>WNGL01008999.1_pt1 | contig 18526 bp, 17 predicted proteins | sample 5400591 | NCBI WGS metagenome assembly WNGL01 (sample SAMN13153377, study PRJNA577476) | soil metagenome | isolation source: 80 cm soil or saprolite under Garry oak tree replicate 1 | place: USA:California | collected 2016-06-15 | reverse complement strand
GCGACGGCCGCTGCACGCGTCGCCATCGGAAACAATCGTCTCAGCATTATCGATTTGAGTCCCGCTGGGCACCAACCGATGTGTAACGAAGATAGAACTGTTTGGGTCGCTTACAATGGCGAAACATACAATTTCGCAGAGTTGCGGCAAGAACTCATCGGCGATGGACATCAGTTCAAGTCGCACACCGATACCGAGGTACTGGTTCACCTTTACGAAAAACATGGCCCGGACATGGTGAAACGCCTGAACGGGATGTTTGCTTTCGCCGTCTGGGATGCCAACAAACAGGAGCTCTGGCTTTTCCGCGATCGGATGGGGATCAAACCTCTGTACTACACCCAGGTGGGTGAGCGTCTTTACTTCGCATCCGAAATCAAAGCGCTTCTGGCGTGTGAAGAAATCACGGTCGAAATCGACCGAACCTCGTTATGTCAGTACCTGGCTTATTTGTATGTTCCGAATCCAGGAAGCATGTTCAAGGGAATCTCCAAGCTCCCTCCGGGTCACCGCTTGTGTTGGCGGAACGGCAAAGTCCGGATTGATTGCTATTGGGATCTGAGCTATGGTAACTATTTCCGGGAAGGCGAAGCAGCTCTGGCTGAACAGTTCCGTGAACTATTGGTTGCGGCTACGCGACGTCAACTGATCAGTGATGTGCCGGTGGGATTCTTCCTCAGTGGCGGGCTGGATTCAAGCACTTTGCTTGCATGTGCGGCGCAGGCCGGTGAGTCATCGCTGAATTGTTATAGCATCGCTTACAAAGAAAAGTATGGGAGCACGGAACAGTGCACGGACGATGCGCGGTTTGCGAAAATCGTAGCCGGCCATTTTGGTGCAAAGTTTCATCAGATTGTGGTCGATCCTGACGTTGCCACCCTTTTGCCAAAGGTTGTGTGGCATCTGGATGATCCAGTTGCCGACCCCGCCGCGATCGCAACTTACTTGATTTCCCGAGCGGCTGCACCCGAGGTGACCGTATTGCTCAGCGGCCAAGGCGCGGATGAAGTGCTGGGTGGATACCGCGTGCACCGTGCTTACAAGCTAGCTGCGTTGCTGCGGCTGATACCACGATGCGTCCGTGAGGAGTGGGCACCACGATGGTTGAAATGGCTGTCGGTTCATAAGGACAGCGTTATCGGGATTTCTCCTGGTCTGCTGCTGGGTGCGTGTCGTCACTCAGACAAACTGTTGCGCACGGCAGGGATGGAGCCCGCGCAGCAATATGCTGCTTTGCGCGCCTATCTGCTGGATGAAGATATCCGCAGACTCCTTTCTGCCGAATCTAATGTTGCAACTCGGGAATGGAGCTACCGGGACACCTTCTTGAATCTCTTTATCAAGACGGCGCGTGAAGACTACTTGAATCAGATGTTGTACGTAGATGCGAAGACCTATTTGCCGGATCTAAACCTGGCCTATTCAGACAAGCTAAGCATGGCGTGCTCGATTGAAGTCCGTGTCCCCTTCCTCGACAACGAAATTGTAGAGTTCCTGCAGCGTGTTCCTCCACGACTCAAGATACACCGCTATACCCAAAAATACATCTTGCGCATGGCTATGGATCGTGTTTTGCCAAAAGAGATTCTCCATCGGCGCAAAGCTGGATTCGGTCTGCCGATCCGCGCTTGGCTGAGAAATGAGTTAAGAGTCATGCTGACGGACATGCTCTCGGAAGAACGCATCTGTCGTCGAGGACTGTTCGATCCGGCGGCGGTTTCGCAAATGATTCGCGACAATGACAGCGGCGAACAGGATTACACACTTCAGCTTTGGGGCTTGCTCAGTTTGGAACTTTGGCACGAGAGTTTTTTGGAGCAGAGAAGGATAAAACAAACGGTGGCGGATTCTGCAGGGCAGCGGTGTTCAACAACATGAAACAGGTCACCCATACGCAAAACAATGGCAAGGTGCGCGTAAAGGAAGTGCCGGTTCCCGCACTCCGCCCGGGTGGAGTTCTGGTGCGCTCGGCGTTTTCGTTGATCAGCGCTGGCACCGAGCGCGCCAAAGTAGAGCTAAGTAAGAAATCGTTCTTCGGCAAAGCTGTGGCCCGACCGGAACAAACGCGGCAGGTGTTGCAGGTGCTACAACAGCAAGGCATCGGTGCCGCTTACCGCAAGGTAATGAACCGGCTCACGGCTCTTCAGCCGCTGGGGTATAGCTGCGCCGGGACGGTAGTCGGAGTGGGTGCGGGCGCTGAGGAGTTCCATGTCGGCGATCTGGTCGCCTGTGCGGGCGTAGGATGCGCAAACCATGCGGAATTGAATTTCGTTCCGGTGAACCTCTGCGTCCATTTACCGGAGATACGATCACGGAGCCAAGAGCAAGGGGGACATGGCGGGTGCGTAGCTCTGGATGAGGCCGCTTTTGCCACCGTCGGCGCGATCGCACTGCAGGGCATTCGCCAGGCCGACGTCCGGCTGGGCGAAACCGTAGCTGTCGTCGGCCTCGGACTGGTAGGTCTCCTGACGGTGCAATTGCTTAAGGCAGCCGGATGCCGGGTGATCGGCATGGACCTGGACGCCTCCCGCTGCGAGCGCGCACTCTCGCTCGGCTGCGATTTTGCCGCCGATACCGCAGATGAAATGCTTTCAGCCACTGCCGCGCTCGCGCCCGGCGGCGTCGATGCAGCCATTCTGACCGCGAGTACCAGCAGCAACGAGCCCGTTCGCACGGCTGCGCAACTCTGCCGTAACAAGGCGTGCGTCGTGGTGGTCGGCGATGTCGGCATGGACCTGCCACGCGAGCCGTTTTACATGAAAGAACTTGACCTGCGGCTGTCGCGCTCGTACGGGCCTGGCCGATACGACCCTGAGTACGAAGAGCACGGACATGATTACCCGATTGGTTACGTGCGTTGGACCGAGAAGCGCAACATCGAGGCTTTCTTGCAACTGGTTGCCGATGGGATCGTCAACGTCCGTAGCCTCATAACCCATCGCTTCGGAGTCGAGGAAGCCGAGCAGGCGTACGAACTTATCGCCGGTCCTGCTCGCGAGCCGTATCTTGGTGTTCTACTCGAGTTTCACGATGCCCTGAAAGATCCAGGCGCCAAGCTGCCCGCGAGCGACGTTGCGGCAAGCCCGGAGCTAACGGGGGTAGAGAACAGTCCCGCCATATGGCTCAAACCTGAGGACGCAGCAAGCACGCGCCCGGTTCGGCTCGGTGTGATCGGGGCCGGCAACTTCGCCAATGATTCGTGGCTGCCAAACCTGCGAGACGACGATAACGTGGAACTCCGAGGCATTTGCAGCGCCAGCGGGCTAAGCGCGCGCAGCACTGCTGAAAAATTCGGGTTTGCGTACTGCACCAGTGATCCGCAGCACATTTTTGGGGACTCGCACATTAATGCCGTAGTGGTCGCCTCTCGTCATGACACACATGCTGCGCTGGTCAATACAGCCATTCAGCAAGGTAAGCACATCTTCGTCGAAAAGCCGCTCTGCCTCAGCCTTGAAGAATTGCGGCATATCGAGCAGGTCTACCACGACGCGGCACGCGAAGACGGCAGTCGCCCACTGCTAATGGTCGGCTTTAATCGCCGGTTCGCGCCGCTCATGTCGGAGTTGAAGAAATTCTTCGCGCCCATTTCTGAGCCGCTGATGATTCTCTGCCGTGTGAATGCGGGCTTCCAGCCCCGTTCGCACTGGGTGCAGCACGCATCACAAGGTGGCCGCATCGTTGGCGAGGTGTGTCACTTTGTGGATCTAGCGCAGCATCTTGCAGGCTCCGAGATCGTGAAGGTGGCAGCAGAGGCGCTGCCGAACGGCAATCGTTACTGCAATGACAACGTCGCTGTGACTCTAACTTTCGCGAATGGTTCTGTTGTAACAATTGTGTACACCGCGGCCGGAGACAAATCCGTCCCGAAGGAGCGGATCGAGGTGTTTGGCGGCGGCTCCGTAGGCATTCTCGACGACTTCCGCTCGCTGGTGCTGACCCGCAGCGGAAGCAAGCGACAGATCATGAGCCGGTTCGCGCACAACAAGGGTCATCGTGGTGAACTTCAGCAGTTCGTAAGTGCAGTGATAAATCAGGGGCCCCCACCGATCCCTGTGCATGAGATATTTGGTTCCACGCTGGCGACCCTCGAAATCGTGAACTCATTGCGATTAGGCGTCCCGATCCCCGTTGATGATGGCACCTGCTGATCTGCGACCGTCTCTTTCTCGGCTGGAACGCTGGCTGATCGAGCGGAATTTCAAGGGCTTCGATCCGCATGACGCTTTGCGCAGCAGAATCGTGCGTACACTCACGTTCCACAATCGCCTCCTGGGAATCGCATGGGTGCAATTTCTGCGCCGGTCACCGCTGAATTTTCGTCGCATACTGCAGGTAGAGCCCGGCCACAACCCTAAAGGAATGGGACTGTTCTTGGCCGGGTATTTGCGACGCTACAAAGTTACGGGCGACAACAGCGATCGCGCGCAGATTCAGTACTTCGCCGACTGGCTGCGGAATAGCCAATCGAGCGGATATAGCGGTGCCTGCTGGGGCTACAACTTCGACTGGCCGAACCGCTCATTTTTTGCTCCTGCAGGAACGCCAACCGTCGTAAATACCTCGTTCGTCGCGCACGCGTTTCTCGACTTATACGAGGCATTCGCGAGGGCCGAAGACCTCGACCTGGCCCGCAGTGCGTGCGAGTTCATCATGCGTGATTTGCCGAGGGCGACCGAGCCTTTGGGGTTCTGCTTCAGCTACACGCCCATCGACCGTCGTCGCGTCCACAACGCGAACATGCTTGCCGCGTCCCTACTGGCCCGCGTGGCTGCAGTCACCGATGACGAGGAGTATCGGGACGCTGCCCGTCGGGCGGTCATCTTCACGGTATCGCGGCAGAACGCTGACGGTTCGTGGCCCTACGGAGTGGGCGGTTCCGAATCCTGGGTCGATAACTTTCATACGGGTTTCGTGCTCGTCTCGCTACTTCACTATATCCGCTATACAGGGGAACGCGAGTTCGAAGGCGCACTCCAAGCCGGGTATCAGTTCTGGAAGTCCGAGTTGTTTACCGCGGGTGGCATACCGAAATTTTACCGCCAGCAACTCTATCCCATCGACGTGCACTGCGTAGCGCAGGGCGTGCTCACGTTGCTCGCTTTCGCCGATCGGGACAAAACCGCAGTGGAACGAGGTCTTCAACTGGCGCGCTGGGCGACGGCGAACCTGCAGGATCCAAAAGGCTATTTTCATTACCAGATCGGTCGTTATTGCCGCAACCGCATTCCATATATTCGCTGGGGCCAGGCGTGGATGTTCCGAGCGCTCGTGGAATGTTGCGCGCTCCAGATTCGTCAGCGAGCATAGAGTTCTTGTGGCAGCGATAAAAAGGACGATTATTTACTTGACGCACGTTATATTTTCCCTGATGATGACGGAGAACCGAAACCGTCGGATTGGGGTTATGGGTTGACCACCTGTATTGCAGCAATCGTTAATCCATTCTGGCCTTCAAATACTGGCCCGCTCGTGGTCGTTGCATCCGATACCAAGGTGTCCTTCAGTGGTCTGTCCTCATCGCAAGGCATCATCAAAAGCCAAGGGTTTCACCGCGATTGGTCGGCCTTGATTGCTGGCAACGATATTAGCCAATCCCTTCCGGTTGTCGAAGCTGCCACAGAGCTGTTGCGCGGTCGAAGTGGCAAAGCAAAGATTGTTCGACGCGGATTCAAAAGAGCCTATGCAGAATACCGGCGAGAGGTTATGACAGATGCCCTTCTCAGTTCATTCGACATGACCTTGGCAGAATTCAACCGGAAAGGAAGGAAGCAGATGAACCCCGAAATCCATGCTGACATCTCCTTCCAAATAAAAAACTTTGATCTCGGCTGCACGTTTCTGGTTTATGGATTTGACGATGATGGGGAACCGCACATCTTTACGGTTTCGAATCCTGGCAAGGAAAGGGTCTACGATAAGCCGGGATTTTGGGCGATTGGTGCTGGCAAGACAGCCGCCATAAGCATGCTGGCAGCACTGGGGCAACATCCCCACCGGAATTCGATGCACGAAACGATCTATAACGTGCTTGCAGCGAAATACATCTCGGAAGGAGCATCTGACGTAGGCGAGGAAACGTGGCTGTTTATTCAGAAGCAGGGATGCAGTGCCATCGCCCATAAGCCCAATATGCAGGAAAAGGTGAGAGTAATTTGGAAAGAGAAAGGGCGCCCAAAAACCAACGAGCAAGCCGTGGAAGTGATCAAAGAATCAAGGATTGAATTTTTGCCAGTCCCACGCGGAGCGCGTGCCCTTAAGCGGTTAGCTTTGCGAAAGTTAAAGGATCAGCAGTGACCATATGACGCAGAGTGTCCAAAAACAGATTGGTGTTCTTCCGGCGATTGAAACGGAACTGCATTTCATCCAAATAGGCCGGGAGATGCTTTGCGCTGATCTTGTGCCACGTTCCCATAATGCCGCGCTTCAAAAGCGAGAATGCATTCTCGACAGTATTCGTGTGGATGTCCCCACGAACATATTCCCTCGCAGTGTGATTGACGGTCTCATGCTTCGCTTCGCCAACTGCGTGCTTGTAGGCTTGCAAGCTGTCAGTGATGATTACATCCACGTCTGTGCTGATATTGTCACTGATGTACTTCGCCAGTGTGCCGGACTTAGCATCTTCAGCATGAAAGAATCGCAGTTCCCCATTCCGCTTGCGAATACCGATTACTACTTCTTTGTTCGTAGTGGCCATCCCCCGTCCGGGATTACGTTGTTTTCCGCCCACATAGGTTTCATCCATCTCGACAGTACCGTCCAGCATGGGCAGCTCTACTTCTTTCATAGCAGCACGAATACGATGGCAGAGATACCACGCAGTCTTGTAACTCACTCCGAGGGTACGCTTGATCTGATTCGCGGACATGCCCTTGCGAGCTTCCACCAAAAGCAGGACGGCCATAAACCAGCTAGAAGAAAAAGCGCAGAACAAGCAGGCCGCTTGAAGGCGTGCCGATGCGAAGGTTAGTAAAGCGCGTGAAGGATGAACTTCACGAACGGATAAGGCTGTCCATGTCCGAAGGTGGCGATAAATCAAAGCAGGATTAGAACTTAACCTCATCACGGGATGAGTGTATATCAATGTCTAACACGTGTCAAGTAAATAATCGTGATAAAAAGGGCGCAAATGCATGAGGCGTATTGATTTTCTCGGGTCCCCGGTCGATAGCGTAAGCATGCAGGACACACTGCAGAAGATTGACGATTTCGTCGCGTTAGGAAGCCCCCACCAGATACTGGTAATGAATGCAAACAAGCTATCGCAAATCCGCTCCGACAAGCGCCTGCTGCAGATCACCCGCGCCGCTGAACTGGTGGTGCCGGAAAAGGCTGTAGTCATGGCGGCGGCATTTTTAGGCACGCCGCTAAAGGAGCACGTGGGTGGAATCATGCTTGCGATGGCGCTTCTCCCACATGCCGAGAAGCAAGGCCACAGCATTTTCTTTCTGGGTGCGCAACCGGCGATTCTCCAGGCGATGCTCAACAAGCTCCACCGAGACCATCCGAGCTTGAGAATCGCCGGGTACAATGACGGTTACTTCATGCCACAGGAAGAACCCGCTCTGCTCGAGCGGATTCGCCACAGCAAACCTGACGTGCTCCTGGTCGCAATGGGAACGCCGCGGCAGGAGTACTGGATTCGAGATCATTTCCACGAACTCGGCGTGCCGGTTTACATCGGAGTGGGCGGCACGTTCGATGTGATTGCCGGCCTTAAGAAGGACGCGCCGGCGTGGATCAGGCGCTTTGCCCTGGAGTGGCTATTTCGACTGGTGCAGGATCCTCGCAGTCTGTGGAGGCGCTATCTAACAACGATACCGTGGTTCATTGGCAGGATGATAGTGGAGCGAATTTGCGGGCGTAAGCCTTGCTTGCTGCCCGCAGTCGAAAAGTAAAGTCGCACGAGAGACTACCGAACGGGCCGAACGACTCTCCCGAGAGGCACCTCATAATGGCCGATCTAACAACTAAGGCATTTGCAACCGAGCAATAAACCGGTCGAATGCCGCGCAGTCGACAACAGCTCCGGGTCAAACGAGCGATTGACCTCGTGCTCGGCCCGGTGTTGTTGACTGCTGCCACTGATGTTCATCATCGCGGCGGCAATTTGGATCAGTGAAGAAGCGGCCATTCTTTACGAATGGAAAGTGGTCGGAAAGCATGGACGACCATTTGTCAGCCGCAAGTTTTGTACGATGTTGCGGGATGCGGATCAACGCAAGCAGGAGTTGCTGAAACACAATGAGAGCATCATCCTTGCGGTACGTTCCACTTTTCCGGTACGAGGAAATCCGCGTTCCAGACCTCGAACTTACGAAGCTAACGCCAATCTAATCTCTCGAGACGCGGCTCGTGTCCTAACTGACGGCGTCCGCCTCGGGCCAGTAGATAGAGTTGTTGTCTTTGTGTACCGGGTATTACGGTAAACTTCTTCCTTCCTTCGGAGGACGAGCAATGAACGGTCTGATGTCCAAAGTGATAACGACGGAACAACAAGTCAGTCGGATTTCGCTCCATCCACTGCAACGCCGAATCAAGCGCGGCGTTGATCTGATCCTCGGCACAACGCTGCTGATTGCTGTAAGTCCCCTGATGCTGATCATTGCAGCAGTGATTTGGATTTTTGAGGGCCGGCCCATTCTATACCGGTGGAATGTGGTGGGACAGCGTGCGCGACCCTTCGTGAGCTGGAAATTCCGTACGATGACGCGAGATGCAGACCAACGTAAACAGCATTTGCTGGAGCACAATGAAATGCAAGGGCCTGTCTTTAAAATGCGCGATGATCCGCGCATTACCGACAGCGGTCGTTTTCTGCGAAGGTACAGCCTTGATGAACTTCCGCAACTGTGGTCGGTAGTTTTAGGCGACATGAGCCTGGTGGGACCGCGGCCGCCGCTCGTCACCGAATACGCTCAGTTCGAGCCTTGGCAGAGGAGAAAGCTATCCGTCCCTCCCGGCCTTACTTGCTTGTGGCAGGTGCAGGGTCGCGCCGATATTAAGCATTTTGATGATTGGGTTTGTATGGATCTCGATTATATCGATCATTGGTCGCTGATGCTCGATTTCAAGATCTTGCTCCGAACAGTCCTCGTCGTGTTGCGAGGAAAGGGCGCGTACTAGATGGTTGGGATGCAAGTAAGCTGCTCTTTGATATGGCTCTTTCGAGAGAGAGGTGAACCGTGCGCGCGTTAGTGACGGGCGGAGCCGGATTCATCGGCTCACACTTGGTGTCCCGTTTTTTGAAGAACGGGTATGACGTGCGAATTGTGGACGACTTGGACGTTCGCGTTCATAGAAACGGAATGCCGAAGTATATTGCAAAGGCCGCCGAATTCATCAAGGGTAGTGTTACCGATCGCTCCACTTGGGAGCACGCTCTGCAGGGAGTGGACATTGTGTCGCACCAGGCTGCATACCAGGACTACATGTTAGATTTTTCTCGGTTCCTGATGGTTAATGCGGTCAGCACTGCCCTCCTATACGAAGTGCTGGTGGAGCGTCGCTGGCGGCCGCGAAAGGTGATCATCGCCTCCAGCCAGTCGGTTTATGGTGAGGGCCAATACACCTGCCGCACGCATGGCTTTTTGCTGGCCAACAGCCGCAATCAGGAACAACTCCGGCATGCAGACTGGGAGGTGCACTGTCCCCAATGCGGCGAGGTCTGCTCCCCGAGGCTCCTGGAAGAAGCTCAACCTAACCCTTACAACCAGTATGCTGTCTCCAAGCTGTCCGGCGAAAAAATGGCGCTTGGACTAGGGACTATTCATCAGATTCCGACAGTAGCCCTCCGTTACTCCATTACCCAAGGCCCGCGCCAGTCTCTGTTTAACCAATATTCCGGGATTTTACGAATTTTCACTGCACGGGCGCTTGCTGGAGAGCCGGTGATCATCTATGAAGATGGCCTGCAAACAAGAGATTTTGTACATATTGATGATGTGGTAGATGCGAATTTTTGCGTGCTCGACGACGACCGCGCCAATTTTGAGGTATTTAACGTAGGAAGTGGCAGGCCGACCACGATCATGAACTACGCTGAGCTGCTGACTCACAAATTAGGGAATAAAGTACGAAGTATCGTTCCGGGTCAATACCGGGTCGGGGACAACCGCCACAGCGTCTCCAGCGTAGCCAAACTGATGAAGCTTGGTTGGAGGCCGCAACGCGGTCTTCCGCAAATCTTAGACGACTTCCTGGCGTGGGTAGATGAGATTGGTGGCATCCCCTCTACAATTCCGGATGCCTACCACGAAATGCGTGACCGAGGTGTGATTCAGGCGGTTTGTTAGACATTACACAATCCTTCCATATTGCAGTAATCAGCCATCATCGATTCAGGCTTGTGACCTTTCGCTGAAAGACCCCCAGAACGCACCTTTAGACCGAAAAGGAGATGACACTCATGAACAGCCTTTTGCAGCACCACAAGTCTCCACTGGACGACTGCCGTACACTTGCGCTCCACGCGGCGGCCGGCTATTTTACTGAACTAGATCGGGTGTTGCACTCCCTGTCCTACCACGTAGTCGATCAAATCACCGAAGTACTAGTGCAAGCGTATAAGGATAATCGGACTGTCTACCTGTTTGGTAATGGCGGAAGTGCCGCTCTTGCTTCCCACTGGGCTTGCGACCTAGGGAAGGGCACTGTCGTTAACGGTGGTCGCAGGTTCCGAGTACTGTCGCTGACTGATAATGTTGCGGTGATGACCGCCTGGGCCAATGATGCCTGCTACGATGACATATTCGCGGAACAACTCCGCCATTTTGTCGAGAAAGGCGATGTCGTCCTTGCAATCAGTGGGAGCGGCAATTCCCCCAATGTCCTGAAAGGTCTGAGAGTAGCCGGCGAAGCAGGGGCTTACAAAATTGGACTTACCGGATATCAGGGGGGGGGAATGAAAGCCCTTTGCGATCTCTGCTTAGTCGTCCCCTCTGACAACATGCAGTTTATTGAAGATTTACACGTCTGCATCAGCCATTCGGTCTTTACTGCAATGCGACATCAGCTTGCTAAGACAGAAATTGTGCAGGCGGTCCCGGTCGCGTGCCCTACCTTGGCTTACTCCGCCGACTGACTCTGACTCTTTTGCACAGCGATTTGGAGGGTGCGAACAGTAGACGCGCCCGAAGTTATCCTGCTACTGAGGCGGCCGAATATGAACTCACGTCTACGGTTTTACATCCTGGGCTCTGATGTTATCTGGCTGGCGGCAGCTTTAGGTGTGAGTTATGGCCTGCGTTATAGCCAGTTGGATCCGCCAAACCCGTTCTACGGTTTCCTGATATTCATGGGGGGTATAGCCTGGGCGCTGCTCTTTGCCGCGATGTCACTCGACTGTTTCGATGGGGGTTGGCGTTTCTCTGTCACAGTGGGCAAGATGGTCCGTGCCACAAGCCTACTGATGATTCTGATCATTGTGTGTGCCTATTTGGCGAAGCTCTACTACTCGCGCCTTCTCCTGATGTACTTCGGGGCACTGCTCCTCCTGGGCTTTATCATGATCCGAGTGACCTTCTATGTTTTTCTCCGAGCCCAATACAGAATGGGGCACGTCAGGAACGTTGTTCTGGTTGGTAACGAACGGTTCACTCGTGAGTTTGCTTTCAAGATTGGACGGCACCCCGAACTGCTCTACCAGGTAGTTGGTATGTTGTATCCCGTTGCGGATGGCAGGGTTTTGAACGGTGGGATGCGCGCCAGTTCGCCCCTCAGTTCTTTCGATGTCCTCAAGGCATTTTCAGAACGACGAGTTGACGAATTAATCGTGCTGCAGGATGAACCGCCAGGATTGGAATTCCAGAGCTTCGTTGCGCGATGCCGTGCCCAGGGCATACGGGTTAACGTGCTGCCACGCGGCTACGAACTTTACACTTCGAAACCAAAACTTATTGAAATTGATGGTTTGCCGTTAATCTCCCTAGAGAGCCCATCGGTCGTCCTGGGTGCAGCTGCTATAAAGCGCGTGATGGATGTTTTCATCGCTACGCTGCTGCTGCCGTTGGCGATCTGCATTTTCATCGGAGGCGCGGCAATTCTGCTGTGGAATAGGCGAAGGGTCTTGCGGCGAGAGGTGCGCATCGGGAAAGATGGCCGTCCGTTCTGGATGTATCGATTGGATATCGATCGAACGTCAGAGGACGGCCCGACCTACGAGCGACTCATGCGAGATCTGAGCATTTCGGAAATACCCCAGCTCTGGAATGTGTTGGCTGGCGACATGAGTCTTGTGGGACCTAGGCCGGAAGATCCAGAGCGAGTGAAGCACTACTCCGACTGGCAGAAGCAGCGCCTGAACGCCAAGCCCGGGTTGACAGGGTTGGCGCAGGTTAATGGTTTGCGGGAGCACCACGGTTCTGAAGAGAAGACTCATTATGATCTACAGTATCTCCTCGAATGGAGTCCATTCAACGACTTGGTACTAATTCTCCAGACGATTGCCACGTTGGCTAAACGGTGCTTGCTGCCGAGCGAGAGTGCGGAGAGGCAATTCGCGAAGTTTCATGGACGAGAGCATCCGTCGGGTGCCAAAACGGATCCTTTGCCCTGGCTTGTCTGCAGGAATATGGTGGGCGAGGACAAAGATTCCGCAATTTTAGGTCAAACAAGGTAAAGTCATGCGTTGCTTCGACGCCGGATGGTAAATTCTACAATGACATATTCTTTCCATCGCCTCAAGAGCCGTAGCAGATGTGTTCCAGCTCTCTGCAAACCTCGTAACGCGAATTTCACCGGTGAAACATGCTGATCGTGCGTAGCCCAGTGCGCGTCAGCTTTGGCGGCGGTGGGACTGATCTCCCGGCCTACTATGAGAAGTACGGGGGCGCTATTCTTAGTACGAGCATCAACAAGTATTTCTACACCATCCTGTCCCGGCGTGACGACAATTACGTTCAGATAATTTCTTCTGACCTTCGTGCCATGGAGCAATGGGAGAATATCGCGCAAATGACCGTGAAAGGCAACAAACTGGAATTGCCTCTTGCTGTCCTGAAATCTCTGGGCTACCATGTCGGCGTAAACCTGTTTTTGGCTTCGGAGATTCCGCCTGGAACTGGTCTGGGTTCATCCGCCACAGTTTGTGTGAATCTCCTGAAGGCACTGACTACCTATTTGCGCATTCCAGCTTCGAAATACGAAATCGCTGAGAGGGCCTTCGCAATCGCAAGGAATCTGCTGGGCAAGCCTGTCGGGAAGCAGGACGAATACGCGGCTGCATTCGGAGGCCTGAATTTCCTCCGTATCGAGCGCGATGGTAAAACTCACGTCGAGGCCCTGGACATTCCCCAGGATGTGAAACGCGAGCTGCAGCAGAATTTGATGCTGTTCTTTACTGGAACAGCTCGCGATTCGAGCGACATTTTGCGCGAGCAAGAGGGATGCAGCCAAAATTCCCAAAGCCAGACGGTTACGGCACTACACGAAATTAGGTGGCTTGCCGAAGAGATGCGCGGAGCACTGATCGGTGGCGAATTGAATCGGTTCGGACACCTGCTGGACCAGGCGTGGGCGGCGAAACGGCAGGTTTGCGGCAAGATCTCCAATTCTGGGATTGACAGCCTCTATCAGCTTGCAAAACAAAGAGGAGCTTTGGGAGGGAAAATTACCGGTGCCGGGGGTGGCGGATTTTTACTGCTCTACTGCGAACAGACCCACCAGCAATCGGTTCGCCAGGTGTTAGCAGCTCATAATGCGCCGGAGATGCGGTTCGAATTTGAGTCTGACGGCGCGCAGGTCATTATCAATGACCCCTTTTTGGATGGGGATGATAAGTGCGGGCTGCGTTGGAACCTGGTATGGGATGAGGCGTTCACGTCACAGGACATCTCTGCAACAGCTGCCCTTTCCACAGTGGCGTGACCAAACACAATAAATCCTATGAAGGCATTTCTTCTCGCTGCGGGCAAAGGTACACGCCTGAAGCCACTTACGGAAAATACGCCCAAGTGTTTGTTGCCGATTCGAGGAATGCCATTGCTCAGCATATGGTTAGAACTGTGCCTGCGCCATGGCATCGATGAAGTGCTTATTAATGTGCATGCACATCCCGAGGCGGTTCGCAGGTACCTCATAACCGCTCAGAAGGGTATTCGGGTCAAGACTTTTGAAGAGCGCGTATTGTTAGGAAGTGCTGGGACGGTTGCGGCCAATCGCGACTGGCTGTCGCAAGAAAAGCTGTTCTGGATTCTCTATGCTGATGTGTTGACGAACATGAATTTACGAGCACTGCTTGACTTCCACATGGCACGACAGACAGCCGCGACGCTTGCGGTTTATCGTGTACCAGATCCAAGTCGGTGCGGAATAGTCACCCTGAACCAGCAGGGACTGGTGACAAGCTTCGTGGAGAAACCGCCGATGCCGTCAAGTAATTTGGCGTTTGCCGGGGTGTTGATAGGAACGCATCAACTACTCGAGGAGATTCCCAACAGTGTACCAGCAGATTTCGGTTTTGACGTTCTGTCCCGGATGGTCAACAAGATGTCGGCTTATGAAGTGAGCGATTATCTGCTGGACATAGGAACCGTTTCAAACTACAGGCAAGCCCAAGCCACGTGGCCCGGGCTTTCATAAGGTACCCGAGTGTTCGCTGCAATGATTTTTGATCTTGACGGGGTTATCGCCGACACCCATCCGATCCACAAACAGGCTTGGAGGCAGCTCCTGCTGGAGCAAGGACAGCAGGTTTCGGAAGAGCAGCTGGGTTTCGTTCTCGAGGGCTGCACGCGTCAAGAGATCTTACGTCATTTTCTGGGTAGATTGTCCGCTTCCGACATTTCCCATTACGGAAGACGGAAAGACAAACTGTTTTATGAGTTTGCCACAGGACTCCGCGCGATCCCTGGCGTGATCGATTTTCTTCATCAACTGGAGAGCGCGGGAGTCCACAAGGCAGTGACGACATCAGCCGGCAAACGTCGGGCCCACTATGTACTGCAGCTGCTCGGTTTGTCGGACCAGTTCCACCCAATTCTGACACACGATGACGTTGTTGCGGCCAAACCCGATCCTTCGGGTTTTCATCTAGCCGCCAGCGTCCTACAGGTGAAGCCGCAGCAGTCGCTTGTGGCGGAAGATTCTGTAGCCGGCGTCCGCGCCGCAAAATCAGCCGGTATGAGATGCCTGGGCATTGGCACCGGAGCGCTTGGTTCCAGGTTGTACCAGGAAGGGGCTGACCAAGTAGTGCCCGACTTCGACGGAGTCTCTCTATCAGAGCTGTTGAGGCTATTTTTAGAATCATCCGAGCTTTCTTGAACAGATCATTGCTCGAATAAGGCTGCCTAAGGTCGATCGACGTCGTAGTTTACAGTGCACGAGATGTTCGGTGGCATAGCGACCGAGTCTCATCACTTTTTTCTCTAAAGCTTGTCACTTCGGAACGCCGCTTCTATCCCCGCAGTCGGCAGTTCCTGCGGATGGCTTTGGATCCGCGCATCCGGGGTGATCTGCTGCGGGAGTGGGACGCGCAGATTTCGAAAATAGTGAAAGCTGGAATCAAGTTGACCCACATCGACGGCCACGGACATTGCCATGCGCACCCGGCGGCTGCCGGCGTCGTGCTCCAGTTGGCTGAGCGATATGGGATCGGTCACGTTCGCGTGCCCGCCGAGCCAATCTTGTGGAGGTCGGGAGAAATAGGGCTGGCTCGCTTGGGGGAAAAAGTCGTTTTGTGGAGCGCGGTCCAGATCACCCTGACGACTTGGAGAGGCCGGATACAATTCCCGCGCTCATTTTACGGGTTTTCCCATGGCGGGCGCATGACCCAGTCGGTCGTCCGGCAGGTGGCAAAGTCTTCGCCGCCAGGCGTCTCAGAGCTGATGGTGCATGTTGGCGTCTCGAACGATGAGGCGCCCGGATTTTGGACGGGATATGACTACGCGGGAGATCTTCGCGCAGTAACTACTCATACCAAGCAACAGTTTGAGAAGGAATTCGGCGTCTCGTTGGTGACGCACACTCTAGGAAGGCATGATGGATTCAGGTGAGCAGCGCAGGTTCTGGGACCGACATATCACGGAATGGTCCACCAGCGCCTACGAGAAGAGTGAGAAGCTGCCGTTCATCGAGAAAATTGCACAGCCGTGGCGCAAACACCTGAGAGAGCGACAGGTCATGGCGGTGGACATCCTCTTGAAGTGGGCGCCTGCTGCGGTAGTGGAATTGGGATGTGGCACCGGAGGATTCGCGGCGTCGTTTCTGCAAGCTTCCCCGACGGTCCGGCGTTACTTTGCCTTTGACATCGCGGAATCTGCAGTCGCCAAGGCCCGGGAGCGGGTGCGCCAGATTGCTCAGGACAGCGCGGACGTCAAGGTTCAAGTCAGCTCAGTGGAAGATTTAGATCCCGCCGCATTCCGCGATTTCGACGTCGTCGTCGGTTTGGGCTTAGTGCCTTACTTGACGGATCCAGGCTTTGAAAAACTTTCTGCCATTTGCCAGGGCAAGCCTTTTCTGTTCGATTATCATCCGAGAGAAGCCACGCTTTTCAATGGGATTCATTTCGTCTATCGAAAGGTAAAGCGCTACCCGTTCTACCGCGTGTTTTCCGAACCTGAGCTGGCGGAAATCATGACCCGATTCGATTTTGCCAGGTTCGAGCTCATTCGGAGGGGACCGCTCCGCTTCATGCGCAGCCTTTAGGTGCTGACGCCGGTAAGTGCGGTGTGCCGCGCAGGTATTCGACCTACTCAGAGACGCGTCTGTCCCCTGTCTGGAAGAAGCGTCCTGCCCGACTCGGCTGCGGCTTTTTGAGGAACGAGAGTGCCCGCTTAGAAAGTTCAACTCTAATCCATTCTTCAGGTTCCGGCGCCGATCAATACACGAAAGCACGTTTTGGTATTACGCACCGCTCCGCTGAAGCAAGCTCATGAATAATCGATTACTTCGAAACACCGCTGGTTGGATGGTTGCTAGCACTCTACACTTAGCGGGTGCGGTCCGCCGTACTCATCAGACGGCAGTACAGACCAATTGCACTTTAGCCTTATACTTCCACAACCCTTCAGGAGATCTGTTCGCGCGCATCGTAAGGTGGTTTCAGGAGCGCCATCACCGCTTCTTGTCAGTAGATGAGCTGGAGTGGTGCTTCAGAACGAAGACGCCCTTGCCACAACGTTCGGTTTGGATTTCCTTCGACGATGCATGGAGGCGCAACCTTACCGAGGTAATTCCGATAATTCAAGACTGGAATCTCCCGGTAACGATATTTGTCCCGACTCAAGAGGTGCGTTGCGGGACCTTCTGGTTCACCCACGCGCTCAGGAATGCTGCGGCATTGCCTGAGCCGTTCCGAAGTCACGTTCGGCAACTGTGGCATGTTCCAGAATCTACGAGACGGCAAGTCATAAGCCGTCTGTTTGAAATATGTCCTTCTGCTCCGCGTGATGTAATGTCTGTTGCTGAGATTGCTGCAATTGCACAGATACCGCAGGTCACGATCGGCAGCCATTCGGTAAATCACGCCCTCATGCCGAACTGCACAGAAGAAGAACTTCGAAAAGAGATCACCGACTCCAAGCGTGATCTTGAGCAGTGGACGAGTCGTCCGGTACGCGTATTTTCCTATCCAAACGGAGATTTTGACCATCGAACAGCGCGCCTATTGGCCGAGGCAGGGTACTCACTTGGCTTTACAACTGAATACCATCCGATTACTTTGGCTGACAATCCCTACTATCTACCCAGGTTCTCGATCATGGACGACGGGTCGTTAAGCGAAAATATCTGTCATGCTTTCGGTTTATGGCAGTCCGCCATGAACATGTTAACCCACATTTCCTTTTTGAAGTGGGCATAAGTGGCCGTATGATCGAGCCAATGGCCAGTATTCATGCGACTTTGAGAGCAAAACGAGGTTCGCGGAGGCTTCGACCCAGTGGGTGAAAACACAAAATCAGTCCTTTCAGCTCTCGTTCAACCCCTCTTTGAAAGTTGATTTCCAAGATTCTCGCGTCACTTCCGACGGTTTGCTGTTGGTGCGGGAATTGGATGAACGTCTGGGATTGAGTGCGCTCATCGGCGAAAACATCATGGACGACCGGCGGGGAAAGAACACTCAGTTGCCGCTCCCGGATCTTGCCGCGACAATCCATCTACAGCCGGATACGAGTGTGAACGACGCCGAGCGGCTGTCGCAAGATCCGACCTTCCGCTTGATCGGCTCCGAGAAGATCTGGGAACGCAGGGCAGCCTTGCCTTCGCGCCTCCATTGGTTCGAGACCGAGGTGCTGAGCTAAGAGACGAGAACCTGGAAGATCCGAGCCGCGTAGACCGTTGGGAGCGGCTCAGATGGAACTAAGTTCAAAATACCCCACTGGAGAATGAAACAGGTGTATTAATGGCCGCCGTTTTCGGAGCCAAAAAGGTCCAAAGCCGGACATAGCCAGAATGCACATCGGCGACAACTCAAATCCAGTCGTAGTGTTGGTCTCGGGTGACCACAGCGCCCTTGGCATCGCTCGAAGCCTTGGGCGACTGGGAGTACCCGTGTACGCAATTGACTCGCATCTGCTCGCGCCAT
>WNGL01003629.1_pt1 | contig 18530 bp, 15 predicted proteins | sample 5400591 | NCBI WGS metagenome assembly WNGL01 (sample SAMN13153377, study PRJNA577476) | soil metagenome | isolation source: 80 cm soil or saprolite under Garry oak tree replicate 1 | place: USA:California | collected 2016-06-15 | reverse complement strand
TGGAACCAGCGGGAAGCTGTCAAAATGCCATGAGCGAACACCCCCGCTGAGGACAAACCTGTGGAAGCTCCGCGAGTTTGTGTCGCCGATCTTGAAACGGAGCGAAGATGAGAACGGAATTGCTGCGATTCAACGGCGCTGTCGAACGTGATCCCGCCATCGATGCGTGGATGAAAGAGCACAGAGGTGAACTGGGAGCGATCGCGCGTGAGTGGTTTGAGGTGATGCGAAAATGCGGGGACGAAGTCCGGGAACTTTTGCATGACGGCTGTCCGGTTGCATGTTTGGGAGATGTGCCCTTCGGCTATGTCAATGTATTCACTGCGCACGTAAACGTGGGGTTCTTTCACGGCGCAGCGCTGCCGGATCCGGCCCGCTTGTTGCGAGGCGCCGGCAAGTTCATGCGCCATGTGAAGCTGAGACCGGGAACAGCCACAGACACGGCAGCGCTCAGCAGGCTCATCAAGACGGCGTACTCGAATATCAAGGAGCGCGTCGAACACGGCTAGCTCAGAGAACACCTTGAGAGGTCGACAGCGGATGTGAACCCTCGAATGGACAACCCATTGAAACTTCACATCTAGCCTCACACATCGAGCCGATTGGATGCAGCGACTCGACCGTACCATAGGCCCGAATCCTTTATCGTGCGCTTCTGGTTGCGAAAGTCTGTATAGATCAACCCATAGCGCTCGGTATAGCCCTCCGCCCACTGGAAGTTGTCGAGAAGTGTCCAGGCATGAAAGGCGCGAACTCGTGCTCCATCGGCGATCGCGCGCGCCAGTTCCGCGAGCACTTCGCGGTACCACTGGATTCGGCGTCCGTCCGGTATGCGACCGTTTTCTTCTTCATCGGGGGCATCGAGATAACCGCATCCGCTCTCGGTGATTTCGATGATCGGGTGGTTGTACTCCTTTGAGATCTGAGTGACCAGGTCGTACATGCCGCGCGGCCACACTTCCAAACCGGCGTCGGTAAGCGGACCCTCCGTGGGCATCGCGGCGCGGAAGCGCGTGTAAGGGTCACGCCCGCCCGGCGAATTGCTCTCAATCTCCGTGCCACTGAAATTGCCTCCGCCGAGAAATCGCTCCTTGCTCGCATCCGAGACGATGCGGCGCGTGTAGTAATGAAAGCCCACCCAGTCCAGAGGCGCATAGAGGAGTTTCTCGTCGCCCGCCTTGAAGCCCATCTGCTCATAGGGCGGTTCCCCAACGAAAGCCTTAGGGTAACGGCCATGCATGGCCGCCTCAAGAAAGAAGACATTGTTCATGGCATGGTATCGAGCAGCGGCAGCGCGATCGTCGTCGGAGTCAGTCTTCGGGTATGCAGGGGCCATCTCATACGCGCTCCCCACAGTTGCCTTGGGAGAGGCTGCTTTCACTGCGCGGTGCGCCTCCGCCTGTGCAAGCGCAAGTGTGTGCGCTGCTTTCAAAAAGTCGTTGAAGCTAGTCCGGCACGGGGGAAAGGCGCCTGCAGCATAGCCCATGAAGGCGATAGCCCAAGGCATGTTAAAGGGTGCCCAGACTGTGATTCGATCACCGAGATGCTTGGCGAGAATGCCGGCATAGTCTGCGAAGTAGTTGGCTAGATCCCGGTTTGGCCAGCCTCCACGATCTTCGAGCGCCTGTGGAAGATCCCAGTGGTACATGGTGCACCAAGGCCGGATGCCGGCCTCAAGAAGAGCATCGGCGAGGCGGCTATAGTGGTCCAGCCCCTTCATATTCGGGGCGCCGGTCCCGACAGGCTGAATGCGTGGCCAGGAGATGGAAAAACGGTAGCTCTTCTGGTTGAGGCGTTTGGCCAATGCGATGTCCTGCGGATAGAGGTGGTACTGATCGCAGGCAACGTCCCCTGTCACGCCGCCCCTCACTTTCCCGGGTGCATGAGTAAATCTGTCCCATATGGATTCGCCCTTGCCGTCCTCATTCCATGCGCCTTCTACCTGGTAGGATGCCGTGGCGGTGCCCCAAAGAAAGCCTTCGGGAAAACGCGCCTTCTGTATTAACGAATCGGGCACCGACCCGGGAACTTGCTCTGCGGCGAGTGGCGCAGCGGCGTAGCCAGAGTTGCGAGATAGTACAGCGCCTGCTGCTGCCGCTAGGGAACGAATTGCAAATTGGCGACGGTCCATGATGATCCTTTCTTTGCTAAAGGTTATCGCGGAATAGGAAGCTACGTCGACAACACCGCACTTACCCTTCTGTCCCTGGATCAATAGGTAGGTACCGTGCCTCAGAATCCCGCAAGCCAGGACTGCAGCAGCGCCGGGAAGCACCCGAGCATCACCACACTGAGAGCAATCAGAATCAGCACTCCCAAGGTGATGGCATTTGCCTTAATCGGCGTCGCGACGACAGCAGGCATCACGTAGACGCGCTTGAGCACCTGCAAATAGTAGTAGAGCGACACTGCGCTCATTACAACCGCCAACGCGACCAGCGTCATTGGAACCGGACCTGAAGAGACTCCCAACACCGCCGCGAAGAGATTGAACTTTGCCCAGAATCCCACCAGCGGAGGAATGCCGGCCAACGACAGGAACAGCACCAGAAGAACGGCCGCCAGGGCCGGGTTCCGCTGCTGCAATCCGAGGAATGAATCCATGCGATCGCCGCCCGCAGCGCGCTCCACCACGCCCACTGCTCCGAAAGCGCCAACCGTTGTTAAGCCGTAAGTGATGATGTAGTAGAGCACCGCATTCGCGCTGCGCGGAGAGTGCGAAAAGAAAGCGAGCGCGAGCAGAATATAGCCGGCATGAGAAATTGCCGAATACGCCAGCAGCCTCCGCACACTTGTCTGAGCAAGCGCGGCAAGATTTCCCAGCACCATCGACGCCACAGAGAGCACCGTCAGAATCAGCATCCACGCCGATCCGAACCCGAGGTAAACCGGCTCGACGCCCATGTGAAAGCCGGCATGGACTCTCATTGTTCCATGAGCGCCATCGAAAACATGCCATGCGGCCGTCCCGATCCCGATCAGCAATGCAAAGCTGGCGACCTTTGACACAGATGCGATGAACGCCGCAGACGGAGCGGGCGCGCCCTCATACGTGTCCGGCGCCCAAAGATGAAACGGAACCGCCGCTACCTTGAATCCCAGTCCCGCCGCAATCATCACCAGTGCGATGTAGAGCAGTGGCGCCATATGGACCGAGTTCGGTTCGTACAATCCGACCATGATCCGATGCAGATTCGTCGATCCCGTCAAACCATATAAATAGCTAAACCCAAACAGCAAAAATGCCGCGGACATGCCGCCGAACAGGTAATACTTCATCGCGCTTTCGGCGCTCTTCCCTGACCTCTTCGCAAACGCCGTCAGGATGTAAAGCCCCAGGCTGAGTAATTCCAGGCCGACAAAGATCACCAGCAGATCCTGCGCCGCGGCGATCAGCAATCCGCCCGTCGCGGCCATCAACACCACAGACACGTACTCGCCGGCATGCCGTGTGAAGTCCGCTTCAATAAATAGAAACAGCGTCAGCACAGTCAGTCCCAGAATCGCGATCTGCGCGGCCGTCGAATATCCGCCCGCTGCCAGCAGCAAGTCGCCGCCAGGAGCACTCAGACCCGTGTCTGGTTGGATGAGCAAAGCCAGCAGCGCTGCACCGCAGCCGAACACACCCAGCAGCGCTGCCACAACGACGCGTGTCTGCAGCGCAGCTTTTCGCAAGAATCCGAGGTCGACTACCAGCACCGCGAGCGCCGCAATCTCGAGCGCCGTCTCCGGCAAAGTCATGAGGAAGAGATCTGCGTAGTTCATTGCACTCCCCCCGCAAGCAACGCCTTTACCGCCGGTTCAATCGTGTCGAGCAATATCTTTGGATAAATTCCCACAATCAATGTTGCTGCCACCAGCAACGACGTTCCCGCAATCTCCGGCCAGGTGATCGCCGCAAATTCAGGCCAGCCCGTGCTCGGATGCTGCTCCGGGGTTGGCAATGCATCGCTGAAGAAGGCCTTCTGCAGTGCGCGCCACGTGTAAGCGACGCCGACAATAATTCCCACACCGGCCGCCGCGGTCCACCATGGCTTGGCAATCCACGAGCCCACGAGTACTTGCAGTTCAGCCACAAAACCTGAGAAACCAGGCAATCCCATCGATGCCATTCCGGCGATCACAAACGCCCATGCCGCGAATGGCAGCCGCTTGCTCAGATGCATGGATTCCAATTCCACGAGTTGTCGCGTATGCGTTCGCTCGTACACAATGCGCCCGACGATCGCGAAAAGTAGTCCTGCAATCACGCCGTGCGAAAACATCTGCAACACGGCGCCGGTGACGCCAATCTGCTTGAGCGTCACCAAGCCCAGCAACACAAATCCCATATGGCTGACGCTGGAGTAGCCAATTACAAATTTGAAGTCGGTCTGCGCCAGCGCCACCAGCGCGCCATACACGATGCCAATCACCGCGAGCACCGCAAAGACATCGCGCCACGACCCGATGCCAACAAACCAGAATCCCCACGGATCCATGCCGCGCGGAAACAGCCAGATCGCCACGCGCAGACAGCCGTAAGCGCCGAGCTTCATGACCACGCCGGCCAGCAGCATGCTGGCAGCGGTAGGCGCAGCCACGTGGCCCGTTGGCGCCCACGTGTGGAAAGGCCACATGCCGGCTAGAATCGCGAATCCAGTAAACACCAGCGGAAATACCCACATCTGAAAACTCGGCGGCAGTCCCGCATGCGCCAGATCGACTAAGCCCGTCGAGTGGCTCCCCGATGCGGCGTAGGCAGCCAGCAGGCCAACGAGCACCATCGCGGAGCCAACGAACGAGTAGAGCGCCAGCTTCATCGCAGCATATTCGCGCCGCGTCGAACCCCAGATCGCAATCAGGAAGTACTTGGGCACAATCGCGATCTCGTAGAACACAAACAACAGAAAAAGATCGAAGCTGAGAAAGACGCCGTAGACGCCGCCAATCAACGCGAGAAAGAACGCGAAAAACTCATTCGTTCGCAGCTCAATATTCCAGCTGAACAGTACGCCCGCCACCGCGGCCAGTCCCGTGAGCAGCACCAGCACGCGGCTGATGCCGTCCGCAGCGAGGGTGAAATGAATTCCCATCGACGGCACCCAAGGCACATCGACAATCGTGATGCGTTCCTGCCCCATGCCTGCCGCGAAGCCGAGGACAGCGATCGCAAGCCCGGCAACGGCCACCGCGAGCGCAAGCCATCGCGCCAGCGTCGCATTGCCTTTAGGCAGCAGCGCCTGCAGCAGCGCTCCGGCAAACGAGAGATAGATCGTCCAAGCCAACATCTACAGCGGTTCTCCAGTTACTCTCACGCGAAACCCATCCTCTTTCGTGGCTTTCGACCCCAGAAGAAAGCCACCTTGCAATACTCCAGAAACAGCACATTCACTGGAGAACCGCTCGTTAAAATCTCCAGTGTGCCAGCAGGTTGATGACAGTCGGGTTCACGCTGTCCACGATCAGTTGCGGCATCAGACCCAGCAGAAGCATCAGGCCGATTACAGGAGTCAGTGCCAATCGCTCGCCGCCATGCAGATCGGGAAAGCCGCAGTGGTCCGGAACAGGCCCGTTAAAGACCTTCTGGATCACCGTCAAAATCACCGCAGCAGTAACGAGCAGCCCAAGAACGGAAACCGTTGCCGCCACCCACGAGAGCGGAAAAACGCCGCGGAAGATCAGGAATTCGCCCACAAACCCATTCAGCCCCGGAAGGCCCAGAGACGAAAACAATGCAATGCCCATGAGTCCAGCAAATACCGGCGCAGGCTTACGCAACCCGCCAAATTGGTCGATGCCGCGATGGCCGCCCGTGCGTGTCTGAATCATCGCGACAAACCAGAACAGCGCGGCCGCCGTCAGCCCATGATTAAACATCTGCAAAATGACACCGTTCAGCGCCGCAGCCTGGCTCGTCTGCGCAGCCGCCCCGACAGTTGGAACCGCAAGCGCAAAGATTCCCAACAGACAATAGCCCAGGTGATTGACAGATAAATATGCGAACACGCGCTTCAAGTCCTTTTGCGCCGCCGCAGCCCATGCGCCCATTACGACCGTGACAACGGCCAACACCAGCAGCGGCGTCCTTATTTGCGCAATCTGATGTCCGAACAACGGCAATGCAATTCGCAGCAAGCCGTACACGCCCATCTTCGACATCGCGCCCGTGAGCAGCATCGTTACGGGCGAAGGCGCCTCAGCGTATGCCGCCGACAGCCAGGTGTGAAACGGCGCCATCGGTACTTTTACCGCAAAGCCAGCGAGTACACCGATCGCAAGCCACATCATCACTGGCCCCAGGTGCGCTGTTACAGCGCTTTCGAGAGCGCCAGTTGAAGCCATCGCAGCAAGTTGCACAAAGTCCATCGAGCCCGGTAAGTCTTTGCTGCCGGTCGACAAAAAGACCGCCAAAAATGCCACCAGAAGCGCCACGCTTCCCGCCATGGTGTACACAAAAAACTGCGTTGCCGCCGGACCGCGCTTTGCTCCGCCCCACAATTTAATTAAGAAGAAAGCAGGAATCAGGCTCAGCTCCCAAAACAAAAACCAGTGGAAGAAATTCAGCGCCGTGAAAGACCCGAACAAGCCCGATTCGAGCAGCAGCACCAATGCGAAATAGAGCCCCGGTTGATGATGCACCCGATGTGCAGCATCCACTGACATCAGCGTCACGATCGCCGAGAGCACCAGCATCAACGCACCCAGCCCGTCCACTCCCAAGTGATACTCGATTCCGAGTGACGGAGCCCAAGCCTTCTTCAGTTCTTCAAAGCCGATAGAACCGTCGGCCGGCAGATGCATCCAAACAACGAGCGCGAGGCCCAATGCAGCCACCGTCGTCGCCAGTGCCACGGCTCGCGAATGCTTACCCGACCAAAACGCGACTACCGCTCCTACCGCGGGCAGCACAGTCAACAACGTCAATACAGGAATTCCGTTCATCCCCGGCTGCTCCATATCAGTAGACCTGCCAGCACCACCACCGCCACCGCCAGTAGCCGCAGGTAGGTTTGCACGCGGCCAGTCTGGACCCGGGCCAGCAAACCACCGCCGTTCGCAAGCTCTTCGCAGCCCTTGTCAAAGCTGCCGTCCACAACATTCGTGTCGAGGAACCGGCTCAGATCCGCCCATCCGCGGAAAAGCATTGCGACTCCAGTCACGATTCCGCCCCATACACGACGGTCGAGCCAATCGGCGACGCGCGCCCACCACCAATAGAAAGCGATCACGGTTGCGCCGTATAACTCATCCACATACAGCTTGTCGCGCAGAGCCGCCCACACAGGTGGAAGCGCCTTCTCCAGCGAATCCGGCTCCTCTGGTTGCGGTGAGCGATTCCCATAAAGCCACCAACCAAGCCCAAGGCCGAGAAAAACCACCAGCGCTGACGTCCCCATCAGCGACATCAAGCCGGGCTCGCTGAATCCGCGAAGATCAAACTCGGCCGCGCGGCCCTCAAGAAATGCCCTGAACCAAGGCCATGCCGGTGTTCCAACTGCGCCAAGCGCAACTGCAAAGAATGCCAGGATCGCCAGCGGCACTGTCATCACGCGCGGGCTTTCGTGCGCGTGCTCATGACCGCGAAGCGCACCGAAGAATATGTAGCTCACTTGCCGCGTCATATAAAACGCAGTCACCAGTGCACCAAACACCAGCATGTAAAACGGCGCCTTGGCCACGCCCCAGTGTTGTGCCGCCTCCAGAATTCCGTCCTTACTCCAGAATCCCGAAAACAGCAGCGGAAATCCGCACAACGCGAGCATGCCTATCGCATACGTCAGGAATGTAACTGGCATCGCGCCACGCAATCCGCCCATGCGCCGCACATCCTGTTCTTCATGGCTGCCGTGAATCACCGAGCCTGCACCCATGAACAGCAGCGCCTTGAAAAACGCGTGCGTAATCAGGTGGAACATTCCAACAGCCACGCCGCCCATCCCAAGGCCGGCCATCATGTAACCCAACTGCGAAACGGTCGAGTACGCCAGGATGCGCTTGATGTCGTTCTGCGCCACCGCGATGAGCGCAGCGAATACCGCCGTTGAGGCCCCCACCCACGTAACCACCGTCAACGCCGTCGTCGTCCCACCCGCGAGCGCCCCGGCCTGCATGAGCGGATAAACACGAGCGATGAGATAAACGCCCGCCGCCACCATGGTCGCCGCGTGAATCAGCGCGGACACGGGCGTAGGGCCTTCCATCGCGTCGGGCAACCACACGTGTAATGGAAGTTGGCCGCTCTTGCCCGCTGCCCCCGCAAAAATAAGCAGGCCTATCGCACCCGCAGCGGTGAGCCCGAACAGCGCCGGATGCACCAGCAATCCACCCAACGCCAGCGCCTCCATCGAGCCGGCACCACGGTCATAAAAAAGCAGCGTGCCCGTTTGCGCAAACAGCCACACAATTCCGAGAAGGAAGAAAACGTCGCCCACGCGCGTGGTTAGAAATGCTTTCTTCGCGGCAGCTGCAGCCGACGGCTTCTGATACCAGAATCCGATCAGCAAATACGACGTGAGGCCGACAAGCTCCCAATTCATGAACAGCAACAGAATGCTGTTCGAGATCACGACACCGAGCATCGCACCCGCAAAGAGTGAAAGAAAGCAAAAGAAGCGCGTGAAGTTCTCATCGTGCGCCATGTAGCCGGTCGAGTAGATGAAGATCAGCAGACCAACAAACGTGACCATCACCAACATCACCGCCGAGAGTGGATCGAGCACCCAGCCAAGTTCAACATGCGCCGCGCCAACCTGAATCCAAGTGAAGTTGATCGTCTCCCGAACGTCGACATTATGCATCCACCCCGCCAGCACATGCCCAAAAGCAATGAGCGAGAGCAGCAGCGAGACGCTCAACGAACCGATAGCCAAGGCAGCAGATGTCTTTCGGCGCGGTTGCTTCAGAACAGCGATCACTCCTGAGGCAAGCATGGGAATCGTCGGAATCAGCCACAGGATTCCAGCAGCAAACGAATTTGTTGGGTCAACAAATTGCGGATGAAAAGGATACCCCTCTTGCATTAGCATCCGCTCACCCCTTCATCCTGTTCATCTGATCCAGGTCCGTCGTCTTTACGTGGCGATAGATTGAAATCACCAATCCCAAGCCAACTGCCGCCTCAGCCGCCGCCACCGCAATCGAGAAGATCGCAAACATCATTCCCGTCAGCGCTTCTGGATGCGGTCCGTAGCGCCAGAAGGCAATCAAATTCAGATTAGCCGCATTCAGCATCAGTTCGATACCGATCAGCACAAGGATCGCATTGCGTCGTGTGAGCGCCCCAGCGAGCCCAATCGCAAACATAAGCGCGGCAACGAGAAGGTATCCGGTGAGCGGAGTCGTCAAACCTGTCAATTCACTCCCTCTTTCTCGTGCATGGCTACGATCACCGCACCAATCAAAGCGGCAGTCAGCAGGACTGCGACGATCTCAAGAGGCAGCACATAGCGACCCATCAGCGCTTCACCGATCTCGTTCACCGTAACAACCGGCGCGGCTCCTTCCTTCGGCAACCACGGTCCCGCTTGCAGCACAGCCCAGCCCAGCGCTGAAAATACGGCCGCCGCCACAGCCAATCCCGCCAGCCATGTCTTGCTGAAAACTCCATCCTTGGGCGTCTCCGATCCGCGCGTCAGCAGAATTGCAAACACCACCAGGATGGCCACCGCGCCGATGTAGACAAGAATCTGAGCGAACCCTGCAAACTGCGCATCAAGCTGCAGGAACAAAAGCGCCAATCCAGCGAACGCGACAGTTAACGCGAGTGCGCAATGCACCGTGTTCTTTAGCAACACCGCAGCCAACGCGCCAGCCACAGCCAGCGCCGAGATCAAATAAAATGCAATCCCCATCAGCGGCCGCCCCTTTCTCGCAGACTCGAACAAGTATCAATCCGCATAGCGGTAGCTCCTGGGCCCGAAGTGTTCTCTCCGCATCTCTGCCCTGCCGATTCCAACGTATGCCAGCACCAGAATCGCCGAGCAGACGACCCACCGCAGCCACCCATCCCCCATAAATCGCCACACCGCGACAACCATCAGGTTCAGCATGCACATCGGCAACACAAACTTCCATGCAAAGTTCATCAGCTGGTCTTGCCTCAACCTCGGCAATGTGCCCCGCAGCCAGATAAACACGCACATCGAGACCAGCAGCTTGCCAAAAAACCATATCCACGAAGGAACCCACGTCAGGAAAGAAAATGGCGCGGTCCATCCACCCAGAAACAGAGTGGAACCGAGAGCGGAGATCGAGAACATCGCCACGTATTCGCCCAGGAAGAACAGTGCAAATTTAAAGCCTGAATACTCGGTGTGGTAGCCCGCCACCAGTTCCGACTCTCCCTCAGGCAAATCGAACGGGGAACGGTTCGTCTCCGCCGTTCCGGCAACCGCATACATCAGGAAGGCCGCTAGTCCCCACGGCGTAAAGATGTACCAGTGCGCCAGGCCCCACGTGTAGTGGTTCTGCGCTTCGACAATCTTCACCAGCGAGAGCGATCCCGACATCATCACCACGACCACGCTCGACAGCAGCAGCGCAACCTCATAGCTGATCATCTGCGCCACCGCGCGCATCGCACCCAGCAGAGAGTATTTGTTCCGGCTCGACCAGCCCGCCATGAACACAGACAACTCCGTCGATGCACCCATCGCAAAATAAAACAACAGGCCGGCGTCCATATCCACAAGCACCATGTTGCGTCCCATGGGCAGCACGGCAAATCCCATAAACACCGTCACCACCAGCACGATAGGCGCAAGAAAATGCACTACCGCATCCGCGCTCGTTGGGACAATGTCTTCCTTGGTCAGCGACTTGATGCCGTCCGCGATCGGCTGCAGAATGCCGTAAGGCCCAACGCGATTCGGCCCGATTCGATTCTGAATGCGACCGACACCCTTGCGCTCAAGCACCGTCGTCAACGCAAACAGCGCTGGATAAAGTCCGATGATGACCACGACGCACAGCACCACACCGGCGGCGGTCTGCCATCCCGTAGGTATGAATCCCACAATCCAGTGAAGGAGATTTACGAATATCTGGTCGAGCATGTCGATCATTGCCGAGGCTCTCCTTCAGCAGGCTTGGTTGCCTCTTGCGCTGCTGCGGCCTTTGCAGCGGCGGAGTCTGCAGCCGCCTTCGCCTTGGCGTCGGCCTTGATCTTTTCCTCGGCAAGTCGAGCATCCACTTCGGCTGCTTCAGTGGGATGAATCTGGTGGTAGTACTCATTCGATTTAGATAGCTCTTTCCGATCGAGCAGCAGTCCGCCAAAGCGGTCTTCGGTGGCCAGTTCAAACTCATTGTTCATCTTGATCGCTTCGAACGGACACACCTCAACGCAGATCTGGCAGCTCATGCACACCGAAATATCGATATCGAACCGGGCCGGATAAATCTGCATCTTCCCAACGTAGTCCGGCTTCTTGTCTTTGCTCTTCTCGATATAAATGCACTTCGGCGGGCATTCCTTCTCGCAGATCTGGCATGCAACGCAGCGCATTCCCGCTTCCCAGTCATTCGCGTCTTCAGGATTCTTGCTGTCATATACGAGGAAAGGAAATACCCGCGCCGCCTCGATCGGAGCAATGCGCTCCTCTGGATACTCGACCGTCGTCATCCGTTCTTTCGAGACAAAGCTGCCGGCAAAGTTCTTCGCCGTCTCCGCCAGCCCCTTCAGAATGCCCTCACCCAGCAATGAAATCCTCCCAAAACGGCTTCTAGCCTTTTTCCCTAGGCTTCAGCTTCACTCTTCCACACCCCTGAACGGTTCCCGTCTACCTCTGGCGTTTCTATTTACCGCAAATGAGCTAGAAGCTAGAGGCTAGTAGCTAGCGGCTGCCGCTAGCTATCGATCTACCTCTCCGAGCACAATATCCACGCTGCCGAAAATCAACACCACATCTGCCACGTTGCTGCCCAAACACATGTCTTCAAGAACTGTCAGATTGATCAAACTCGGCGGCCGCACCCGATAGCGATAGGGATTCGGCCCACCATCGCTGATCAGATAAAAGCCCAGTTCTCCCTTTGGCGCCTCGATCCGCCCATACGCCTCCCCCGGCTTCGGCCTGAATCCGCGGATCTTGGCTTTCGGATCCATTACAGGCCCAGCAGGAATCTCCTCGAGCGCCTGCTCAAGAATGCCGATGGATTCTCTGATTTCGAGGATGCGCACCATGTACCGGTCGTAGATATCGCCGACTGCACCCAGCGGTACGCGGAACTTGAAGCGGTCATAAATACCATAGTGATCGACCTTGCGGATGTCGTAGTTCACGCCCGAGGCGCGTAGCATCGGTCCTGTCACGCCCGCATTCACCGCCAGGTCAGGATTTAGAATCCCTACTCCCTGGCAGCGCGCCATCACGATTTCACTTCCGCTCAGGAAGCGCTCAAACTCATCCACAAACCCTGGCAACCCAGCCACAACCCTGCGCGCCGCATCGAGCCACGCCTGCGAAGCATCCACGCGGCAACCGCCAAAGCGCATGTAGTTGCACATCATGCGCGAACCCGTCAGGCTCTCAAATAAATCCAGAATCTTTTCGCGCTCACGGAAGGCATACATAAGCGGCGTACCGCTGGCGCCCATCTCCTGCAACAGAAAGCCGATCGACGAAGCGTGATTCTGCACCCTCGTCAGCTCGCCGGTAATAACCCGCAAATACTCGGCGCGCTCAGGAACTTCCTGCCCGACCAGCTTCTCCACGGCCAGCGCGTAAGCCCAGTTATTGGTGAGCGAACAGATGTAGTCAAGCCGATCTGTGTAGGGCATCGACCCCAGGTAGCTGACCTTTTCGGCGATCTTCTCGTGGTTGCGGTGCAGGTATCCAAACACCGGCTTCAAGCGAACAACGCGCTCGCCGTCCAGCGCCAGGTCCATGCGAAAGACGCCGTGCGTTGAGGGATGATGCGGCCCCATCGCCACTTCAAGCATCTCGCCCTCGCCATCCGTCTCGATGACCGGCGGACGATTCCAGCCTTCCAATTTTTCGGTATGGACCGTCGAAGGGCTCATTGGCTGCCGGCCCCTTCCCCGGATGTAGCCGATCGATGGGCGTCCGCTCTTGCTCGCACCTCATCATGCGGGGTGGGCTCGTACTCGTAATCATCCGGATCAACGTAATCGCGCCGCATTGGGTGGTCTTTGAATTCATCCCACATCAGAAGCCGTCGCAGATCGGGATGCCCCTTGAACACAATCCCATAGAGATCGAAAATCTCGCGCTCCTGAAACTCCGCCGAACGCCAGACAGGCGTCAGCGATGGCAGCTCCACCTGATCCGTGCGATTCACGGTGCGCATCCGCAGCACCACCGGACCGTGCTTCTTGGCCATCGAAAACAAGTGATATACAACTTCAAGGTAGCCGGGCTCGACGCGCTTACGCGTCTCATCCACGGTCTCTTCCACCGTCTGTTCCACGCCATCCACGGTTTTCGTTACCTGGCGCGTCACTTTGACTTTTTCAGCGATCTCTCTATCCAAATAATCCACGCCAGTCGCATTCGACAGAAAGTCCAGAGCAAGTTCAGCGTTGTCTCGCAGGAACTTCGCCACCTCGACTGCATGCTCCGGCGCCAGCCGCATGGAATGCTGTCCGCTGGGACCCGGATTAGGCACAATCGTCACTTCGGCGCCCGGAACCGCCGCCTCAATCGCCGTCTTGATCTCCTCCACCGTCTTCAAGCCCAATCCCCTACTGCTTTCTTATCTCGGATCCGAGAATCCTAATCCCTATTCCCTATTCCCTAGTCCCTAGTCCCTATTCCCTAATCCCTAATCCCTGTTCTCATCAACGAATCACCACCGGCACAGTCCACACGCCCGGGTTCGATGAGGGCTCCAAATCGTGCTCGCCCTGCTCAGGCACCGGGAACTCCCCCTGCGCGGCGCTGTCCAAATGTCTCGGCCGGCCTTCACCCGTTAGAGGCTGGGCATCAATCTTCTTCTGCAAAGTCATAAAGGCCTGAATCAACGCCTCGGGCCGCGGTGGGCACCCGGGAATATGCACATCCACGGGAATGTAGCGGTCGATTCCTTTGAGCACGTTGTAGCCCTGCTTGAACGGGCCACCCGAGATCGCGCACGCGCCCATTGCAATTACGTACCGTGGCTCCGCCATCTGGTTGTAGAGGCGCACCACCTGCGGAGCCATCTTCTTGGTCACCGTGCCGGAGATGATCATCAGGTCGGCCTGTCGCGGAGACGGACGAAAGACCTCAGAGCCGAATCGCGCCAGATCGTAGCGAGCCATCGTTGTTGCAATCATCTCGATCGCGCAGCAAGCCAGTCCGAATTGCATCGGCCACACAGAACTCCGTCGGCCCCAGTTATAGAGTTCCTGGATGGTCGTAACGAAGACGCCCTGCTTTCCCAGTTCGATCTTCAATCCCTCATCTACAGCCATAGAATGCTCCTGACCCCAGACAACCGACCCCAGACCCCTGAACCCTGCTTTTCACGCCCACGTCAACACGCCCTTGGCCCAGGCCCACGCCAGGCCCTCCACCAACAGCAGCACAAACACCAGCATCGCGCCGCACGCCGCCGCTCCCAATCCGGTAAATGCGACTGCAAACGGCAGCAGGAAAACTGCTTCCACGTCAAAGATTAAAAAGATGATGGCGTAGAGGTAGTACGCTGAGCGGAACTGCACCCATGCGTCGCCTTTTGACTCCAGCCCGCACTCGTAGATATCGTTCTTGATCGCGTTCGGTTTCGCCGGAGAAAACACCCTCCGCCAAGCCCAAGCCATTCCCAGCGGAGCCAGCCCAAAGCCAAGGGCGGCTACGAACAAAACAGCCAGAGAAAAATAAGGACTTGAGGCCATCTTGAAAACGAATTCCCTCTGATCCAACGTACCAGTTTGGGGCCTGTTTTGGCTAAGAGCAAGTGCCGCCCCCAGACCGGCCCAGCCTCATTTTCTCCCCATTCATCCCACCCTATGAACCATTCGCTGCGCAATGCCTCTCTCCGCTCCCACACACTTTCCAAGGAACGGCTTTCATCGCCCCAAACCTCCATCTTTCGATGGTAGACAGTCCATCCCCCGGCCCTGTTACCGTTCAACTGTCCCCCCTCGTGGCAGGGCGGGCAAACGCACGCCACTGGAGACACTGCATACGATGTTCAACTCTGCGCCGCGCCGCTGGGCACTTCTGGCTTCTCTCGTTGCCCTGCCGCTCACCGTCACATGGGCGGTTCGCGCGGCCACTGACCCCGCAGCCGCGTCCAACTCTGCCGCGACCACCCCATCGCCTGACGCTCCAAATCCCGGCGCAGCCTATACCGCAGCCATCAAAGTCAGCGGACCAACCACCACATTCCACGATTCTGTCGCCGGGCGATACAACTACGCCTTCGGCAAGGAATCGCCCTTCCTCCCGTCCAACGCCACGTCGGCTAACGGCCAATTCCTCAACCCAAAGAGCTTTTACAACGCCCAGTATTGCGGCCACTGCCATCAGGAGGCCTATCACCAGTGGCGTCAGTCGGTTCACTCCAACAGCTTCCGCGCGCCCTGGTACCTGAAAAACGTCAACATGCTCATCGATGAGAAGGGCGTGCAGTTCTCCCGCCACTGCGAGGGCTGCCACAATCCCGTCGCGCTTCTCTCCGGCGACCTGTCCCAGGGCATGCCCAAGAAACGACCCTTCGAGGATGAAGGCATCACCTGCTCCACCTGCCACTCGATCCAGTCCACCGACGCCACCGGTACCGGCAGCTACGTGATGGGAACTCCCGCCGTCCTCGTCGATGAAAAAGGCGAGCCAGTCACGCACGCAGTTTCCGACTCCGAAATCCTCGCTCATCTCGACCGGCACTCCAAGGCGGTGATGCGCCCCCTCTACCAGACCGCGGAGTTCTGCGCCGCATGCCACAAGGCCGCCATCCCGCGCTCGCTTGACGAATACAAGTGGCTGCGTGCCTTCACGGTTTACGACGAATGGCAGGGCGCGAGCTTTACAAAGCAGTCGCCCCTTCCCTTCTATCGCAAAGATTCGGTCTCCACCTGCCAGACCTGCCACATGATGCGCGAACCGCTCCCGGCCAATTCTGCCGACGCCGGCGCCAAAGACGGCACGCTCGTCTCCCATCGCTGGCTGGGTGGCAACTTGCTCAATCCTGCCTACTACAAATATGACGAGCAGACTGAAAAGCTCATCGCCTTCCTCAAGAACGGCCCCCAGAATACAGGCGTCTTGAACGTGGACATCTTTGCCCTGGAAAAGGAAAACGCCGCGGCATCAGATCACGTCATGATCGCTCCGCTCGGCCTCACCAGTTTTTCTCTCATGCCCGGCGAAACCCTCATCGCCGACGTCGTCATTCAAAACAAAGGAATCGCCCATTCTCTGATCCCCGAGCAACGCGACTTCTATGAAGCATGGGTTGACTTCACCGTAAAGGATGGCGCAGGCAAGGTTCTTGCAGAGAGCGGATTCATCCAGCCGGATGGAAACCTCGATCCCACCGCGCACTCATTCACCAATCGCCTTATCAACACCAAGGGTGAATTGAACGACTTGCACCAGATCTGGCACAACCGCGTCCTCGCCTACAACAACACCATTCAGTCAGGCCGCTCGCAGCTTGCGCGCTATCGCTTCCGCCTGCCAAAAGATATCTCCGGCACCGTCTCACTCACTGCATCCGTTCGGTATCGTCGCTTCAACCAGCACTTTGTCGACTTCGCAATGGACCAGAAACATTATCCGGAAACCATTGTCGACATCGCCTCCGATACCCGCACGCTCACCATCGGCGCCAACGTTCCAGACTCGCAGGAATCTAAGGAACGTCCGCTGGGCGCGCAGCCCTGGATGAGATGGAACAACTACGGCATCAGCCTGCTCGACGCGCTCCAATATCAGGCATCCGTGCAGGCCTTCGAACGCGTCGCTGCGCTTCGTCCCGATTATGCCGACGCCTACACCAACATGGCTATCGTTGAAATCTCCTGGGAGCGCTACGACGATGCCAAGCCCAACTTGGCTAAGGCGCTCACGCTGTTGCCGGGCGATCCTCGCGCACTCTACTACCGCGCGCTGGTCGAGCGGAATGCCGGACAAGTGAAAGAAGCGATCGAAGACCTGAAGGCAATGCTGGTGAAATATCCGCTGGCCAAAGACGGAATTCGCGAGCTTGGATTCAGCTACTACCAGCAACACGATTACGCGCAGGCGCGCGATCAGTACGAGAAGCTGAGAGCCATCGATCCCGACGATCTCGCCGCGCATTATCAGCTTGCCATTCTCTATCGCCGCCTCGGCGACAAGCAGAAAGCCGCTATCGAGTCAGCCAAATTTACCGACCAGAAAGACGATCCGACGGCCAGTACCTACGCGCTTGAATTCCTCCGCAAGCATCCCGAAGTGGCCAGCGAAAGCGTCGTATGGCACACCCACGACATCACCGGCGACCCCATCAAAGCCCCCACCAAGATCGAGTACCACTACATTCCCGGCGCAGGCCTCTAGAACCGATTGCATAAACAGTCCTGTAACAGGGCACGACTTTACAGCTTGCAGAAAAACTCTGAATTGTATGGCTCTGTAACAGGGCACGACTTTTACAGCTTGCGGAAAAACTCGTTCGTGCTCGGGTTTTGTATCAGCGCATGACTTCGGTCATGCCGCACAATAATTCTTCTGATGTGTCATCCTGAGCGGAGCGGCTATCGGGGTCCCCACGAACAGGTCTTCGTTCGTGGGGTGATCATGGGGCCCCGCGGACAGCATTTCGTCCGTGGGGTAAGCGGAGCCGAAGGATCTGCTTTTGAACTTCCTTCTGTATCAGGGCACGGCTTCACAGGCTCCGGAAAACCTCCCTCCCCGGAAGGGTACGGGCTTCAGCCCGTACATACGCCCAGCAAAATCAATGCGGGCTTTAGCCCCCGAGCGATGCTTTTCGGGCTTTTCGCTCAGATACTGGCCTTTTTCCGCAACCTGTTCAGTCGTGCCGTAAACGGCCCACAATGAGCTGGGCTTTACAGGCTGCGGAAAAACTCGATTCGGTGAAGGGTACGGGCTTCAGCCCGTACATACGCCCAGCAAAATCAATGCGCGCTTTAGCCCCCGAGGGATGCTTTTCGGGCTTTTCCCGAGTTTGCTTTGTTTTGTTGAACTTGCAAATTTGTTTCTTTTTAGGGCACGACTTTACAGCTTGCAGAAAAACTCGATTCGGTGAAGGGTACGGGCTTTAGCCCGTACATATGCCCAGCAAAATCAATGCGCGCTTCGGCCCCTGCGGGCCGCTTTGCGACTATCTGGATGTCATTGATGAAATCAGTTCTAGTCTGTTCGCACAGCGAAAGTGCACCGCCTTGGTAGTTAGGCGTAACTGACGGTCAGCCCGCCACTCGCCACGGTCGTTGGCAATCTAATGGGGACACTGGCCACAAGCCGACTTTAAAGGAGTAATCCTGCGAATTCATCCTCTGTAGGCATCGAAATAGTAGTTCTGGCCTTCGTCCTGGTACTCACTCTTCACCGAAATGCCGGCGGTGCCGAGAAGAGCGCGGTACTTTTCAGCCCCCAGCG
>WNGL01003626.1_pt1 | contig 18538 bp, 16 predicted proteins | sample 5400591 | NCBI WGS metagenome assembly WNGL01 (sample SAMN13153377, study PRJNA577476) | soil metagenome | isolation source: 80 cm soil or saprolite under Garry oak tree replicate 1 | place: USA:California | collected 2016-06-15 | reverse complement strand
CCTCAGCAAATCGCTAAGAAATGTCATGGCAAAGGCCATATACCAGCCTTTTCGGCTCCGGGGGGCTTGGGCTCCGCCGGGCCCTGCGGGCAATGACGCAACTGATGTTATAGGTTGCCCCGGCCCGATTTCAATCCGGAAAGGTATGCATTCTGAGATAGGGGAAAGACCCGATAGACACAGGGTCGAGAAACGCCAGTTCGCGAATCCCTCCCAATCCCTTTGGATTGCGCCCTTCTCTCAATCCGCGCTGCCTTTTGGGATCCCACTCCAATTTGCATGTCCTTCCTGGAAATTTACATATCCTTCCTGGAATTGAAGGCCCGCCGCAAAACGCCCATCTGGGAGCCCCTGGCAATAAACAACACGAGCTTGCATGCGGACCTCACCGTCGGCTGTTTCGGCTACCAACTGTTCCTGTGGCAGCAGGGGACGCCTGGTCAGCACCCTGACGCCATGCGAGCTGACGTTTTGGGTCACGGTCTTTTCGACATCGCCTGGATTCCGCAGTATCAAGAGCCGTAACGGAACCTCGATGTGAATCCGTTTCTCGAGGCGTCCTGTACGAGCAGGCACGGGAAATATCCTTTCAATCGGCTCCCGTTTTTGCCGACAGCGGGCCAGGTGGTGTCGGACGGGGAATGGAAGATGTGCATGCGCTGCGCAAAATCGGCCGCGCCTTGGAACTGTCTCTTCCGGAAGACTCCTTTCTCACTGACTGAAACGGATCATGTCGTCTGCCATTCTTCGCAATTTGAGATCGGTTGCGGCACGTTTTCCCAAGAGCTCGACTGGCACCGCTTATGGTCGTACATGGCCTGGTCCGCCTGGGCCATCAATTGCCCAATTGAGGTTTTGCTCCGGGGATCGAACCGCGCCACACCCCAGGAGAGAGAAATTGCATGCCCGGAATCTCCATCGTTCATTTGACGCAAATTCTCGCGAAGGCGAGCTGCGATGATTTCCTGGTTGTGCCCGGAGGCCTCAATGGCCAGGACCGCAAATTCGTCGCCTCCAAACCGCGCGACGACATCTGATTCTCGAAACGTCTTCTCCAGAACCCCGCCCGCTCGGATCAGAGTGCGGTCCCCCTCCGCGTGGCCAAACGTGTCGTTGATTTGCTTCATGCCGTCCACATCAATGAAGACAACGAGAGTCCCCCGTCCGGACCGGCGGCCCAGTTTCAGTTGCCGCTCGGCCAGGGCGAGAAAGCCGCGGCGGTTATACAAGCCCGTCAACACGTCCGTGAGCGCGAGGTTGCCAAGTTCTGACTGCAGCACGTACTGCTTCATGGCGCAGCGCACCGCGCGCGTCAGAAGCTCTCTGCTTGGCTGGCGCTGTTGAGCGCTGACCGGCCCGCCGCCCGGCTCCGAACGGACGGCTCGGAGCAAGGTGAAGAGCTCCCGATTTGCTTCTGCAAGCAAACCTTGGAAGGCCTGGTCGCCTCCTGCATTTTCCCTGCATAGATTCAAAGACGAAAGGTTGCAGCTACGCCGCAACTCGGAGTCGGGCGCCAAATTCGAGGTCGAGCCTTCGAATGTCTGGATTCCAGACGCCAGGGTTCCCTCTGGCCTGCGTTGACCTTTACCAAGCTGAATGGCCCGCTTTTCCATCGGATACGCCCCGTCGCTACGTTTAGGTTGCCCGCCTCCGTGTCAGAGAGAATTGACGGTGAGGTGTCTCGGGGGCCCTGCTCACGGAGGCGGGCCGTTCATATGCTTGAAGGATACACGTGCGCGAAGCGAATCCAAGCCGGTGAACCATGCATTTTGGGCGAGGGAATTACCTGATAACAAATAAGACGTAATTCGTATAATTTGCGCAGTACCTCTTATCCCTATGGAAACAAAGGTGTTCCAGAGCGATCTGCTTCAGACTGCACCGCTACCCGGCAGGGTGGGCCCTTGAGGGGCGGTGTCAGGCCTGGATCAAACCGCGACGAATGGCGTAGCGAACCAAACTTGCGGTCTCGTGGATATCGAGCTTCTGCATAACCCTGGACCTATGAGATTCGGCAGTCTTTACGCTAATCCCGAGTAATGCAGCCACTTCCTTTGTGGATTTTCCTTCCCCCACGAGTTGCAGAACCTGGCGCTCCCGGGACGAAAGACGGTCGGAGGGGAGCTCCGTCTTGGACAAGTATGCTTCCACGACGGCGCGAGAGATGCTCGGACTGAGATAGACTCCCCCGCGGCAAACCTGGTGAATGGCATGGACTAAGTCATTGGCGGCCTGATGCTTCAGCACATATCCCTTCACGCCGGCGCGCAGGGCTTCCGTGACGTACTGGTCTTCGTCGTGACGAGTCAGCAGTATCGTCTTGGTTTTTGGAGAGAGCTTTTGCACTTCGCGCGCAGCGTCAATCCCATTCAGTATCGGCATACTGATGTCGAGGATGGCAACGTCTGTACGGGAGTTGGAGTTAGAGAACAGACGCACGACCTCCTGGCCGTCAGATGCTTCTCCGTCCACTTGAAACCCTTCTCGTTCCAGCAGGGTTTTCAGACCCTGCCGGACGAGCTCATGGTTATCTGCAAGAACCACTCGAATTGGCATTTTCTTTCTCCATAGGAATTTTGATTCGCAACTCCGTTCCCTGGCCGGGCGCGGAATTGATTTCTACCATTCCGCCAACGGCGCTCAGCCGCTCGCGGATCCCCACCAACCCCAGACCTTTTTGCCCCTTCCGGGAAAAGACGTCAGGGACATTAAAGCCCACTCCATCGTCACGAACCTTACAGTGCAAGGTTCCGGTATCGCGCGTGAGCTGAATGTCCACATTCTTCGCGGAGGAATGCTTGGTGACATTGGTGAGCGCCTCCTGAACGACGCGATACAACGCTGTCTCGACATCCGCCGCCGCATGGCGGCCTTCCAAGGAGCTCTCCACGCGGATCGTCAGCTTGGTCCTCTTGGAAACACCGTCCGCAAGGAATTGCAGCGCGGGGACCAAACCCAAGTCGTCCAGAATTGTGGGCCGCAGCTCATGGGAGAGTCTCCGCAGTTGCTTTTCCACCTGATCGAGAATGGCACCCACGTCCTGAAGCCGCGCCTGGAGAGACGGACTCAGGTCGTGAGCCACCTCGGAAACCGCCAGGCGCGCCGCGACAACCAACTGTCCGGCTTCGTCGTGAACCGCGTGGGCGATGCGCTTAATCTCATTCTCCAGGGTTTCGTTCAGCCGCCGCAGAGCCGAGATAGCATCCAGGAACCCGCGATGAGCCATTTCATAGGGAGAAAGGCTTTCGTCGAAGAATTCCTTGGCTCTGCCAAGGTCCTGATCGAGTAACGCCGATGTGCGCCCCCCTTCGAACACCTTGCGGAGCGCGGCATGATGTATGGCCCCCATATCAAGAACCCCTAGGCCCTCGGCAATAGCCGAGCGCCCGATTTCATATGCCGTTTGCAAGTCCGCTTCGCTGCCTCCCGCCAGATAGAGTTCGAGAGACTTTCTATAAGTTTTTTCCAGATCGCGTGTTACGACCCCTTCAAGCTTTTGAGTTCCCTTCATTTGTGGTTCCCCAGGTAACGAGCGACCAGGACGAGGGCATCATCGGTTGCCTTGCGATGTTGGGCCAGGATCATTTCAGCGGCTTTCTGCGGGACTCGGTTCCGGGCCAGCGCGCGGGGGAAATCTTCGCGGATGCCGTCGGTGGCAAAGATGAGCCTGTCGCCGCCGGACAATGGCAGGACGGCAGCCTGGAGCGGAGGCAACTGTACGCCGACAACCCCGGCACGCAGCAGCAGAGATTCTTCCTGAGACGCAGACGTCAAGCCTGGACGAAGCAGGATGCCCTGGACGTTCCCCACACCTACCCACGTCATCAGCTCCTGGACCACGTTGAGGGAAGCGACGCTCATCGCGACCCCGCGCGTAGCTCGCAGCCCTTCGTGGCACTGCCGAACCAATGAAATAACCGGTTCCTCCGCATGGCCTTCCAGAATTCCGCAGGCTTTTCTGGCGGCGCGTGCAGCCTCTTCGCCGTGCCCGATTCCATCCAACGCTGCCACAAGAATGCCGTTGGAAAATGGCTTCACCAGATGCAGGTCGCCCGAACGGGTCTGGCCCGGCAGCGCTATCGCGGCGACGCCCAATTCAATGTGTGCTGGCGCTAATGTTTCCATTTCTTTATGCTGACCGTTGTCCCTTGGCTTTCCACAGACGCTATATGAAACTCATCTACAAGCCGCATCACACCGGGCAAGCCCAAGCCCAAACTCCCCGATGTGGAAAAGCCGTCGCGCAGCGCTTGTTGCACGTCGGGAATGCCCGGGCCATTGTCCCGGGCGACAACTTGAATGCCAGAAATGCCAGAATTGGCTGAGCCATGAATTATTTTGAGGACGATGTCTCCTGTTTTGGCGTAGGAAACGATGTTCCGGGCCAGTTCGGAGATGGCCGTAGCAAGCAGTGTGGCGTCCCCTGAAGAAAAGCCCAGTGCCACCGCCAGGGAGCGGCCTTTCTGGCGGGCCACCACAATGTCTTGGTCCGAATTGATTCTGACCCGGGTTTCATCGTCCACGATTTCTAATCTCTCACGCGCTGCTCTTGAATTTTTGGTTTAGATAGGCCAGACCCTCTTCCAGGTCCAGCGCCGTGGCCACGTCCTCTAATCGCAATCCCAATTGCACCATCGCAAAGGCCACTTCCGGCTGGATTCCCACAATCACCGTCTCCGCCCCGCGCAACCGGATCATGTGCGCGAGGTCGCGCAGGGTGCGCGAGGCAAACGAATCCATTACGTCCAGCGAGGTTACGTCCACGATTACGCCGCGCGAACGGGAGCGAACCACATGCTGAACCAGCGCGGTGCGCAGGTGAAGGAGATCTTCGTCCGTCAGTGCCGCCTGTATGGTGGCAATGAGGAAATCTCCCTGTTTGAGAATCGGGACTTCCACGATCCGCCCCTCGGACAGAAATTATGAAACTGCCGCTAGAGGCACGACTTTGTAGCCCAGCAGACGCTCGGCCTGTTCGATGCCGCCTTGCAGATCGCCGACGGTATTCATCTTCCCCAGGTCTACGCCGATATTCACGATGGTCTGCGCGATTTCGGGAGAGAGGCCCGTGACGATGACCGTGGCGCCCAGCAGGCGGGATGCTTCGACCGTCTGTACCAAGTGGTTTGCGACCGTCGCGTCCATTGCCGCCACGCCCGTGATGTCAATCACCACGACCTTGGCGCGGTTGGTGCGGATGCCCCGCAGCAACTGCTCGGTCAACTGGCGGGCTCGTTGCGGGTCGATCACGCCGATAATCGGCAAGATCAGCAGGCGCTCGCGGACCTGCAGCACCGGGGTCGACAGTTCCCGAATCGCTTCTTGCTGCTGGCGGATGACGCGCTCGCGCTCTTGCACGAATCCCACGGCCACGGTGTTGGCGATGCGGTTGGCAGCGGGCTCGTAGGCGTCCTGGATGCGATTCAGCTTGGTAAAGTCTGTTTGATACTTCGCAAACAGGGAGCGCGCAAGAACGTCGCGGAGCAGAAGCACAATCCCGACGACTTCGTGCGTTTCCACGCCTCGTGGGATGATGCGTTCAGAGAGGTTGCGCGCGTAGGCTTGCAGGGCTTCAAAGGTTCCGGTTTCCAGCGCCTCGACGTAATTGTCGTAGACCGAGGTGGCCTCGGCGAAGACCTCTTCCTTGGTCATCGCCGTCAGCAACTGCGCTTCCGTGATTCGGCGCGCCCACTCTTCGCGGAGTTGCGTACGGTTCTGGCGCAAGTGCGCCACCAGCTCACGGAGCAGCACAGAGGTAGCTTCAGCATGTTGCACGACGCCGCCGAGCTCCTCCTGAACTTGCGTTTCCCCGGGATTGCTGTTTTTTCGAGCCATGAGGATACACTCCTGTTCGTCAAGAACTCGGTTTTGGTTGTCAGCCCCCAGTGTCAAAACCCTTCATTCAATACCACCCAGCCCCCGGCTGCGCTATCAGGTAAATCATGTAATCCTTATGCGGGTCAACCCCTCAGGCCAGTTGCAAGGTTAGTGTCATTCCTCCGTCATTGGAAACATCGTATCTGCCTTATTTCTAGACAGATACATGCTCCTGGTCCGAAATAAAGCTGTAGAAAAGTCGACAAAGACCCATAATAGCACCCATACATGCTAGTCAGGGTCTTTCCTTACAACCTAAAGTATATAGCATGCAAGGGATTTCGGATTCCAGGTGACCTGATTTTCTTGCTCACTCCCGAAGCAGATTCGCCGCATGCGGAAAGCAATCTGTCGGATCGTAATTGCCTGATCTGTGTTTCGCTGAAGAGTTTTCGCCCCCTCCGGAACGCTACCACACTGCGCGGGCCGGAGAAGGTAGGTTGCACAAAAAGTCTGCAACTAGCACAGAGGATTGTGGTAGCGGTACCGGGAATCGAACCCGGGTTTCCAGATTGAGAATCTGGCGTCCTAACCCCTAGACGATACCGCCTGAGCGGAACGATCTGAAAGAGCCTGCCGCGTTGCGCGTACGGTTTGCTGGGCGGCTATCGAGATTGTCCTGCATAAATTTATAGCGTGGAATCCCCGAGCCCGTCAAGGCAACCGCGTCCGCCCCGGCCGCGTGGTTTCGCGCGCGCATCGTCCATCCAGCGTGTAGAATAATTCCCAGGAGACCGAATGCCGAATTACACAGCAGAACACGCCCGCGCCGGCGTGCACGCCCGGTTGCCGCGCCTCGAGACTTGGCCCAACCAGTTCCCCGGCTATACCATCACCACGCGTTTTGCCGAATACACTTCGGTGTGCCCCAAGACCGGGCTTCCTGACTACGGCACCATCACGATTCAGTATCAGCCGAAGAAACTCTGCCTCGAGTTGAAGGCCTTGAAAATGTATCTGCTGGCGTATCGCAGCCTCGGAATCTTTTACGAAAACGCCGTCAACCGCATCTTGCGCGATATCGTGGAAGCCACCAAGCCGGTCTGGTGCCTTGTTCGCGGCGAATTCACTCCCCGCGGCGGCCTGACCACCAGCGTCGAAGCGCGCTGGCCGCGCCGCACGGCCTCCCGTTGATGCATAACGCTCCAATCCTCTTTGCCGGTGGACAAACTTCGCTTCTCCGCGAGATAATTCTCTGCCGTCTGAACCGGGCCATTCCGCGCCCCTGGGAGGAGATCCGATGAGCACGACGCCGGACATTCCGCAGCAGGAAGAAGCGCAGCATTATGAAAGCACTTCGACGCCGCGCTGGATTGTGATCGCGTTTGTTGCCGTGATCGCTGCGTTGGGATTCACGGCCTATATGGGGTACGACGCGCGCGCCAAGCTCGAGGCGGATTTGGCAAAGGCCAACGACAAGGTGGCCATCCTGACGGCCCGGCTCGATCAGTCCAACTCACGCCTCGCGGATATGCGGGGGCAGTTGGAAGTCACCGAGCAAAGAGTGGGCGTGACCAAGACCGACATTGCCAACGCCAAGAGCATTTCGGAGCAGGTTCGCAAGGAGCAAAAAGCCAGCGATGAACGCCTCACCGCTCAGCTCGGCCAGGTCCGCAAGGAAAGCGAGGAGAAAATCGGCGCCGTAGCTTCCGAAGTCGGCGGCGTAAGAAGCGATCTCGAAGCCACCAAGGGGAAGCTCGAGCGGGCCATTGGCGACGCCGGCGTGATGAGCGGACTGATTGCCCGCACCCACGAAGATCTGGATGAGCTGCGGCGCCGCGGCGAACGCAACATCTTCGAATTCACCCTGCAGAAGTCTAAGAATGCACAAAAAGTCGGCCCCATCCAGATCTTCCTGCAAAAGGTTGACGCCAAAAAGCAGCGTTACACCATCACCGTCAGCGCCGACGACAAGTCCATCGAGAAAAAGGACAAGACCGTTGGCGAGCCCGTGCAGTTCTATGTGAAGGGCCAGCGGTCTCCTTATGAAATTGTGGTCTTTGAGGTCGCTAAGGATCACGCCACAGGTTATCTGACAACGCCGAAAGATGCGGGTGCTGCGAGCCCGCCCGCCAAGCCGGCGTCTTAAATCCGTTTCCGCGCGTTGCGCCTCCGGCCCTGTTCCGTATTCTGGAAACTCCCCGCGGAACGGGGCTTTCCCATCTTTCCGTAAGCAGCTAGCATTTCCTATCTTCCCGTGCAAATAGGTAATCGGGGGAAAAGCGCTTTCCGGAGGCATGCTCATCATGGATAGGCTCATTTGCTTTCTTCTCGTCGCTGGACTTTTTGCCGCGCCTGCGCTGGCGCAGGACCGTCTGGAACCGGCCAAACTTCCGCCGGACACCGCGTTTTATCTCTATTGGCGCGGGCTGGCGCCCCAATCGCAATGGAGTCACGTCAATTCCCTGCTGGCTCTATGGAACGATCCGGACTTCCTGCCTTTCCGCGCCGCCTTGGCCGAGGAAATTTTTAGCAATTCCGAGAAGAAGGACCCCAGGAAGCAACTGACCCCCGCCGACCTCCAGGAAATCGCGTCCCTTCTGGAAAGCCCCATTCTTGTCGGCGCGGTCGAACAGCCCAAGACGGCCGCAGCGGCCGATCAAAAGAGTCCCGCGAAAGCGCATTCCCCGGACAATTCGTTTTTCGTGGTGGACATCTCCGGCAAACAGGCCCTTTTCCAAAAGCTCGAACAACGCTGGGAGCAAAACTCCTCCGACGCGCCCATCATAACGAAATTCAATATCGGTGATATTCCAGCCGAAAAAGTGGTCGGCAAGACGGACACGAGATTTCGCGCTCGGGCCGGACATTACGCGATCAACGCCGGCCGCCGGGCGCTTCTGGAAAGAATACTTGCTCGACTTACGGGTTCGGAGGCGAAGGGTGCCCAGCTCGGCGAGGTTGCCGAGTTTCGTGAAGCGCAGAAGCACATGGAACCCGGTGGCCTTGTCGAAATCTTCCTGCGGATTCCCAACGTGGCGGATTTCGTGCCTTCCGCGCCTTCGGGGCAATTGCAATTCGATGGGCGGGGTTTCGTGCGGGCCCTGCACGTGGACTCGCTGCGCGCATTTGCAGGCAGCCTCAAGCTCAATGGCCCCTCCACGCGGATGCGGTTCGCTCTTCTCGGCGACCCTGCGCCCGGGGGTATCTTCGATCTTTTTGCCGGTGGCGACGCGCCGTTTTCGACGCTCGCTCTCGCCCCGGCCGATACGCTTTCCTTTAACGCCTTCCAGGCCGATTTCAGCGCCTTTTACGAAACGCTGCGCCGCGCGGCAGCGAGTGCTCTCCCTCCCAACACGCAAGGCAACGTGGATATGTACGAGGGCATGATCGCCTCGCTGATCGGCATGAAGCCTTTGGAAGCCCTGCAACTCTTGACCGGGGAGGTTGCCTCGCTTTCCACCGGCACGGACTTCGCGCCGGAAAACGATTTGTTCGTCGTGGGCATCCGGAAAAAGCCCGACGTCCTCCGTCTCCTCCGCACGATGATGGAAGAGCGCATGAGCGGCGAGCGTGTCGTGGGCGACGTCACCTACATGAAAATCTCCCTCAGCGGCGCCCAGAGCCAGGCGGGCGTCGCGCAATGGGATTTCTACTATCTCGCGGCCACGCCCAACCTGCTTCTGGGCGCCCGAAAAAACGAAACTCTGCAAGCGGCCGTCGCGCGCGCGCAGCCCGCCGATTCCCCGTCTTCCGGAGGACTGGCTTCCCAACCCGCATTTCTCCAGGCCCGCTCGCGCTTTCCGCAAAAATTGAATAGCATAGGGTTTGCCGATTTCACCAGGATCCATTGGCCGCAGGTCCGCGACCGCCTGGTGGCCGAGGCCCAGAAGGCCGGCGCGGTAAAATCCGCGAACGCGGGTCTTTCCATCGAAAGACTCAAGCAATTGGATTTCACTGTTTTTGGGCGCCATCTGCATACCCTGGCAAGCGCTTCCTGGAAAGACTCTGCCGGCGTGAATTGGGATGCGTGGATCGAGTGACTTTCGCCCGCTTTTGCGGCGATTTGCGCTGAGCTTTGCCGCCGCAGGTCTTCTCTCGCAGGGCGCTTATTCACAGCAACCGCAGCCCCCTCCCATCCGCGTAAAAGTGGACGTCGTCGGCGTGGGAGTCAGTGTCACCGACGCGCAAGGCCATTTCGCCTCCGGGCTTTCCCGCGAGAATTTCCGCGTCTTCGATAACGGCGCCGAACAGCCCATCACGAATTTCCTTTCCATGGATGAGCCCGCACAAGTGCTCGTGATGGTGGAAACCGGCCCCGCCGTATACCTTCTCGAACGCGAGCACCTGCAGGCCGCTTACGCCCTGATGTCCGGGCTCGCCGCCGACGACCGTGTCGCCCTGGCCGCCTACGACGATGCCGCGCATCCGCTCATGGACTTTACGACGGATAAGTCTGCGGTCGCAGACGCGCTGGCGAACTTGCGTTACAACCTCGGCATGGCCCAGTTGAACCTGCTCGATGCCCTCCACACGGCGCTTGGCTGGCTCGACCCTCTTCCGGGGAAGAGTGCCATCGTCCTGCTTTCCACTAGCTTGGACACTTCTGCGCCGGGGCGCTGGCAGGAACTCGAGCAGAAACTGCGAGCCAGCCAGGTGGTTGTCCTTGCCGTCGCGCTGGGCGTTGAATTGCGCTCTCCGGGAAAAACGGTCAAACAAAAGAAGAAATCCCGCGGCGAGGCCATCCAGACAACCGAAGCCAGTTTTGAAGAGGCTGACCGGACGCTCCGGGAAATAGCGGCCGCCACGGGTGGGCGGGCGTACTTCCCCGAGAAAGCGCGCGACTTCCAGACCATCTATGCGGAGATCGCCACGCTGCTCCGGCATCAGTACAGTCTGGGTTTCAAGCCTCCGTCCAACGATGGCCAGTATCACAAGATTGAGGTGAGCGTTGTGGACTCCGTCGGGCAGCCGTTCCTCACGCCGAAGGGCCGGCCGCTTTACCGCGTGGATCATCGCCAGGGCTATTTCGCTGCACGCTCTGAAACGCAAGAAACGAAACCATAGGTAGTGGGTCATCAGTTTGCGAGCCACCGACAATCCGGAAGTTATCGCGTGGTTGCTCGAATCGAAATGCCAAATACAACCACTTCAACGGTTTGCTCGTTAGTGGTGCAATCTATGGGCTTATAATCAGAACTTATCAACACCAGTATCGGGGCATGCTTGGTCTCAGGCTGCACGTCATGGCGGTTCAGGCCAGCCTAACGAGAGTTAGGCACAAGAGCCCCTGGCTAGGTCAACCGCTATGGAGGAGAAGCAAAATGGCAGACGGACTCGCATCAGGTTATCGAGTGAACCAGCGCCGCCAGTTCATTGAGTACTTTGCCTTCATGGGGCTCTCATCCTCACTTCTGCCAGGCGTGTTGTGGGCCAAATTGCAGGAACAAAAAACGCAGAAAATCACAGCAGAGATGTTGCGTGAGGCAGAGGAAATCTCGGGGCTGCACTTCACTGATGCTCAGCGAGACATGATGCTGAAGGGGGTAAACGAAAACCGAGATATGTACAAGCAGCTCCGGGAGGTTCATCTAGATGTCACCGTCCAGCCAGCCCTCCGCTTCAGCCCAATTCTTCCTGGCATGCGCTTCGATACCGTACGACGGCCGTTCCGCATGAGCGCCATTGGCACGCTGAGCAGGCCGTCGGATTTGGAGTCGCTCGCATTCTGGCCCGTGACACATCTAGCTGCTCTCATTCGATCTCGTCAGCTTTCCTCGCTGGAGCTAACCGAGCTGTATCTCGACAGGTTGAAGAGATTCGACCCAGTGCTGAAATGCGTGGTTACCTTCACGGACGATTTGGCGCTGAACCAGGCGAGGCAGGCGGACGCGGAAATCAAGGCGGGCCGCTACCGCGGGCCATTGCACGGAATCCCGTGGGGAGCGAAAGACCTCATCGCGAAGCGCGGATATCCAACCACATGGGGCGCTCCGCCCTTCAAGGAGCAGGTTATTTCTATCGATGCGACGGTAGTCGAACACCTCGAGAAGGCGGGGGCCGTGCTAGTCGCGAAGCTCGCAACCGGTGAATTGGCGCATGACGATGTGTGGTTTGGCGGCCAAACAAAGAACCCCTGGGATGTAACAGAAGGCTCCGGTGGCTCTTCGGCCGGGCCGGGTTCGGCAACCGCGGCAGGTTTGGTCGCTTTTGCCATCGGCACCGAAACGGTAGGCTCCATCATCGATCCCGCGATTCGATGCGGGGTCACCGCGCTGCGGCCGACGTTTGGGCGCGTTAGCCGCCACGGTGTGATGCCATGCGCGTGGAGTTTTGACAAGGTCGGGCCGTTGTGTCGCGCTGTGGAAGATTGCGCCGTGGTGTTCAACGCCATCCGCGGCCCGGATGGAATGGACTTGACCGTCGTGGACTTGCCGTTCAACTGGGATGCGACCCTGGACATCAAAAAGCTGCGGGTTGGATATCTGCGAGTGGCATTTCAGCAGGAGCGGCCTGTTCATGAAGAGCAGGTCAACGACCAAGCAACGATCGAGGTGTTGCGCTCGCTTGGCGTGAATTTGCGCGAAATCGATCTGCCGAATCTTCCGATCACCGCCACGACTTTCGCGTCGGTTTTTGCTGAGATCAGTGCCGTTTGGGATGAGATGATTCGGGCCGGACAGGATGCTCAACTCATCCGGCAGGACCCGGATCACACTGGAAATCTGTGCCGAACCACCCAGACCATGCCTGCCATTGAATATATCCAAGCGAACAGGATACGGACGCTTCTGATGGAAGCCGTGGCCAAAGTCATGGCTGATCTAGACGTCTACGTGGCACCGCAGAGCAGGATTGACGATCCTTTTTTCAGTACAAACCTGAACCTGTGGTTGACGAATCTGACTGGGCACCCGGCCGTGGTGGTTCCGAATGGTTTGGCGAGGGCCGGCAAACCTACAGGAATCGCGTTCATCGGCAATCTTTACGGCGAAGCCAAACTGCTCGCGTTGTCGAAAGCCTATCAGGACGCCACCGGATTCCACAGCAAACATCCATCAGCCTTCGGAGCTTGAGAACCATCCCAGCGTCGTAGAAGTGATCTCCTTTGCAGGCCATTTAACAGCGCCCCCTCGAGGTCGTACCTGGATGAAGGCGTGCTCGGAAACTAACCCCATTACCAACCAGAGTCCCTCCTCGCAACACAGGGTTTTTTCCTTGTGAGCGGAACTGTGTATACTTTGCCCTTCAAATCCTTTCGCCTTCAGGAAATGAACAGATGAAACTCCACAATCATGTTGCGCTGGTCACAGGCGCGGGGACGGGCATCGGCCGGGCCATCGCCGAACAGTTTGCGCGGGAAGGCGCCCGCGTTGCCGTGAACTATCGCCGCTCCCAGAAGCAAGCCGAAGAGGTCGTCGCGGGAATTCGCAGCAGGGGCGGAACGGCGCTTGCCATTCAAGCGGATGTCTCCCAGGAGGCAGCCGTGATCGCCCTGGTGCGGCGCATCGAGCAGGAATGGGGGCGCTTGGACTTCCTGGTGAACAATGCTGCATGGACCACGCCAATCCCTCATGAAAAACTCGACGCGCTCACCGACGAAATCTGGAATCATACGTTCGAGAGCAATCTGCGCGCGCCGTTCTATTGCGTTCGCGCGGCGGTTCCTCTGCTGCGCAAGAATCCTGGGGCGTCGGTCGTGAACATCACGTCTGTCGCGGGAATCAACGGCTTGGGCAGTTCGATTGCCTATTGCGCATCGAAGGCCGGCCTCGATTGCCTCACGAAATCGCTGGCCCGCGCGCTGGCGCCCGAAATTCGCGTCAACGCTGTTGCTCCCGGATTGGTGCGGACGAATTTTGTAGGCTGGCCGGATTCCATCTGGCAACGAGGCGCCGAAACCACGCCGTTGGAGAGAATTTCGACCGTCGAAGAAGTGGCCGCGGCGGTTTTTTACCTCGCGGTGGAAGCGGGAAGTGTCACCGGCGAAACCATTGTTGTGGATGGCGGCGTCATTCGTCTGGGCGCTAAGATGCAGCTCCTGCCGCGCCCGGTTTGAGCCTCAGCGCAAGGGATCTCTACTCGAACTCCTTCAGCGTTTTCGCCATTTCGCGCAGCCGCTGGTCCACGAGCGCATAGCATGTGTCCGGCTCGAATGTGCCCTCGGCGCCGCGCTGCCCGGCGCGCACGCCGGTCAGAATCTCAATTCCCTGCTCCACCGAGGCGACCGGATGAATGTGGAATCTCCCCGCCGCCACCGCTTCGACGACGTCTTCGCGCAGCATCAGGTCTTCCACATTCTCGCTGGGAATAATCACGCCCTGAGTGCCGGTCAGCCCCTTCAGCCGGCAGACGTCGAAGTATCCTTCGATCTTTTGATTCACGCCTCCGATGCACTGGATGTCGCCTTGCTGGTTCACCGAGCCGGTCACGGCGATGTCCTGGCGCAACGGCAGGCCGGAGAGCGCGGAAAGGAGCGCATAGATTTCCGTCGAGCTGGCGCTGTCGCCGTCAATACCCGAGTAGGATTGCTCGAAGCAGATGCTGCCCGCCAGCGAAAGCGGCTTGTCCTGCGCGAACTTCCCGCGCAGATAGCCGGCGATGATCTGCATCCCTTTGTCGTGAAAACGCCCGCTCAGATTCGCTTCGCGTTCGATGTTGATCAGGCCGGATTTGCCCAGCGCGGCGGAAGCGGTGATGCGCACGGGCTTGCCGAACGCGTAGCCGCCGATTTCCATCACGCTCAGCCCGTTCACCTGGCCGACGCGCGAACCGGCCGTGTCAATCAGCAGCGTCCCTTCCTGAATCATCTCCCGGAGTTTCGTTTCCACCAGGTTGTGGCGCTCGATCTTGGATTCGATGGCGCTGCGCACGTGCTTGGCGGAGACCGGAGACTCGCCGAGTTCGCTGGCGATGTAGCACGATTCCCGCGCCAGGTCCGCGATGTCCACGAACCGGGCCGTCACCTTGCTCCGGCGGCCCGCTCGGCGCACGCCATATTCGAGCATGGCCGCGAGCGCCGCGCGGTCGAACGGGCAGAGTCCTTCCGCTTCGCTCAGCTTTCGCAGCCGCCCGCCATACTCGTTGATGACCTCCTCGGTCATCACCATCTCTTCATCGAATTCCGCCCGCACTTTGAAAATCTTCCGGAAATCCTCCTCGTATTCGTAGAGCAGCTCGTACATGTTGCGGTCGCCGATCAAAACAATCTTGATATTGATGTCGATGGCCTCGGGCTTCAGCGCCGAGGCGCCAAACGGGAAGAAGACGTCAATCGGCTGGATTTCCAGCCGGCTGTGGTTCAGCGTGCGCTTCAGCGTCCGCCAAACGCCCGGCTCGGTCAGCGCGTCCATCGCGTACATAATCAAATAACCGCCGTCGGCGCGCAGGATGGAACCCGCCCGCAGGTCCATGAAATCGGAATTCCAGCCGCCGCGCGAATCATAGCTTCGCTGAATGGTGCCGAACAGATTGGCATAGGTGGGCGTGGTTTCGAAAATAATGGGACAGGAATCCGCTTCGTTGTGCGCCAGAATCACGTTGACGCCGTACATGCGAAAAGGATCCCGTTCGCTCGGAGAAGATTTCGGCCCGCCGTCGCCCGGGGTCTGCTGCTGTTCTTCTTCGCCCTCTCTTTCCTTGAACGGATCCAGATTGTCGAGCAAATGATGGCGAACCTCTTCCAGATATTCTTCGACGCTGGGTGCCTTATATTTCTCTTTCAGCTCTTCGATCACGCCATCCACCAGCACCGAGGCGGCTTCCTGCTCCAGGTAGCTCAGTTCGCTGGCCAGTTCCCGCGAAAGCGTAAGGGTTTTCCGGTAGACCACCGTGAATTCCTGCCGGAACATCTCGTACTTGCGCTCGATTTCCTCGGCCACCGGCGCTTCGAGCTTGCCCTCGTGCACCAGCTTGGTGACGTCTTCGATGGGCACCATCTGGCCTTCCAGCACCGGAAAAATCTCGGGGAGCGCCACGGCCCCCACCTGCATGTGGCCCAGGGCGAACTGTTCGCGCGCGATGCGCCGCGTGAAATCGTCCATCAACTCTTTCTCGCGCACCGTGAAGCGGTCCACGATCCGCCCCTTCTGACGCTGGAACGGCTCCCCTTCGAACACCTGCGGGATGCGCCGCCGCAGAAATTCGATCCCCGACTGCACGTCTTTTTTGAATGGGTTGGCCTGGCCGCGCGGCAGCGCGAGCAGTCGCGGCCTGTCTGGGTTTTTGAAATTATGGACGTAGCAGCGGTCCAGCGAAGCCTTCGTGGCCGGCTGAATCTCCTCGATCATCCGCGAAATCATGCCGCCGCGGCTGGTGCCGGCCAGGCCGCACACAAACATGTTGTAGCCCGGCGCAGAAAGTTCCACGCCCATCTTCAGGGCGCGCAACGCGCGCTCCTGCCCGATGACGCCTTCCCGGGGCTCTGCCTGCGCCGTTGTTGCGAACGGAATGCGCGCGGAGTCGCACCGCCACCGAAGCTTTTCGGGGGGAAGCTCAGCCGGCCGTGGTGCGGGCTTCAGGGTCATGAAGCGGCTCCGAGCGGGCTACTCTAGCACAGCGCCATCGCTTGCCAAGCGAAACCGGCAGCCGGGGTTACACCGGCGCCATCGGGTGCGTTTCCGCCGACCGGAAATAAACGTCAAGAACACCGGCAGTCGTCGCCACGACAATCGGCCCCAGGACCAGCCCCAGCATTCCGAATACGCCCACGCCGCCGATCACGCTGATGAATACCAGCAGGGCGTTCAGCCGCGTCCGCCCGCCCAGCAGCATGGGCCTCAGAAAACTGTCCACCGTGCCCGCAACACCGGCGCAAATTCCGGCGAGCACGAGCGCGCGGCCCGGATGCCCGTTGACGGCAAGCCAGATTGCCGCCGGGGCCCAGATCAATCCCGAACCGACGGCGGGAATCAGCGACACGAATGCCATGCACACGCCCCAGAACAGCGGCGTGGGAATCCCCACAACCGCAAAAGAAATTCCCCCGGCGATTCCGTGGACGGCGGCAAGGATCAGGCTGGTGGTCACGCTGGCGAAAATCATGTTGCGCGCTTCGGAGATCATGGTGTCGCGGTGGACTTCCTCGAAGGGCAGCAGCCGGCGCACGGCGTTTACGATGCCGCCTCCATCGCGAAAGAAGAAAAAGAGCGCAAACAGCATTACGAAGAGATCAAAAACAAAGGACGCCACGTTTCGCAGCACCGCGCCGAGCCGCGTCGCAAGGAATTCCGCTATGCGCCCTGCCGCCTGTTTCACAAGAGTGGACAAATCCGCCGCGCCGCCGGGGAATGCACCCGCAGGCGCGTGTTTCGTGATCCACTCCCACGCGCGCGCCAAAGATGGCGCCTGCCCTTCCACGAGGCCGCGCTCGATAGCCCGCGTGGCCTCCAACGCCTCGCGGATAAACAGCGACACCAGGAACAAGGCCGGCAGAATCAGGATTAGCGTGACGCCCGCGGTGCTCAGCGCCGCCGTGCGGGTCTTTCCCAGGCGCTTCTCCAGCCGCTCGTGAAGCGGATAGAAGAAGACCACCAACACGCCGGCCCAGCCCAAGGGCACCAGAAACGGCTCGAAAATACGATAGACCAAGTAGGCCAGGAGAAAGAGAACGGCGTAAAACAGGACCGTTGTGAGGCGGTCACTCGAGGAGATTCCGGACTTCGTCGCGGGTCTCATCCTCAGTATATAATCGGGCTCGCCAGACGGAGCGCCGGCCGCTTTCCGAAGCGGCAGGTGGATTTATGGCTCAAGAATCCCCATCGCTCACCGCATACCAACTCCGCGTACTCGCTGTACTCGCTTTGATTAACTTTGTCAACTTCGCCGAACGCGGCGTTGTGCCTCCTCTGGTGCCTTTGCTGAGAGGCGAGTTTGGCGCATCGAGCGCGCAGCTTGGCTTGTTGCAAGTCGTCCTGCAGGCGGTGCTGGCGGTTGCCAGCATTCCCTTCGGTTTGTTTGCCGACCGCTGGAGCCGCACGCGCGTGATTTCCTTCGGAGTGATTTTCGCCGGCGCAGCAACCGTTCTCAGCGGCATGGCAACCACATTCACGATGCTCCTTGCGGCGCGCGCTTTGGTCGGCGTGGGCGAAGCCGCGTATGCGCCGGCCGGGCAATCCATGATTTCCGGCGCGTTCTCTGTGCAGAGCAGAGCCCGCGCGCAGGCCATCTTCGCCGCCGGAATGCTGCTGGGCGGAGCCGCGGGACAACTGTTGGGCAGCGTGATTGGCGATGCCTTTGGCTGGCGGCGCGCATTCATTTATATCGGGATTCCCGGGACTGCGTTTGTGCTCGCCGTAGTGGGAATGGCGGAGCCTCCGCGCGGGCCGAGGTCCGAGGCGATTCCGCTGCGGTTGCTGCTGGGAGTGCCAGCGTTTGTGGCGCTCATCGCGAGCGGCATTATGATCACGTTTGCCAGCGTCGCGTTCATCACCTGGGGCACAGACTTTCTGGTCCGCTACAAGGACTTCAGCCTGCGCGAGGCCGGCGTTTCGCTCGGGCCGACTCTGTTGATCTCTCTGCTGGTTGGCGTTCTGGCCGGCGGGGCGATTGCCGATCTGCTGCAGAAGCGCTTCCTCTCCGGACGCATCCTCACTGTTGCCACGGGATTCCTCCTCGCTGCGCCATTTCTCCTGTGGGCCATCACGACGGAGGAGAAACTCTCCGTGGTGATTGCATTCTTCACCGCGGCGTTCTTCATGTCCTGGTATCACGGACCGGTGAC
>WNGL01012443.1_pt1 | contig 18539 bp, 23 predicted proteins | sample 5400591 | NCBI WGS metagenome assembly WNGL01 (sample SAMN13153377, study PRJNA577476) | soil metagenome | isolation source: 80 cm soil or saprolite under Garry oak tree replicate 1 | place: USA:California | collected 2016-06-15 | reverse complement strand
GGAGCTCTTGCATCGCTCGCCGCTCGATGCCGCGACTTTGCGGCAGAATGTGACCTCGCCAGGCGGCACCACCGCTGCCGCGCTCGAGGTCCTGATGGCATCCGAGGGGCTCGACCAGCTGATGGCGAAAGCGGTCGCAGCGGCGACCCGGCGCTCGCGCGAACTCGCCGGCTGAGGGCGGCCTTCCGCCGCGTTGCGCCACCCCTGGAAGGGTCCTCTTGGCGGGCCTAGACTGACGGCCAATCGCGACCGATCAGGAGTTTGCCATGGCCCGTAGACCCTCGCGTCCTCAATCCCGAGCCGCCAGCCCCCGCAATGCCGCAGCGCCGCGGGCGGCGACCTCCGGCGCAGGCGAGGGATCCGACCGCGATCGCGTCATTGCAGCCTTCATGGCGCTGCTCGCCGAAAAGCCGATCGAGCGGATCGGCTTCGCCGAGATCGCCTCGCGCGCCGGCGTCTCGCTTGCCGATCTGCGCGCGGCCTTCGGCTCGACGCTCGCCATTCTCGCAGCCCAGATCAAGGAGGTCGACCGCAAGGTGCTGAGCGCGGGCGATGCCGACATGGCCGAGGAGCCGGCGCGCGAGCGCCTGTTCGACGTGCTGATGCGCCGGCTCGAAACGCTGGAGCCGCACAAGGCCGCGGTGCGTTCGCTCCTGCGCTCGGCCCGGTGCAACCCCGGCCTTGCCTGCGTGCTGAATGGGCTCGCGGTGCAGTCGCAGCAATGGATGCTGACCGCAGCCGACATTTCCGCCTCCGGCCCGAGAGGCGTGCTGCGCGCGCAGGGACTCGCCTGCCTCTATGCCTCCGTGCTGCGCACCTGGGTCGACGATGACGATCCCGGGCATGCCCGCACCATGGCCGCGCTCGACCGCGCGCTCGCGCGCGGCCAGCGCTGGTCGGGCTTCCTTGACGATCTTTGCCGGATTCCTGCGCGCATCTGCGGCAGCCGTGCGCGTCGGCGCCGGGACGAGGCCGGCGAGAAAACGGTCGCGGCGTAAGCTGCGGAGCACATCGCCCATGAGCGGTCCGCCGCGGTCAGCGAGAATTAGACCGGCACCCTGACCGTCGCCCGCAAGCCCCCGAGCGGAGAATCCGACAGCGTGATGTCGCCGCCGTGCGAACGGGCGATGTCGCGCGCGATGGCGAGGCCGAGGCCGGTGCCACCCTCGTCCTGATTGCGTGCGTCGTCGAGGCGCAGGAACGGCTTGAACACGTCCTCACGCAGCTGCGCAGGGATGCCGGGGCCGTCGTCATCGACGGTCACGGTGAGCCAACGGTGATCGCAGTAGCCGGTGAGCGCGATCGACTGCGCATGGCGTGCCGCGTTCGAGACCAGGTTGGCGAGACAGCGCTTGAAGGCGGCCGGCCGCACCGTGACGATCGGGTGGCCGCGGAAGTCGACTCTGGTCGTGTGGCCGTTGCGCTCGGCGTCGGCCTTGAGCTCGTCGAGGAAGTCGGCCATGTCGGTGGGCGCCGACTGCTCCCCGGAATCGCCGCGCGCGAAGGCGAGATAGGCTTCGAGCATGCGGGCCATCTCGTCGACATCCTTCTTCATCGCCTCGATCTCGCGGTTGTCGCCCAGCAAGGCGAGTTCAAGCTTGAAGCGGGTGAGGATCGTGCGCAGGTCGTGCGACACGCCGGCGAGCATGGCGGTGCGCTGCTCGATCGCGCGCTCGATGCGGCTGCGCATCTCGATGAAGGCGACTGCGGCGCGGCGCACCTCGCGCGCGCCGCGCGGGCGGAAGTTCGGGACTTCGCGGCCCTTGCCGAAACTCTCTGCCGCGTCGGCGAGCCGGACGATCGGGCGGATCTGGTTGCGCAGGAACAGGATCGCGACCGTGATCAGAACCAGCGACGTCCCCACCATCCAAAACAGGAAAATCTCCGAGTTCGAGGCATAGGCGGCGTTGCGACGCGCGAACACGCGCATCACCTTGTCGTCGAGCTTGATGCGGATCTCGACCAGCGCGGAACGCCCGACCGTGTCGATCCAGAACGGCTTGCCGACGCGCTTGCTGATCTCCTCCGAGAGCGCCTCGTCGAGCAGCGAGAAGAATGGCTTCGGTCCCGGCGGCGGCATCTCGCTCACCGGCAGGAAGTCGACCTGCAGACCGAGCTTTTCGCCGGCGATGCGGCGAATGTCCGCCTGGTCGGCATCCGGATAGGTCGTGTAAATGTTGATCAGAGCGGCAATGTCCTGCACCACGGCGGCGGAGAGCCGTTGCGTGACCGTGTTCCAGTGGCGCTCCATGAACACGAAGGCGATGACTGACTGCAGGATCACCATCGGGACGATGATGATCAGCAGCGCGCGCGCATAGAGCCCCTTCGGCATCACGCCGCGCAGCGAGAAGCCGTAGCGGTCGTAGAGGTCGGAGGCCCGCGTGGCGGCCGAGCGCAGCGCACGGATGCCGAGATCGAGCGTGGTCATGGCGTCGTGACCAGCCGATAGCCGATGCCGCGCACGGTCTGCACGAACAGCGGATTGGCGGGATCGCGTTCGATTTTGCGGCGCAGCCGATTGACCTGGACATCGACTGCACGCTCGCCGGTCGCGCCCCCATTGCCGGTCGTCCCGGCGTTGCCGGAAAGCGCGAGCCGCGGCACGGTCTCGCCCGGAGTCTCGGCCAGGAGGCGCAGCATCTCGCGCTCGCGGTCGGTGAGGCGGATCGCCTCCTCGCCGCGCTTGAGCTCGCCGCGCGCGAGATGGAAGACGAAGGGGCCGAAGCGCACGGATTCGACCGGCGGCGCCGCTGCGGGCTGCGCGCGCTTGAGGATGTTGGCGATGCGCAGCGACAGTTCGCGCGCCTCGAATGGCTTGGCGACATAGTCGTCGGCGCCGAGCTCGAGGCCCATGATCCGGCTCTCCGCCTCCGCCCGCGCAGTCAGCATCAGGATCGGCACCGTCGACCTGACCCTGATCGCCTTGGCGAGGTCGAAGCCGGTCTCGCCCGGCATCATCACGTCGAGCACCAGCAAATCGAAGGCGAGACTGTCGAGCTTGGCGCGCGCCTCCAGCGCGCTTGCGGCCGTGGTGACCCGGTAGCCTTCCCGCAGCAGGAAGCGCGACAACAGGTCGCGAATGCGGCGGTCGTCGTCGACCACCAGGAGGTGGGGGGCATCGTCGGCGAGAGCGGCGGACTCAGGCTTTTCGCCCCGCATGGCTTCGCGTCCCTCAGGAGCGGTGGCGCCGCGCCCGGTCGGCCCGCGCGATGAACCGCACCACGCCATCGCGGTTGTCGGCATTGATCATGGCGGTCAGGAACCGGCAGGCCGCCTCGTGCGCATTCGGCCCGAGCTGGGAGAGCGCCTGACCGATGCGCTCCGTCTGCAGTCCAGCAAGCTTCATGGCCAGCGCCTCGCCCTTCGCGGTGACATACAGCAGCCGCTGGCGCCGGTCATGGGCGCCCTCCTTCTGCAGCACATAGCCCTCATCGACGAGTTGTTTGAGCACGCGTCCGAGCGACTGCTTGGTGATCTTAAGCGTGTCGAGCAGCTCGGCAACCTTCATCCCGGGGTTGCGGTTGACGAAATGCAACACCCGATGGTGGGCCCGCCCGAAGCCGAACTTCGCCAGCACGTCATCGGGGTCGCTGATGAAGTCGCGGTAGGCGAAAAACAGAAGCTCGATGAGGTCCCAGATCGGCTCGCGGTCGCGCTCGCCGCGGTCACCCGGCGAAGCGGGGCGATCGGTCCCGACAGGGGCAGTTAGGTCAGCCATATTGACATATTTCGGTCAGATTGTTATCCAGGATCGCGTCGCGACGAAAGGATCGTGCTCACGAAGCTCTTCCCCCCAAACATTGCGCCAGCGACCCAAGCGCGCTCAGATGGCGACCGCTACATACATAACGGGTGTTGGCCCGGGACGCAAAAGCGTTCACAACGCCTAAGATTCGGGTACCGGACCATGCCGACCGGTGGCCCGTGGAGGACATGCCATGGTGGATAAACCCTACGACCGGCTCGACGGCGTCATCTGGTACGATGGCAAGCTCGTGGCCTGGGGCGATGCAACGCTCCATGTCTGCTCGCACGGCCTGCACTATGCGAGCGCCGTGTTCGAAGGCGAGCGCGCCTATGGCGGCGAAATCTTCAAGTGCACCGAGCATTCGGAACGGCTGAAGCGCTCGGCCCAGGCGCTCGACTTCGAAATTCCCTATTCCGTCGCCGAGGTCGACGCCGCCAAGCGCCTGGTGCTGGACAAGAACGGGCAGAAGGACGCCTATGTGCGGCCGATCGCCTGGCGCGGATCCGAGCAGATGGGCGTCTCGGCGCAGAACAACAAGATCCACCTCGCCATCGCCACCTGGCAGTGGCCGAGCTACTTCGATCCGGTGCAGCGCCTCAAGGGCATTCGGCTCGACCTCGCCGAGTACCGCCGGCCCGATCCGGCAACCGCGCCTGCACGCGCCAAAGCCGCCGGCCTCTACATGATCTGCACCATCGCCAAGCACAAGGCCGAGCGCAAAGGCTATGCCGACGCCATGATGCTCGACTGGCAGGGCCGGGTCGCCGAATGCACCGGCGCCAACATCTTCTTCATCAGCGACGGAAAAATTCACACCCCGATCGCCGACTGCTTCCTCGACGGCATCACTCGGCGCACGGTGATCGAGCTTGCGCGGCGGCGCGGCATCGACGTGATCGAGCGGCGCATCATGCCCGACGAGCTCTCGGGATTTTCCGAATGCTTCATCACCGGCAGCGCGGCCGAGGTGACCGCGGTCTCCGAGATCGCCCACTGGACCTTCAACCCGGGCGGCATCACCCACCAGCTCATGGATGACTACACCGCCGAGGTGCAGCCCAAGGGCAAGGCCGCAGCGGCGTGAACTCGGCGCATCTGCTTGCTCTATTGGCCATGCCCCGCATGGCGCCGCAGGAGGATGACATGGCCGGTCCGCGTCGACCTGCGGGCGGAAGCCGGTTGGGAGGAGCAGATCCTGACCAAACCGGATGATCTGCTCGTCCTCCCCGACTTCGGCTTGTGCTGCAAGACCTCCGACTTGTATCGGGGGACGGCGCTGCAGCCGCGCCAAGCGCGCAAGGGCTGATACTGGCTTCGTAGACATTGACTTAGCCGTCGCCATTGCCTGGCTTGAGCCAGCAATCCATCCCTTTGAAATAAAAATTGAGCGGCACGATGTCGGCACAGTTCATCTGGGCGAGGCGCTCCTTGGCGATCCGGTGCGGCATAAAACCGCGCGGGCGTGCTTGAACGGATTGCCGCCGGCGATCTAATCGGGATGGTGGTCGCTGTAGACGACGTAATTCGGCTACTTCGGTGTGTGAGCAGCGATCATGGCGTCGCTCATGCGCACGAGGCGAGCGCCCAGTCCGCTCGAATCAACGCTCTGCGCGGTCACCCGCGCGCCCTCCAGCAGAAGATTCAACTCGTCGGCCAGGAGCTCCGGCTCGCTGAGCCTGGCCGCCTGACAGAGCCTGACAAGCCGGCCCCGCTGCGCGGTCTTGTACTCTTCGATCACGCGGCGGGCGGGGTGATCCTTCTCCGGAAGCTCGACTGCAGCGTTGACCAAAGGGCAACCGCGCTCGTTGGCGCGCGCGAGGTGACCCGCCATCTCGTCGAGCCAGGCGCGAAGCTGCGCGAGCGCGTCGCCGGGATGCGCTTTCTCGAACCGGTCCCAGCAGGCGTCCGCCCCCTGCGCCGATTGACGAAGATATTCCGCGACCAGCTCGTCCTTCGACCGGAAGTGGCGGTAGAGGGTCATCTTGTTGGTCCCGGCCGCCTCGGCGATCGTCTCCACCCCCACTGCCCGAATTCCATGGCGGTAGAACAAACCGGCCGCGGCGCTGAGAATCCGCTGGCGAGGCGGAATTCGCTCATCTTTTTCAAGGGTTATGGCTGAGCTGGCGAGCTTCATGGGGTTTCCTCTTGACACGGGTGTGACCGGTCAGTATCTATTTGTTATGTAGGGTTACCGGTCAGTACCACAAGTGGCAGCAAGTGTCACGCCGTCATCAAACGACGTCGTCAAGCGAGGAGCGAAGTCATGACCACCAATCAAGCGACCGCAGTGCGGATTGCCAGCCCACTACGCCTACCGAGCCCGCGACCGAAGTCGCTGTTTTCGTCCTATCGATTGGGTCCGCTCGAACTCAATAACCGCATGGTGATGTCGCCGATGACACGCAGCCGCGCGATAGACGGCAATGTCCCGAATCCGCTCGCCCCCACCTACTACGTGCAACGCGCCTCCGCCGGCCTGATCGTGACCGAGGGCACCCAGGTGAGCCCCCGGGGCATCGGCTATATCCGCACGCCGGGAATTCACTCGCCGGAACAGGTCGCGGGATGGAAGAAAGTGACCGACGCCGTTCATCGTGTGGGTGGAACGATTTTTGCCCAGCTCTGGCACGTGGGTAGGGTCTCGCATCCCGATTTTCATGATGGCGCGCTGCCGGTTGCTCCGTCGGCGATTGCAGCCGACGGGGAGGTCTTCACGACCCATGGGCGCGCCAAGATGGTGACCCCGCGCGCGCTCGAAACGAACGAGATCCCGGGCATCGTCGCGCAATTCCGCCGCGCGGCGGAGAACGCCAAGGCGGCCGGCTTCGATGGTGTCGAGCTGCACGGTGCGAATGGCTATTTGTTGGATCAGTTCCTGCGCGACGGCTCCAACCGGCGGACTGACGAGTACGGTGAGAGCGTCCGCAACCGCGCCCGCCTTCCCTTGGAAGTCACCGAAGCGGTGATCGGCGTCTGGGGTCCGGCAAGGGTCGGATACAAAATCTCTCCCAACGGCTCGGTCTATTCGATGTCGGATTCCGATCCGGTCAGGACATTTTCCCATCTCGCCGAGGAATTCGACCGGCTTCGGCTCGGCTATCTGCATGTGACCGAGCCGATTGCGAGCCCTGCAGCTCCACTTCTCGGAACCGTGCGGACGCTGCCTGTTCTGCGCGACAAGTTCAGCGGCACGCTGATCGTGAACGGCGGCTATGACGTGCGTTCCGGCAATGCGGCCATCGCCTATGGGGAAGCCGACCTGGTCTCGTTCGGGGCGCCGTTTCTTGCCAATCCCGACCTTCCGATCCGGTATCTGAAAAATGCGCCGCTCAATTCCCCGGACCAGGCGACTTTCTATTCCGGGGAAGAAAAGGGCTACATCGACTATCCGGCCTTGAGTTCATCAAATGTCGGGCTCGAACGCGTGGCAGTATCGGTCGGGCAAGTGATCGGCAATCGGGGGCGGCAGCAGGCCTGACAGGCGGCCGACCGAATCGGCGCGGAATGTCGGTTGCAATCGTCCGGCCAGCAAATCGGCTATACCTTGCCGCAACCCGCTGACCAGCGAGCCCACAAAAGGTGGATCGTCGGTGAAGCCCGATGACGGCTGCGCATCGGGCGGAAAGCAGCCTGCTCTGGCGCAGGTCAGCAGCCGACCGACATGGCGGAAGCCGAGCGAGGAGGGCGGCACGGTGGCGACGATATCGTCGCCATGAACGAGGCGGAACGTCGCCGCGCCGAGCGTGTCGTTGTAGCGCTGGGCAAACTCCGCATCGCCCACCCGCGGCATTCCGAACGTATAGACGGCGCTCGCGCGCAGATTGGTGTCGGCGAGAGCGCGGTCGGCGGTCACAACCGCGAGCGCCGCGCCGAGGCTGTGGCCGGTGATGAAGACCGGCATTTCGGTGCGCGCGCTCAAGGCCTTCGACACCTCGTCCCAGACCTTATCGGCCGCGCGCTCGAAACCGCGGTGGATGTCGTCCGGCGTCACGGTGAAATCGAAGTCGGTGAACCAATTGGCCGGAATGAGCGGATCGGTGCCGGCAAAGGCGACGATGCAGGCGCCGTGTCCCTCGGCGATGACCCCACGCGTGCGCGCGATCGGCAGCGGGCTCGGCGCATTCGCGATCAGGCTGGGGCGGCGCAGGCCCCAGGCCTCGCAGATCGTCTCGATCTTGTCGGGATGCGCGGTCTCGTAGCCGAGCTGCGACATCCAGGCCATGGCCCGCGCGGTTCCGAGCTCGAATCCGGCTGTGGGCTGGAACCCCGCGAACGCATCTCGCGCATAAAGTTCGAGTGGCAACTCGACCAGGATGCTCATGGCGGCGCCGACGCGCGCCGCGGACTCACGCCCGCGGCCTCAAGCTGTGAACTTTCCGCTCTGGTCATGGCCTTGCACGACTGCGCGCCCGCAGCCTCAGGCATGACCGCGATGCGGCGGCCCCGGGGCCCGCCGCATCGGCTTCAATCTCTCACCACGACCAATCGGTCGGTGCCGGACTCGCCACCCCAGGCCTCGCCGGGCCGGCCGAGCATCTGGCGGATATTGGAGCCGCGCTTGTCGCTCGGGAAGGTGGCGTAGGTTTCGGTCATCGGATCGAAACGCTGAATGGCGTTGGCGAGCCAATCGGTCGCCCACACCCGATCCTTGTCGTCGACATAGACCGAGTAGGTGCCGGATTTGCTCTGCGGCATGGGATAGTGCGTCCAAATCTTCTTGGACGGGTCATAGCGGCCAACCCCGCCCGCGTTCCAGAAACTCGCCCACAGCAGGCCTTTCGAATCCGACCAGATGCGGCGCGGGCCGACGCCTTTGCGCGGCGGCTCGACGATGGTCGCTTCTCCGGTTTTGGTGTTGACCTGCGCGATGTGGTCGCCGGCGAGCGAAGCGTACCAGATCTCGCCCGTCGGCGTGACCGTGATGCCGTAGGGACCGCGGCCGCGCGGGGAGGCCCAGGCCTCCACCTTTCCGCTCCTCGGATCGGCACGACCATAGACGCCGCCCTGGCCGGTGAACCAGACGACGCCGGTCTTGTCGAACACCAGGGTGTTGAGGTTGGCGTTCGGAAACTCCTTCGGCAACCGAAAAAGCTTGACCTCCTTGCTGGCCGGATCGACGCGCGCGATCGCGTTCTGCCCGCCTTCGGTGAACCAGGCGGCGCCGTCGGGCCCGATGATGACGCCGTGCGGCGCCGCGCCCGGGCCGAGCGGGATTTTTTCGAGCTTGCCGGTCGCCGGATCGAAGCGGCCGGCGAAGCCCTGCTGCTGGCCGCTGAACCAGACCGTGCCGTCGGGCGCCGGCGCCACGTCGTGCGGAAAGGCCCCCTGCGGGAGCTGGTAATAATTGACCTGGGCGGCCGACGCGGTCGTGGCGATGACGGCCGCCATCGCAGCCGATGCGATCGAAATGCGGATCATGAATTGACTCTCCTTCTCACGCGGCACGCCGGGCCGCTTCAGGGTTAGAGGGGCGAATGGACTGCGGTGCGCTCGGGCGCGATGACAGCACAGTTCGATGGCTTTCGCATCTTAAAGACCCGTTACGCTGTCATGCGGCCGCTTCGCGCCGGCCAGGCGGCTTCGCCCAGCGATCGGCCGCGGCATCGTCCGAGGTCTTGGCCTCGACCCAGCTTGCGCCCGTGGCGCGCTCGACCTGCTTCCAGAACGGCGCGCGGGTCTTGAGATAATCCATCAGAAACTCGGCGGCGGCAAAAGCATCGTGACGGTGCGATGACGCCGTGATGACGAGCACGATCGGCTCGCCCGGAACGAGGCGGCCGTGGCGATGAATCACGGTGACGCCGAGGAGCGCCCAGCGCCTCTCGGCGGTCTCGACATGGCGCGCAATCTCAGATGCCGGTAAAGGTAACCACGGCGCCGATATCGCTGCGCCCCTGCGCAAGCGCGGCCGCCTCGGCGGCGGCATCGAATGGTTCGCGCTGCAGGCGGATGGCGACAGCCATATCCACGGCTCCAAATTTCACCCCTCCCCGCAAGCTGGGAGAGGGAGCATTCTATCCTCCCGTCATCGGCGGGAAGAAAGCGATTTCGCGCGCCCCGGCGATCGCGGTGTCCGCCCGCACATGGGCTCGGTCGATGGCCGCGCGGATCACCTTCGGGTTCTCGAAGGCATGGGCATATTCCTCGCCCCGGCGGCTGAGCCACGTCATCAGGTCGGCCACGGTCGCGATCTCGGTCGGCGGCTCGATGTCCTCCTCCGGCTTGCCGACCCGCTCGCGCACCCAGGCGAAATACAAAAGCTTCACGCTCACTCCTCGATCAGATGACGCAGCCCGGCGCGGAAATAGTCCCAGCCAGTGTACAGCGTCAGCAGGGCCGAGAGCCAGAGCAGCGACAGCCCGATCGGGGTCACCACTGGCACGATCGCGTCGCCGGCATCGCCCGCGAGCAGGAAGCCGACGGCGACGAGCTGCAAGGTCGTCTTCCATTTGGCGAGCTTTGTCACCGGCACGCTCACCCGCAGTTCGGCGAGGTACTCGCGCAGGCCCGAGACCAGGATCTCGCGGCAGAGGATCACGATCGCAGCCCAGACATGCACTCCGCGAATCGTACCGTCGAAGGCAAGCATGAACAGACAAGACGCGACCAAGAGTTTGTCGGCGATCGGATCGAGCATGCGTCCGAAGGTCGTGAGTTCCCCCCACTTGCGTGCAAAGTAGCCGTCGAGAATATCGGTGACGCCTGCGCTGATGAAGATCGCGAGCGCGAGCCACCGCAGCCATTCGCCATGCTGCGGGATATCCTGCCAATACAGGCAGCCGACTACGGCCGGGACCGCAGCGATGCGCCCATAGGTGAGGAGGTTCGGCACCGCGAGCGGGCGCACCACCACCGGCCTGGTCGTGACCGAGTTCATGAACCCAACAATACCCTTCCTGTCCCCCCATCAAAAGCAAGGCCGCGGACTAGTCCCCATCGATCTTCGCCCGTGATCGCGCCCCGCTGACACAAAGCGGGGCAACAAACACCGATTCCGCGCCCAAAAAGAGGCGGCCATGCATTCGCCGCACGCATGTCAGCCTCACGTCAGGCTACGTGGTGGCGGGGGCGGCCCGGCGCAACGGGCGTTCCTTCATCCGGCGCGCTCGTGGAAAAAGTCGTAGATCTTGCGGGCGGTCTCTCCGCTGATGCCTGCGACCTCGGCGAGATCGGCAGGCGAGGCGCGCTCGATCGCCTTCAGGGTGCCGAAATGGGAAAGCAGCGCGCGCTTGCGGGTCGGGCCGATGCCGGGGATTTCCTGCAAACCCGTCTCGCGGAGGTCGCGCCGCCGCCGCACCCGGTGCGAGCCGACTGCGAACCGGTGCGCCTCATCGCGCAGCCGCTCGACGAAGTAGAGCAGCGGGTCGCGCGGCTTGAGCCTGAATGGCTCGCGGCCGGGGAGGAAGAACGTCTCGCGTCCGGCGTCGCGGTCCGGACCCTTGGCGATGGCGGCGAGCGGAACGTCGGTGATGCCGAGCCCGGCGAGGGTCTCGGAGGCGGCGGTGAGCTGGCCTCTCCCGCCATCGATGAGGACCAGATCGGGCCAGGGCGAGGAGCCTTCGTCGTCGCCGCCGTCGCGCTTCGCTGCTCCCGGCGTGAGCACCTCAGCATGACCATCTCGGTCCGGCGCGTCTTTGCAGCCGCCATCCTGGGCTGGCGGCCGAAGGCCCGGCGCTTGCTCGAGCGCCCGCGGCGCCTCCGCGATCAGCCGTTTGAAGCGGCGGCCGAGCACCTCGCGCATCATCCCGAAGTCGTCTCCGGGTGTGAGATCGGCCGATCGGATGTTGAATTTGCGATACTGGTTTTTCTGAAAACCCTCGGGCCCGGCGACGATCATCGCCCCGACCGCGTTGCTGCCCTGGATGTGGCTGTTGTCGTAAACCTCGATGCGGCGCGGCACGCGCGGGAGGCCGAAACATTCCGCGAGCGCCGTGAGCAGCTTGTGCTGCGAGGAGGTGTCGGCGAGCTTCCGCCCCAGCGCTTCGCGCGCATTGGCGAGCGCATGGTCGACCATGTCCTTCTTCTCGCCCCGCCGCGGCAGCAGCACCTCGACCTTGTGGTCGCTCTTGGCCGAGAGCGCGTCTGCCAGGAGTTGCTGCTCCTCGATCGGATGCGAGACCAGAATGAGCCGCGGGCACGGCTTGTCGTCGTAGAACTGCGCCAGGAACGCGCCCAAGACCTCGCCCATTCCGAGCGAGCGGTCGGCCTTCGGGAAATAGGCGCGATTGCCCCAGTTCTGGCCGGTGCGGAAGAAGAACACCTCGACGCAGAAGAAGCCGCCTTCCTGATGCACGGCGAACACATCGGCTTCCTCCACGCCGCGCGGGTTGATGCCCTGGTGCGCCTGCACCGCCGAGAGCGCGGCGAGGCGGTCGCGATAGATCGCGGCGCGCTCGAAATCGAGCGCGGTGGAGGCCTGCTCCATCTCCGCTGCGAGCTCCTCCTTCACCGTGCGGCTGCGGCCGGAGAGAAAGGCATTGGCCTCGCGCACGAGCTTGCCATATTCGGCGAAGTCGACCTCGCGCGTGCAGGGGCCGGAGCAGCGCTTGATCTGATACAAGAGGCAGGGCCGGGTGCGGCTCTCGAAGAATCCATCCGAGCACGAGCGCAGCAGAAAGGCGCGCTGCAACGCCGTGATCGTGCGATTGACCGCCCCGACCGAGGCGAAAGGTCCATAGTAATGCCCTGCGCGCGTGCGCCCGCCGCGGTGCTTGAGGATCTGCGGCGCCCAGTGGTCGGCGGTGATCAGGATATAGGGGAACGACTTGTCGTCGCGCAGGAGGACGTTGAAGCGCGGTCGCAGCCGCTTGATCAGGTTGGCTTCGAGCAGGAGCGCCTCGGTCTCGGTCGCGGTCGAGACGAATTCGAGCGCGGCGGTCGCCGCCACCATGCGCTCGATGCGGGTATCGTAGCCGGTCGGCCGCGCATAGGCGGCGATGCGTTTCCTGATGCTTTTGGCCTTGCCGACATAGAGCACCTCGCCATTGGCATCGATCATGCGGTAGACGCCGGGTGAGTTGGGGGCGAACTTGGCGTGGCGCGCGATCGCAGCCCGGCCGGCAGCGAGCGGACCCGAGCCAGCGGCGAGATCGATCGCGGTCTCGTGTTCGACCTCGGGCAGGCTCTGCTCGTCCTCCTCCTCGGCGAGCTCCATTGCGGGGTCGATGTCTTTCTTGCTGCCGTTCATCGTCCGAAAGTAAGCGCTCGGTGCAGTCTGGACCAGACTCCAACCGGTGCGGGCTCGAGCAGAACCGTGGGCCCCGAGGATCATCGCGCTATGGCCATCGAGGCGCGGCCGATGCGCGCTCGCGGCGCGTCAGGTGCAGCCGCGCGGTCCGAAACCCGGCACGGAAAGCGGGCCGGGAAGCAGATGATCCGTAGGGAAAAATCGGTCTTCAGAAGTTATTTACCACGATCAGGTGCAGTATTAATGGAAAATTTGCCATGTTAGCGGCGGATTCAAGGCATAATTTAAGTCTAGCCACGGCTCTTCATTTTATAATGAAGTGTTGCTTTCTTGCACTAGACTCTCTTAAAATTAGCATTACTGTGCAATGACCAAGTTGCGTAGGAGGTAGAGTGATGAAACGCGTATTTGTTTCGAGCGTCGGCCTGCTGATGCTGGCCGCGCTGGCCGCGGCGGCCGATCTTCCGCCGCGCTACGAGCCGATCGTGCCGAGGGCGCCGGGCTATGCCCCGGCCTACAACTGGACCGGGCTCTATCTCGGCATCAACGGCGGCGGCGCCTGGGGCACTTCGAGATGGGGCGGCGTGCCGGCGAGCTTCGATGTGTCGGGCGGCCTGGCGGGGGGCACCATCGGCTACAATTGGCAGCTCGGTCAGATTGTTTTCGGCGTCGAGGGCGATGCCGACTGGGCCAACCTTTCGGGCTCGACGACCGTGCTCGGCTGCGGCGGCTTTGCCTGCGGGACCCGCAGCGACTTCCTGGCTACGGTCCGCGGGCGCCTGGGCTTCTCGGTCGACCGGTTCCTGCTCTATGCCACCGGCGGTCTCGCGATCGGCAACATCAAGGCCACCTTCCCGACCTTCACCACGGTGGACACCACCAATACCGGCCCGGCGTTCGGCGGTGGAGTCGAGTTCGCGGTCCTGAGCAATTGGACCGCCAAGGTCGAATACCTTCACGTCGACCTGGGCAACATCACCTGCGGCGCCGGCACTGCCTGCTTCTTCGGCCCCCTCGCGGCCAATCGCGTCAGCCTGCAAGAGGACATCATCCGCGGGGGCATCAACTTCCGCTTCTGACCGCGCGCTGCGCCGAAATGCGCAAGGCCCCGGACCGATCGTCCGGGGCCTTCGATTTGGGCCCGCGCGCGATCGCTCGGCGGTCAAGCTGGCGGGGGCTTGGTCGCGGCAAAGGCGGGCACGCGGGCGGCGAAAGCCTCGAGCCAGGCGGCAAGCCGCGGATGGTCCTTGCGCCACGTCGGTTCGAAGCGGAAGTCGCGATAGCCGAGCGCGCAAGCGAGCGTGATCTGGCCCACATTGGGCGGCGCATCGAGGCCCGGCGGCGCGGCTTCGAGGGCGGCAAGGCTGCGCGAGACCTTGCCGGCCTGCAGATCGAGCCATTTCTGTTCGTGCTTCTCGGCCGGACGGTAGCGCCCCTCGTAGACGACGAGGATCGACGCATCGAGGATGCCGTCGGCGAGCGCCTCGAGCCGCAGCGCATCGAAGCGCGCCTTGGCATCCTTCGGGATGATGCGGCCGCCTCCGGCGAGCATGTCGAGATATTCGAGGATGACCGGCGAATCGAAGAACGCGGTGCCGTCCTCGAGCAGCAGGACCGGAATCTTGCCGAGCGGATTCTGCTGCCGGATCGGATCCGAAGCGTCCTGCGTCGAGGCCGAGTCGATCCTCACCTTGTCGTCGAGCCCGAGCACGCTCACCGCGATCCTGACCTTGCGGCCGAAAGGAGAACCTGCACCAGTGCGTACGGTCAGCATGAAACGTCACCATCTTGGCCGCCACCGCAAGGAGAGCCACGGTTGCGGCGACGACCAAACAGGCCGGAGGAGGAGGCAGGCGCCTTGGAAGCCCGCCCGACTGGATTGTCACCGTGGACGATCACCGTAGACGATGACCGCGGATATTAACCGGTGACGACGAGGTTTACGGCCTTCGGGCCTTTGCCTTTCTTGTCCGGCTCGACATCGAAGGAGATGCGTTGTCCTTCGTTCAGCGCTTTGAGCCCGGCCCGCTCGACGGCGGTGATGTGCACGAACACATCGCGCCCGCCGTCATCCGGCTTGATGAAGCCGTAGCCGCGCTCGGCATTGAAGAACTTGACGGTACCTGCCATTGCCATCGGGAAACTCCTATCCCCGTGGTTGCCCCGCCGCCGGCCCCCACGGCGCGACGGCTCGGCCGGACATTCACAATCGGGGAAAGCATCGGCCCCTCGAGGCCTCAGTCACTCCGCCGGCCCCCACCCACAGGAGGCGGAACGTCAAAGCCATTTCCCAAAAATTTAAACTAATCCACGGCTGTGGAAAAGTGGCGAAACTCGCTTTCGCCCGTGAGCCAGTCGAGCCGGTGGCCGCCGCCCTTGCCGCCGAGAAGCGCCGCGAGCTCGGGCAGCATCGCCGCAAGCTCGCGTTCGAGCGTCCATGGCGGGTTGACCAGGATCAGGCCACAGCCGCCGAGCGGACCTTCTTTCGGCGTCGCGCCGATCGAGAATTCGGCACGCAGGATTTTCCCAATCCCGGAGCGTTGCAGGCGCCGGCCGAGCGCGTCCGGCCCCTCCCGCCCCTTGATCGGATACCAGAGCAGGTAGCTGCCGGTCGGCCATTTGCGGTGCGCGATTTCGAGCCCGCGCGCGAGGCGCGCGAAATCGCCTGCGTCCTCGAAAGCCGGATCGACCAGAACGAGGCCACGCCGCTCGGGCGGCGGCACATAGGCATTGAGCGCAGTCCAGCCGTCGATCGCGGCCACCTTGACGCGGCGGTCGCGGGCGAAATTGCGCATCAGCGCCGAGGCCGCATGCGGGCCGGCGACGACATCGAGATAGGGCGCAAGGAGCGCGCGCGCCGGCTCGGCGATCGGCACGGTGAGCAGACGGTGGATGCCGGCGCGCCATTCCAGGCTGCGGCTCGCCTCCGGGCCGGCGAGATCGTAGAGGCCCGCGCCGGCATGGGTATCGATGACGCGGAAGGCGGCCGGTTTGCTGCGGAGGTGGATCAGGATGCGGGTGAGCACCGCGTGCTTGACGACATCGGCGAAGCTGGCGGCATGAAAGGCGTGGCGGTAGTTCATCGGCGCATTCGACGCGTCAGCCGGGCGATGCGGCGGCGTTCCCGATTTTCGAACGGGGGCGATCGATAAAATTTTATCACTGCGTTTAGCGCCCCGGAGATATTTCGCCAATTGAGCCGCAATTGGTCAGTGGCTGCCGCCTCCGCGCAGGCCGAAATGGTCGCGCGGCTTGACGACCCTGGTTGGCTTGGGTGGCGTGGGAGGAGTGGAGCCAGCCGACTTCGGCGGTGCCGTGGCGGCGCCAGCCAGCTCTTCCGGGCGCACGCGGCCGAGCATCAGGCGCGCGACATCGAAGAACTTCGCGGCCAGGCGGACGACCACGAAGATCGCCGTGGGCAAGCCGACCACATGGATGAGCACGATCGGCACTGCGATCGCCATCGCATCGGGCTTGATGGTTGCCGCCGCGATATAGACCGGCGCCCAGACCGTCGTGGTGAGGGCAAAATTGGCCAGCGCCGCCAGGATGCCGAACGGGCTTGCGGAATCGCACACCCAGTAGAACAGCACCTTTGCCTGGTCAGGTTGGCAGACGCCCGAGGCGCCGAACACCGCCGGGCCTTGATCGAGCGACCAGATCGTGATTGCCCACAGCGCCAGATATCCGAGGCCCGCCTGCCAGACGAACGCGTTGGAATAGGCCTTGAGACGATGCATCGCCGCCTCTGGTCGGTCGGGACGACGCGGTCAAGCCTAAGAAGTGACCCTTACCACTCCGTTGCAGGTTGCACGAACTCGCGATGCATGAGCTTGCAGCCGGCTCGCGGGACGGGAATGGCGCCGCTCCACCCCACGTGTGTCAAGCGAAACGCGCCCGCCCGCCCCGCGGTGAACCAACGGTAAGTCAACGCGCTTGCGCGCGCGCGCCTGACCCGCCGCGAAGCGGCGGCATCACGAGCTGCTCGCGGCGGCAGGCGCGGCGGTCGATCTCGGGACACTCGCGAAAGCGGAAGTCCTTGGACATGCAGATCCTCACCTCGCTCAGCCGCCGGCTGTCGCAGGTCACTGCGATCGAGGTGCGCGCGAGGCCGGGATTGACGTTCACGAACGCCTCCTCGACCTCGTCCGGCGTCACCGTGAGCGGGCGTCGCGGCTCCACATAGGCGTCCGGGATTTTCACCACCGCGCGGGCCTTGCGCACGGTCTCGAAATAGGCGCGCGGGGTGAGCCCCGAGCAGGTGCCGTGCTTGTCCCATTCCTGGAAGATGAGGCGCGGCGCCGGCATCAGGTCGAGCATCGAGGACACGATGTTGCGGTCGGGCCGGGGCGCCGGCACCTGGCAGAATTCCGGAAAGCTCTGCTCGTATTGCGGCCACAGGCCGTGGACGACGAAGGAATAGGGCCGCGCGCCGCATTGCTCGTTCTGCTCGCGCCCGCGCTCGGCCGCCGCCTCGCAGAACGAGGGCGACCACGACAGCGAGAGCACGTAGAAATCGAATTGCCCAGGCTGGTTTTGACGCCGATCCTGGGCCGCAGCGGTACCTGCACTGAACATGAGGGTGACGGCGAATGCCGTGCGAACGATCATCGCAACCATGGGAACCTCCCGACTGACGATACGGAAGGACCCATAACCCAGCCAGCGGAACATTTCAAGAACAAAATAGCAATAAAACCGGTTCGCCTGGTCGAGCCCTTAACCTTCGCGGGGGGCCGAAGCGCCCTCCCGGACGATCCAGGGCAGGCCACCGCCCGGTTCTGGCGCAAAAGGCGAGGGTGGTCGCGGCGATCAGGGCCGCGCCATCTTGCAGTTGGGGTTGTAGGCCCAATTGCGGTCGAGCCCGACCACGCACCACTCGACGCTCCAGCCGCGGCCGATCATGGCGGTGTCCTCGCCGATCCAGTAATGGAGCGGATGCTTGAACCCATCCGACACCAGCGCCACCGCGCTGCAGAAGCGGCGCGGGATGGTATTGGGCGCCCAGGGGCGGAAGGCGGTCTCGCGCACGCCTTCGAAGGCGACGATGGCGAGCCTGGAGTTCCAGAAGGTGACTTCCTTCTGGTTGAAGCGCGCCGCGATCTGGTTCATGGCCGCGGGCGCATCGCAGGGCGGCAGGACGCCCTCATAGCGCGGGCCAGGCAGCAGGAAATTGAACTCGAACAAGTTCGCCGCCAGGGCCCCTCCGCCGGGCTGGGCGAGCGTCACGGCGAGCGCAAGACCAAACCACCAGGCGCGGCCGGACATGGGCGTACTCCCTACTCTCGACCGGGAAACGGTGAGGCGGCGGCCCCATCGGGTCAAGCCCTGGCAGCGGGCTGCGGAAAAATCGTTGGCGGCTGTGGCGTTCCGGCCACGCCGCGCCCTTCTCCGGAGGCCGCAGGGCGACTGCAAGCTTCCCGCGTGGCGCCGCAGTTGCGCACAGTTTCAACAGGAAAGATCACGGTACGGAATCCAGGTTAACGCTCATCTGAGCTGCAGGATTTGGAGCAGGAAATCCGGGCTCCAACTGGCGGTTTTGCGGCGTGTCTTGACGCTTCCCTTGGTCTTGTTGGCGCGCACGAGGCCGAGAGCGAAGCG
>WNGL01003625.1_pt1 | contig 18539 bp, 16 predicted proteins | sample 5400591 | NCBI WGS metagenome assembly WNGL01 (sample SAMN13153377, study PRJNA577476) | soil metagenome | isolation source: 80 cm soil or saprolite under Garry oak tree replicate 1 | place: USA:California | collected 2016-06-15 | reverse complement strand
CCTCGTCGAATTGGCCGGTGGCGGGATCGAAGGCGGCAATGCGGTTGCCGTACAGCTCGTTGATCCACAGCCGGCCAGTGCGGTCCTCGATGATGTCGTTGCCGGGACCGCTGCCGGGACGTGGCAGCGCAAAATCCTCGACGCGGCCTTGCGGGGTGGAATCGCGCGGGAGCTCCGAAGGCACGAACTCGCCGATCTTGTTGCCGAGCTGCTCCGTAAACCAGATGTGGCCCTTGGCGTCCACCGCGATGCCGCCTGGGCGGCTGTCGGCGGTTGGGATCTTGTACTCGACGATCTCGCCGGTCGCCGGATTCATCATGCCCAGCGCGTTCCCGAAAACCTCTGTGAACCAGAGCCGATCCTCGGCGTCCGCGACTATCTTGAACGGCGCGGCGAAACGCGTTGGGAGAGCATATTCGACCACATGATCGTCGATAACGCGCGCAATCTTGTTGCCGACCATCTCGACGAAGTAGATGGAGCCGTCGCGCAGCTCGGCGATGCCGGTCGGGCGAGCGTTTGCCGTCGGGATAGCAATGCGCACGAATCGCTTCCGCGCTTGATCGTAGTAGCCGATTTCGTTTGCGGTGCGCGCCGTATACCAGACCCGCTGGCGGCGATCGACGAAGACCGTGCGCGGCTCGGATTCCTTGCCCGGCAGCTCAATCTCACGCACGCGGCCCGCGGGCGTGATGTAGCCGATCCGATTTGCGAACCGCTCGGCAAACCAGATGTTCCCCCGCGCATCGCGATCAATTCCGAGCGCGTACCCCTTGGGATTAGGTAGCGGAATCTCTACCATCTTTCCATCGGCCATGAGGCGGCCGAGGCGGTTGGTAAGGCGCTCGGTGAACCACACGCTCCCGTCTTCATCGAGCACCAGCGAGTCAACCCCCACCTTGCTGCCGTCGCTGCCCGGGGTAGGCGTGCTGAACTCGACGATATGCCCGTGCGCGTCGAGCTGACCGATCTTGTTGTTCGCGGGGATGTTCTCGAATCCGTAGAAGTCGCCTCCCCCTTCGGTGAACCAAATGGTGGAGGTGCGCCTGTCGGCGACGATCATGCGCGGCACGGCCTGCATGGTCGGGATGACGTACTCGTGAAAGGCGGTCTGGTAAGCGAAGTCGGGCGCCGATGTCGTGGTCCCGTCCGGGTTCTCAACCCTGACCGTCCCACGCATGAAATGATGGCGGTGGCAGACGTACGGAAAGATGCCGGCTCGCTTAAACGTGTAGCTCCACTGTCCGCCGACGGCGATATCGGCCGAAAACAACGTGAGCCCGTCGTCGCTGATCGTGTGCACCAGCTCGGGACCGCGGTTGTGGAACACCACGGTATCGCCCACGCGGGCGCGGAGCGAGAGGGGTCTCATGTACGGGGGCGCGTCGCTGAGCTCGACGGTGAGGTTCGCCGCTGCGGAGTCTTGCGCCGCAGCGAGCGCCAATGCCGCCGCGGTCAGTCCGAAAAGAACGCGCGTCATCCCGCGATACCGCGCGCCTGCACCAGCGGAAGGAAGCGGGCCATCAGCTGGGCGATGGTGTGCACCTGGCGCAAGTCCGGAGCCGCTTGCGCAGGCAACGATAGCCGGGCACCGACCATCGTGCCCAGCTCGACCATCTCCAGTGAGTCAATCCCGAGCTCCTGCTCGAGGTCCGCGGTCGGCTCGACCTCTTCGGCGGCGTGACCGAGTGTTTTGAGCGACTGCAGTACGGCAGCACGAACATCGTTTTCGCTCATAACGGCTCCTTCGCGAGATGGATGGACAACAGGTCTGCGCATTGGTGTCCGGTGGAGACGACCAGGGCTGATCGCGCCTCGGGCAACCGCCGCAACAGCTCGCAGGCGACCGCTGCGGCGATGCCTCCGCTCGCGCCAAGGGTGTCCCCGGCGCAATCGGCGGGATGGATCAGCCGCGCCGCGGAAAAGACGCGGCGCAGGCCGGCGTGAAGGGCGGCCTCACATTCGCATCCCGGCGAGGCATTGCAGACGATCAGCGGGGGAGCCGGTCCGGGTCGGAGCTCGTCGAGAAAAGCCGCCAGCCGCTCGGACCAGGAATCCTTGGGCAGGCGAAAAGTCTGGTGCGCGCCGATCGCGATCGCGCCCGCCGGGACGGGACGTTCCCGCGCCAACAGGCGAAGGAACCCCGCTCCCTCGGCGACGACGCACGCGTGCGACACCGCCGCCTCGACCAGCGGTGTCACGGGCGCCTCCGAACCTCCCGCGAACACCGGACCGTCGCCGCCGCCGCGCAAGTGGCGAAAGGCCATTCCGATCGCCTGCGCACCTGAGCACCGATCGGTCGTGATGGTCTTGGCGATGCCATGCATGCCCAGCAAAATGGTGGCGTGGCCCTGCAGCGAGGCGGGGAACCAAGCGGTGGCGAGGTAGGGGCTAACCGCCGAGACCCCGTCCCGGTGCAGGGCGCGAATCTGGGGTTCAGTGAACGTCCACCCTGCCAGCATGTTGCCGACGAAGATTCCGGAACGCGACAGCTCGGCTTCATTCAACGGCGCGCTATCGAGAAGGGCGCGGATGGCAGCGAGCCCGAGGAGCGCGAATCGATCCAGCTTCTTGCTGTCCCGGGACGAGATGCCGGCGGCCGCCACGAGAGCATCATCCGCCACCAGTGCGCGGCGGGAATCGAACATCGCTCCGGCCTGCGCCTGCTCGATCAAGTCGGCGACGCCGCCACTGCCGGACACGACCGACCAGGCATCGACCAGCACCTCGCGCGCGCTCGAGGATCGTGGGTCCACGGTTCACCCCCGAGTGCGGGCCGTCACTGTGCGCTGCACCGGCGGTGGACTGCGCGTCGCCTCTGCCCCGCGACCGAAATTGGCGATCACCTGGAAGATGTAGAAGCGGGTGGGCACCTGTAGCGAGCTAAAGAAGGTCCGTTCCATGGTGACCAAATTCTGATCTCGCTGGACCTGCCGGGTGATATACGAATCCTCGGCGCTCTCCATCGTGGTATATTCGCCGTAATTTACTGACATCGGCGAGGCCTCCTCCGGCCGCGGTGAGTAGGGAGTTTGCTTCGTGGGCGGGAGCGCCTGCGTTTCGACCAGGAGATCTTCGCCGAGGTAGCCCTCGGGGCGACGCGCGCGGGTGAGCGCCTTCGTTTCCTTCAGCACCTTGAAGTACTGTTCGGCGTAGTGCGGAATGGGAATGAAGAGCCCCAGGTGCGCAATCTGGCCCGTGGACCCTTCGCCGAGCTCGCGTCCGGTGGGCCTTGAGGTGACCGCGCCGAGAGTGAACGCATCCGTCTGCCGCGTCAGGTGCGTTTCCGGCGCCCGCCGGCAATAAGGCAATAGCGATCGCAGCCGGCTGCGCGTCGTCTGATCGGCCGCGGTTTCGTCGCTGAACTTGGAGTATGTGGCGTACTGCAGGGTGAAGCCATCGATATTCCGCAGCACGCGCTCGTTGATAAAGCTGCGCTCCGCCTGCAAGAGCGGTCGCGTCTCCTGCAGCGCCCGCTCAAAGTCCATGTCGTGGCCGTCGGCGATGTCGTAGATCGACACCTGCACGAACACGTCCCGATGGCCGCCCGGAGCGGCGGCGTGACGGACGGGAGAGGTGATCGGCAGCTCGGTGTGCTTGGAGAAGTGGAACAGCTGCACCCGGCTATTCCCTGCGTCGCTCACGAAGACGTTTCCGGCGCCGTCCACGCTCACGCCTACCGGCTGGTCAAAGGCGCCGTTGGCGCGCCCGGGGCTCCCGAACTTGGTGACGAAGCCGCCGGCCTCTTCGAGCACTTGTACGCGGCTGTTGCCCCAGTCGGCGACCACTAGGCGGCCATCAGGTGTCATGCTCAGCCGCGCCGGTCCCTTGAACTGGCCGTCACCGCTGCCCGGTCCACCCAACGTCGCGAGCCACTTGCCGTTGCTGTCGAACTTCTGGATAGCGTTGTTGAACCAGCTCGAGACGTAGACGTTGCCGGCCTTGTCGATGGCGAGGCCGGTTGGGCCCGTCACCTGCTGCTTGAAGTCGCCGGCGTTTCCGAACGAGGCCAGGAACCGCCCGTTCAGATCGAACTTCTGCACGCGGGCGTTGTGCCAGTCGTTCACGTAGACGTAGCCGCGTGTGTCGTCGGTGGCCACGACCTTGGTCCGCAGGAACTCGCCATTCCCGCGGCCCATCGATCCCACCTTAAGGAGGAACCTGCCGTCGGGCGCGAACTTCTGCACGCGGTGGTTGTAGCTGTCGACGATCCACAGGTTGCCGTCGCGGTCCTGTGCGATCGACTCGGCGCCGTTGAACTCGCCATCGCCCTGGCCGAAGCGGCCGAAGGTGAGCAGCGGGGTTCCGTCGGCGGCGAACTTCTGGATACGGAAGTTCGCCGTGTCCGACACCCAGACGGAAGTGCCGTCGCGATCGACGAGCACGCCCGTGGGCGCGGTCAATTCGCCGGGCTTCGCAGGCGGGAACTCCACTTTGGACATGAAGTTGCCGATCGGCGAGAACTTCTGGATGCGGCGGCTACGGTCAAGCACGTATACGTTGTCCTGCGCGTCGACCGCCACGCTCACAGGCCCCGCTAACTGGCCATTCAGGCGGCCGAAGGTCTCCAGACGAACGGAGATGTGGAAGTTCGGGTCCAGCTTGTACACCGCAAAGTTGGTGTGTGCGGCCACCCAGATCTCCCCTTTTGAATCAACGGCGACGCTCATTGGGCCAAGGCCTCCGGCTACCGTCGCGCCGAGCGCTTGCGCATCGGACATCGCCAGCACACGCCCTTCGGGATCGAGCTTCTGGATGCGGTTGTTGTACTCGTCGGCGACGTACACGTTGCCCTGCCTATCGACGGCGATCCCGCGCGGACCCTGGAACGCGCCCGGCTCGGACCCTTTCTTGCCGAACGTGGCGAGCCGCTCGCCCGACGGGGAGAATTTGCTCACTACGCTGCGGAACTGGTCGGTGACGTAGATGTTGCCGGCGGTATCCGCCGCTATGCCGCCGGCCGAGCTCTCACCGAAGCCAGTTGCCGCCGTCCCGGGCGCCAAGGCAATGATCCTCCTCGCCGCACCGGGCCGAGCACTGGCGAAGCTGAAGACACGTCCGCCCTGCTGCTCGTCGGCGACCAGGAGCCGGCCGTTCGGACCGAACGTGATCGCGGACGGGCGTCTCAACCCCTGCGCCTCGGTAAATGGAGAGGAGATCTGTCCCTGCGGAGTGGCACGGACGATCTTGCCGTTCGCCCGATCGGTCACAAGCATGTTACCCGCGGCATCCACGGCGAGGTTGATCGGCTCGCCGATCGACGGCGGCTTCCCAATCGAGCGCTCGAACTGGTAATCGTCTACCGCGAGCACGGGCAAAGGCATCGTGAGGATCAGACACACCAGTACCTTCCACGTCGGAAAACGCGTCATCTTTCGCCTCCAGGATGGGGTCTCGCCGATCAGCGCGGGATGTAGTTCTGGATCACGACACCGATTTGGGTTCCCAGCGGTAAGCCGCCGGGGGGCAGGGCGATGCGCTGCTTTCCAAGCTCGGGTGGGGTCCGGAAGAACTCGCAGTACACGAGGTATCGCGACTGGCCCGCGATAGTGTAGACCGAAGCGCCGGATAGGCCGCTGCGCTGAGCAACTTTCTGCCGCACGGTTTCGAGCGACGCGGTCTCGTCGAAGAACTCGAGTGCGCCGATCTGGCCGACGTAGCCGGATTTGAAGAAGCTGAGGGACGAGATGTTTGTGCGGAAGAGCTCTTCGTTCTTGAACGGCTCGCTGCGCACGACCTTTTCCGGCGTACCCCGCTCCCAGCCCCAGTTGGAGAGCAGGTGCTCGACTAGCGTGAGCTCCAGGCGCTGGGGCTTGGCCTCGAGGTAGGGCTCGATCGCGGGCATCCGCTCGCTCTCGACAAATTCCGCGGTGCCGCTGTCATAGTAGCGGCTAAAAGAGACGTAAACGGGCCTTTGCGCCTGGACGGGTAGCAACTGAACCAGCTTCTCGCTGGCAAATCCTGAGAGCAACTTGCTGTAGGGCCCCTTGTTGAGCATCGCGTTGACGAACTCGCTCTCTCGCCCTGGCTTGACCTGCAGGATCCAGGCGACCGCGTGCGGCGCGCCGTAGAGGTTGCGCAGCGCCGGCACCGGGTCGTATGCACGCGCGGGCGAGCCGAGGCCTAAGACGAGCATCCCGAATGCAACTAGTAGGGTCTTCGTCCTCCGTTCATGTACGCGTCCGTGCATCAGCGCCCTCCTCTCTGGGCTGTGGTCTCGTCGACAGGGGAATAGACACGCGAGCGCGACAAAATTGCGCGGCGCGCCTTGTGCGACCGTGGGCGCTTGCGATACAGCAATGAAGCTACTATCTGTTTCCAATCTCCGGGAGCGCGGGCGCGATGGGAAAGATCGTCAAGGCGAGATTGCATTACGGCGGCGCGTGGTACGCAGGCGAAGCTATGCTGGAGACGAACGAGCTGCTCTTCCGCGGCGAGAAACGCCTCCCTGTTCCGCTTGAGAAGATCGAGTCCGCGAAGGTGACCGCAGGCCGCCTGGTGGTGAGGTTTGGGGGCGAGAAGGCCGAGTTCGAGCTGGGCCAGCGTGAGGCGGCGAAGTGGCTGGAAAGGATCCGCAATCCCAAGTCGGTGGTCGAAAAGCTCGGGGTGAAGCCGGGGCAGACAGTGTGGCTCGCCGCGCTCCATGAACGAGGGTTCGTGGACCAACTGGGCGCCATCGGCCTGAGGCCGAAGAAAGGCGCGCGCGCGCCAGCAACGCCTTGCGATGTCATCTTCTACGAAGTCGGGAGCCGCGCAGAACTCGCCAAGCTCCCCGATCTGGTCCGTAGCCTTTCGCCGAGCGGCGCGCTGTGGGTGATCCGCCCGAAGGGCGTCCAGACCGTCACCGAGTCGGACGTAATGTCCGCTGGAAAGGCGGCCGGACTCGTGGACGTCAAGGTGGTGCGGTTCTCGGAGACAAAGACGGCGGAGAAGTTCGTCGTTCCAGTGGCGAAGCGCAGAGGCTGAGGCTCGTCAGCTCATTCGCGAGCGATGGCCGGCTTTTCGCCGACCCGCTTGCCGAGGTCTTCGAGGAAGCCCGTCAACGCGCCGTGGTGTCCCATGAGGTAGCGCGATACGAATCGGAAGACTGGATTGTAGACCTCGCCATGTTCGACGATTGAGACTTCCGTGCCGCCGTCCCGCCGTACCAACTGGATGGTCCACGTGCCGCCGAAAGGCAGGTTCTCGCCGGCGATGCGGCGCACGAGGCGGGTGTTGGTGACGCTCTCGAGCGTTTCGAACGTGATCGAGTCGCCTTTTCGGTTGATCTCCTTCCAGCCGGACGTGCCGCCCAGCGTGGACGCAGGTTGGACGCGCTGCAGACCGCGTCTCCACAATGGGTATGCCGGGAAGTCGGTGAGAATTGCCCACAGTTCCTCGGGGCGTCGCGAGAAGCTGGCGCGCACCTGCGCGGTGTGCTTGATTGGAAGGGCGCTGCCGACGACGACGACGATGGCGATGATGACGAGGGTAGCAGTGACGACGATGATGGCGATCGTCATGTCTGTTCTCCGTCGGCCGGCTCCGCGCTTGCGGGCTCCGCGCGCTTAAGGAGCGCGAGGATTGACTCAGGGGGATTCTCGGCCAACTCGCGCAAGCACTCCTCGACCGCCATCGGGCTCAAATGAAACTGCCGCTCCAGCGTCGCCTCTACCAGCGAGCGCAAGTTGCGGCACACGCGAGCGATCCGCCGACTCACGTTGGAAGGATGGAGCGCGAGTCGATGCGCGATCTCATGTATCCGGAGCGCGCCGTCGTATCTAAGGATGAGCAGTGTGCGATCTTCGCAGCTCAGGCCGCTGCACGCCTGCCGTAGCGCCTCGCAGAACGGCGCCGCGTACCGGCGCCGCAGCAACTCCAGGTACACGCGTTCGTCGGCATCGCCCGGTGTGGCGTGGAGCAGATCGGCAACTGATTTGACGCGATCGTTGCGCCGACGCTCGTTGATCGCGCGATGGCAGACCAGCGCGCGTAGCCAGGTCGCGAGCGAGCTCCGCCCGTCGTAGGAAGCGATGCGGCTCCGGCCTCGCCGATCGGGAAGGAAGATTCCGAGAATCACTGCCTCTGCGAGGTCCTGCGCGGCTTCCTCGCCGGACGTATTGCGCTCGGCCAGCCGGACGAGATAGTCCCGGAACTGCCGCGCGAACGCCGACCATGCAGCGGCACTGCCCGCGGAGCAGCCGAAGGCGAGGTAAAGGTCGGGACCGTGAAGCGCGTCGACGAAGCGAAGCCATTCCAGCAACGGCGCAGCCGGTCTGACGTGGCGCGCACAGATCGAGTACACGTGGGCGCCGTGCACTTCTTCGCTGAAACCGAGCTCGCCGTACTCAGTGCGACCTGCGGCATACGCTCCGCGGATGCGGTCGAAGACGCGCTCACCACTGCCTTGCAGGATGCACACTTGGGTTCCGCCCGCCGCCTTCGCACCTAAAAGTCTCTGGGCGGTACGCGGCAAAACGGCGTCTCGCGACAGCGATGCGGTCGTCTTCATCTTCGGTCACCGTTCGCGGCCTGCGCCTGAGCCGGAAAAGAGAATGCGGCCGTCGGGCAATTCTCGGGATACGAGCGCTCCGGAGGCCACGAGTCGGTCAAGCGCGGCGATGACCCGACGCAGCGACCTGCGGCCGCCCAGCCAGACGTCGTATACGCCGTCAGCGGTATCGGCAGCGGTCGGGTTGTGATCGACGTAATCCAAGATCTCCTCCTGAACCGCGGTGAGCGGACCTTGCGGCGGCGGCGGTGGCACGCGTTACTCCGTGTCCGCCCCGTCACCCGACGGCAGCAAACGACATGCCGGCAACCAGTCGCCGCGGGTGTCGAGAAGCGGGATTGGTGGTCGGCGGCCCGCGAGCGCCAACGCGCGACGAATTGGTCCCACCTGAGCCGTTCCGCGGCCCGAAAATCGCCCATCTGCACCGGACAGCAGCGTCCCATGCTATGGGGCGGCCGAGCCGCACCGAGACTTATGCGCGGAACTGTGCCGGGGGCACGTTGTACCGCTTGAGCAGCCTACCAAACGCCCGCCGATCAGTGCCGCACCGACGTGCGGCACGACTTACATTGCCATGAACTGCCCGCAACAACTCTGTTAGATAACGCCGATGGAACTGCTCGACTGCGTGCGCTTTTGCCGCGCGGTAAGAGGATCCCTGGTCGTTGATGGTCAGGTCGATCGCCGCACTCCCGCCAAGCGCCGCGACGCTAATCTGATGGGCCTCAGTGAGCAGGAACGCGCGATGCATCAGGTTCTCGAGCTCGCGCACGTTGCCAGGCCATGGCTGCAACTCCAGCCAGGCGATGGCTTCAGGTGCGAGCCGCTTTTGTGCGATCCCGTACTCACGGCTGCACTCGTCGACAAAGTGCTCCGCCAGGATTGGAATGTCTTCGATGCGCCGCCGTAGCGGAGTCAACTTGATGAAAAGCAGCTTGATACGGAAAAGCAAGTCGCGCCGGAATGCGTTACGGTCGGCGAGACTCTCGAGGTCCGTGTTGGCCGCGGCGATTACACGGACGTCCGCGCGGCATTCGCACGAGCCCCCGAGTCGGCGATACGTCCGATCCTGAAGGAACCGGAGCAGCGCCACTTGACCCTTGCCAGACAGCGAATCAATTTCGTCGAGGAACAGCGTGCCGCCGTCTGCGAGGGTGACGTATCCGGCTCCCGATGTGCGCGCGTCGGTGAAGGCGCCCTTCTCGTGCCCGAAGAACTCGTTCTCGAACAGGTTGTCCGGGATCGCACCGCAATTCACCGGGACAAATGGACCACTGGTGCGCGAGCTATGATAATGAACGTATCGCGCCGCCACTTCTTTGCCGGTGCCGGTTTCACCTTCGATTAGGACTGGTGCATTGCAGCGTGCAAACTTCTCGAGTAGCTCAACCATTCGCGCGAGAGCGTCGGAACGACCAATTAGCATCGAAGCCCCCCTCGTCGCGAAGGTAGCTTCAGGGACGTCGCATGCTCTGGGAGCAGATCAAAGCGATCATCGCCTTCAGCCGCGAACAGCCGAGCGGTACATGCGTTCGCCTTGTAATGAGCCGCGCACGAACACGTGTTGCTGGATGCCTAACCGATTCGCCTATTAGCATACGACCTCGCGAAGTAGGGGACCCTACCAACCTAAATTGATTCATGTCAATGTGTGTAAACTTATAACCCGGGCAGCGTGGCGACTCGCCATGGCCGCTAAGCCGGTCGATGTGGATAGCGTACGTCTCGCGGTAGTGCAGGCAGACGCAGCGAAGCCGAGCATAGGTGAGCAAGGACGTAATCCGAGGCAGATATGGCTCAACTTTGGGCCCCCAAGGTCCGAAATCTGGCCCTTACGACCTAGGCCGTGTGAAGTAAGAATACGGCCAGCTGGTCTATTCGGGGGGTTACAGCCGAGCCTGAGGCGTCCGCCTCATTCCGCGCCGAGGTGGCGTAGAGTTCGCAAGGGCGACTGGCGCGTGGGCGAGTGTGGCCCAGGAGCGGGGTGTAGGGACGCAATCCAGAGCTTGAGCACGGCAGAAAGGTCAAATGTCCGCGCTGCACCGCCGTGCAAGCCTATGAGCTAGCCGTTGTGATAAGCGGCTCACGCCAAGGCTAAGCGCAATGCCGGTCAGTTCGCCGTTGTCAATTAAGCCCTCTTCCACTTGAGGCGGGCCGGCTTGGAGCGTTTCTTCGGATAGGGGCTCATCTTGATTTTGACGACCCGCGGGTAGAGGCGCTCGGTGCGTCTGGGCGGGAGAACGAACTGCGAGAGGTCCTCGCGGAGCTCGCGCAGTCTGCGCGGGATCCTGGCCGGCGCCATGGCGGCACAGACGAGCCAGAAGTTCTGCATGAACTGCAGCGCGGCGATGAAGCTGATGCGCATCGGCGGAACGCCTGCCTCGGCGGCAATCTTCTCCATCTCCAGGCGGATCAGGTTGTAGAGCAGGCCTAGGCTCCACAGCTCTTGCCCAACGCCGCGAATGGACTTGCTGCGCAGCGCTTCCTGGCGCTTGAGCAACACGGTCTTCACCTCGTCGAAGCCCAACTCGAGCTCCCAGCGCTCGTGATACAGCGCCACCAGCTCGCGGGCGGGAAAACGGCGGTGGTCGGTGAGCGAGGTGAGCAGCGTCTGCGGCTTGAAGCCTTTCCGCTCGTAGCGGATCGCTCGAACCACCCAGCGCTCGGGGATCTCGGGGTTGAGGCGACGGGTGGCATCGCAGAACTCCAGCTCGACGAGAGCATCGCCCTTGCCCAGTCGCTGCACCGTGCGCCAGCGCGTCTTGCTCTTGGCTCGCGACATCCAGTGCCGGTTTTGCCCCTGGCCCTCGATGGCGCGCAGGCAATGAGCGGCGAGAAACTCGCGGTCCACGATGCAGAGCGAATTATCGGGAAGCTCTCGCCAAAGCTCCTCGGCCAGCGTCGTCTCGCCCACCGCGTAGGGCGCAAAGCGCGCGGCGGCGAGCAGATGCGATCGCAGCGCCATCAGAGTCACCGCCCGCGCCAACGGATAGCCGCTGCTGCCGCGGTCGCCAGCCGACTGCCCACCGAAGTGCGTGCGATTCTCTTCCGTGTCGGGGACGCGCAAGGTGGTCCCGTCGACGCCGTACAGCGCCAGACCGCGATAGCGATGCTGGTCCGCGCTGCGATGCGCCCAGCTCCGAGCGCAATGCTCGAATAACCAACGCATCGCCTCCTCGCCCAGACGCGCCCGCGCCTGCACCGGCGCGCTCGGCACCACTCCTCGGCCGGTATCCCCGGGTAATGCGAGATGCAAGTGACTCACTACCCGGCTGATGCTCCAGTCGCGGTAGAGCGCCATTCCCAGCACCAGCCAGACGACTTGCTCGGCGGGCAAACGTCGCTTTCGGATGGAGGCGACGCCGGTCGCTTGTAGCGCCTCCTCGATCCAGGCCGCATCGATGCTGCTCAGCAGGCGGGCGAACGACTCAGGCTCGGCGTACTCCTCGCGGACCATCGGCATGGGGTGCCTCCTGACCCCACACCATGATCCTAGGATCTGACATCCCTGCCGAGGCTTATCTGATCGGCATTGAGGCTAAGCGTGCCGCCCATTTCAAGCAACCTTTGTCGCCTTCCACTTCTCGAGCGCCGCCTCCTGCTGGTTCTTGGGGAGCTTCAAATGTTCTTCGCAGAGGAATCTGAATCTCGGCCCCTTCGACTTGTTCCTGCAGCGCTGAACGCGGCAGCGCATGTCTCGCTTCCTTCCCTTTCCACCGCTGCGCCGCTGAACGGTAGTCGCTGAGGCGGCACCGTTGCGGAGAGCGGGCGCGAGTCGTTCGGCCAAGGCATCGGCAACTTGGGAAACAAAGGCGGCGAACAGGTCGCTGGTGTGGTTGGATCGGCGCATGACAAGCAGTGTACTGGAAGAAGAGGATTCCGCAACTGCTCCGACTACCGTAACGTCAAGAGACGACGGCGAGGTTCCGGTACTCCCATTCCCACTGGCAGGAAAGCACAGATGGCGAATGCGGCGGGAGCCGAAAAGCCAGTCCTACCTCAGCCCAGTCAGGGATGTTCCTCGCCGAGCTGAAGCCGTAGTCCGCCCGAGTCCATGGCTCAATATCAGAGGAGCGAATTGTATGGGCATGCCCATTGCTTCCGCGATCGGTGCGTCGTCGAGCGTCTGACGACTAGGATACTCTGGCCCGGATCGGTGCCGGGAGTCCACTCTAGCGAGAGAAGCCCAGCTTCTCAGAGCTTCAAGAGCACGGCTTGGGCTGGCTGGCCAGTGGCATCGGCCACCGCCCGCGCATAGAGCCGCACCTGGTCCTGATAAATCCCAAGCCCTTTCTTAAGGTCATGGTCAGTCTTAAAGTCGATCACGGTCCAGCCTGTCGCCTCCTGGAAGGCGAGGTCGGCCACGCCTTCGACGAGAACTTCATCTTGCGTCTTCAGCGTCAGCGGCACCTCGCGCCGGCAGCGGCCAGACCTTGAGGCGGCTGCTGCGCGGCGTAACAAGCTGTGCGCGAGGGTTGCCTCCACCAGTAGCTGCGCCGAAGCAATCTCTTCATCAGTGGCGCCACGGATGCGTCCTTGAACGCGAGCGGTTTCGCGGAGACTCGCTGGATCAGCGTCCAAATCGATTGTGGCCAGGATAGCGTGGACGAGCGAGCCGAACCGCGCCCCACCTGGGTGCGGCAGCGCCGAGTCGAGTTCGACAAGGGAGATCGGGATGTCGACCGGGATATCAGAAGCGACATCGGTGGCACGCTCGACTCTTAACGTGGGAACCGAGGCACGATCGATCACGGCGCCACGCTGGACGCGCCACGCGATGAAGCGCTCACGGTCCTGTTGCACGACGGACCGATCTTCCGGTTCCTTCAGGAGGTCTTCCTGACGAACCCCGAATTTTTCCTCAGCTGTCAGGTTCAGCGTCGCCGGATCCCACCAAGTAACTGAACCACGGTCAGGCGAGTCCCCGATGATGTAAAGGCCCGGATGCTCAGTTGCGAGGCCCGACCTCTTCAAGACAGTGGTCTGGCCTGCGAGCGGAGGGCATCCCGGGGACAGAGTAGACTGCTTCCATTGGTCGGGCTTCGGATAGAGCGAAATGTCGAGCGGCGCGAGCCAACTATTCTCGACGCGCTGTCCACCTCCTGTAACGGGGACCACCAGCAGATCGCGAGCTCGCGTCGCGGCGACATATGCAGTCCGAACATTTTCGGCGGTCGCCGCTTCGCGCTCGCGGGCCTCGTTCTCCTGGAGTTCCAGCGGCACGCATTGGGCAAGGCTCATGGCGCAGAGCCCCTTGGACGCGTCCGTGAAGGGTCCGACAGTGCCTGGCGTGAGCGGAGCCGTGGGATCCGCGAGGATGACCACTGGAAACTCCAATCCCTTCGCTCTGTGCACGGTCATGAGCCGAACCCCATCGCTCCCTTCCTCTGTCGTCGGGGCCTCCGTCGCTTGTCCCCGCTCGGCATCGTCCTCAAGTTGCTCAACGAAGTCGCGGAAAGAGAGCCCACCACCGGCGTCGAATTCCCGCGCCAGGTCGGCAACGAGGAGCACATTCGCCAGCGCCTGCTCACCTCCGGGCCGGAAAACAAATCCCGCAAGCGCGCGAGTCGTCTCGAGAAGTCGCTCGATCGTCTCGGCAGCGGGGCGGGCATTTCGGCTGCGGTGGAGTGTGCGGAGCAGTTCTAGTGCTTCGCCGATGGGTGCAAGATGATTTCGAAGACTCGCCGATGGATGGAAGAGGTTCAGGCTCCCTTCGCGCATCCGGTACTCCAGCAGATCCGCGTCGCCAATCGCGAAAAGCGGGCCGTGTAGAGTAGCGAAGACCGCAAGCTCGTCGTCTGGGTACTCGATGGCGTTTAGCGCCGCCCGCAACGCCATAACTTCTTCCCGCTCATGGAGCGACCTGCCGCCGACAAGGAGGTGTCGCTCTGGAGTGGAACGTGCTCGGGGTGATGCCCTGCGCGGTGCGACTCCTCAAGACGAAACCCCCCGAGATGGAATTCTACGAGGAAGACGAGTACGTGCGTCTCGTGGAAGGAGCAACCAAAGTGGATGACCGTGCGCTCATCACCGTGCTTCTCGGCGGCGACGCCGGGCTCCGCAGCGGAGAGATGACCGCCCTCGAATGGACGGACATCGACTTCCGCCGCTCGCTGCTGCACGTGAATCGGGCCCAATGGAAGGAACACGTGGGCTCTCCGAAGGGCGGCAAGTCGCGCACCGTAAACATGACCGCCCAGCTCAGCGCGGCGCTCAAGGAACATCGGCACCTGAAGGGGCCGCGCGTGCTGTACAGCGATGATGGCTCGGTGGCCGACCGAGACGCGCTGGCGAGTTGGATCCGGCGCGCGGAGCGACGAGCGGGGCTCAAGTTGACTGGCAGGCTGCACATCCTGCGGCACACTTTCTGCTCGCGCCTGGCGATGCGGGGAGCGACGGCGAAGGCGATCCAGGAGCTGGCTGGGCACGTCAGCCTGAGCACCACGCAGCGGTACATGCACCTCTCGCCAGCTGCGAAGGAGAACGCGATCCGGATGCTCGATGGGCCCATTCCGGGCACTGCGTTTGGAGACAGTTTGGAGACGGGCGCAGGGGAGGGCGCAAAACACTAGAAGATCAAGAGCTTAATGGCGGTAGCGCATGGGAATCGAACCCACCGAGGACGCCTCTCAGCGCCCGCCACCGGTTTTGAAGACCGGGCCCCGCACCAGTCAGGGACGCGCTACCGCGGAGGAAGCTAGCAGGTTTCGTTTCGGCGACCAGTGGAAAAACAGCGGGATGGCTAGAGGGCGCGGCCGCGGAACTCCCAGAAGGAGCGGGGCTTGCCCGAGAAGCCCAGCTTCTTCGCCCAGGTGGTGGGGAGCGCGCGGGCCGTCTCGATCGACACCGGGGTTCCGGAGAGCGCGAGGCCGGCGTCGAGGCAGCGGCGCTCGAGGGCGGGCGCGTCGGAATGGAGCTCGAAGACGAAGCGCACATGTGCGCTGGTCCGGCAGATCGCTCGCAGGCGTGCGAGACCATCCGGCTCGGCGAGCGCCACTGCGCGCAGCAGGGAGCCCCAAGGGAAGAGGACCGTCAGCCGATCCGCGAACGCGGCCAGCTCGCCGGGGGCGTCCTCCAGCGCCAGCCGCCCGAAGACGCAGTTCGAACCCGCGCGGCGAGAGGTGTCGCGCAGGTTGTCGGCGATGGCGTCGACACCCACGAACAGGACGCGCGGCTCGAGCCTCGCCGTGCGGCGGACGAACGTTCCGTCACCGGTGCCGAAGTCGACGTGGACCGCCTCGAATCGGCGGGCCAGATCGGCCAGTCATCAACGGTCTACCCAGCGCTCTTTCTTGCCTTCGACCAGGTACATGCCGTCAGAGTAACACCGGCGCGGATCAGCGGCTGCGCACCCGCTGCGGATCCGCTTCGGCGGGCGCGTCGGCCGAAGAAGGCGGCGGCTCCAGCAGCGACATGCGGTCCTGCAGCGACGCCGGCGAGGGGCCGCGGACCAGCGCCCCGAGGGCCGTCTCCAGCGTGCCCAGCCGAGCTTCGATGGCTCCCAGGCGGGCCTGGGTCTGCTTCCCGTGCAGCTCGGCCTCCAGGTCCAGCTCGCGGTGGCGGAGCTTGAAATGCTTCACGGTGAAGACGATCGCCACCGGCGCGCCGAGGCAGACCAGCGCCCCGAGGACGGGGGCGAGCCCGTTCATCAGGACGGCGAGCGCGGCGGTCGACGCGGGATCCATGCGATCTACCTATCCGGCGGAGGGGGCTGCGGGCAAGCGCGCCCGCCTACCAGACCGCGCATTTCTTCTCCGGGTTCATCGCGGAGCCTGCCTTGCACGAGAACGTCGTGGCGAAGTCCGCGTTGTCCGAGACGGGCCCGTTGACCCGCCACTGCGCGGTCGAGTGTGGATTGATCTGCGCCTGCAGGCGGGCCGCCTCCGGGCGATAGTTCGTGCACCACGATTGCGCGAAGGAGACGAAGAAGTCCCGCTCGGTGCGCGGATCGCTCCGCCCCGCCTTCTGGCGCAGCGCGGAGAGCGCCATCTTCAGCCCGCCGATGTCGGCGATGTTCTCGCCGAGCGTCAGCTTGCCGTTGAGGTGCACGTCGTCCACCGCGACGTACCGGTCGTACTTGTCGGCCACGCAGGCCGCGCGCTGCTCGAACGCCTTGGTCACCTCGGGCGACCACCACTCGTGCAGGTTGCCGTCGCCGTCGAACTGGCGGCCTTCGTCGTCGAAACCGTGGGTCAGCTCGTGGCCCATCACCATGCCCAGGCCGCCGTGGTTCGTGACCGCCGGAGCGTCCGTCTTGAAGAAGGGCGTCTGCATGATCCCGGCGGGGAACACCATCTCGTTCATCGACGGGTTGTAGTAGGCGTTCACCTCGGGCGGCGTCATGCCCCACTCGTTTCGGTCGACGGGCTTGCCGATCTTGGCGAGGTCGCGCCGCGTCTCGAACCGGGCCGCCTCGTCGACGTTCGCGAGGAGGCTCTCGCGGCCGATCTTCATGGTCGAGTAGTCGCGCCACTTCTCCGGGTAGCCGATCTTGTTGTCGATCTTCCGCAGCTTGTCGCGCGAGGCGGCGCGGGCGGCGTCGTCCATCCAGGAGACCTGCAAGAGGTTGCGCTCGAACGCTCCCTCGATGCCCTGGACCATCTCCTTGGCGATCCTCTTCCCGTCCTCCCCGATGGTGGTCACCACGAAGGAGCGGCCCAGCGCCTCGCCGAGAGCGCTGTCGGTCATCTGCACGCAGCGCTTCCAGCGCGGCAGGATGGCCTTGGTGCCGGTGAGCGCCTGGGCGAGCCGGAACCGCTCCTCGACGAAGCTCTGCCCCAGCGCCGGGGCCGCCGCGGAGATCGCGGTCCAGCGAAGATACGTCTTCACGTCGTTCGGCTTGCCCTTCGCGGCCAGGAGCTTGTCCATGCCGGCGAAGAAGTCGGGCGAGAGCACGTTGATGGCCGGCACGGAAGGCGCGCCGATCTCCTCGAAGAACGCGTCCCACAGGAAGTGCGGCGCAGTCTTCTTCAGGCCCGCGCGCTCGAGGCGATGGTAGATCTTGTTGGGGTCGCGGCGCTCCACCTTGTCCATCGAGACACGCGCGAGCGCCGTCTCGATGTCCATCACGGTCCTGGCCTGTTTCTTCGCGTCCGCGTCGGTCGCGCCGGCGAGCGCCAGCATCTTCTCGACGTGGTCCTGGTACAGCGCGCGCAGGTCGCGCATGCGCTGGTCGTCGTTGAGGTAGTAGTCGCGGTCGGGGAGGCCCAGGCCGCCCTGGTCGGCGCCGCCGATGACCTGCGTCGCGTCCTTGAAGTCCTGCTGCGACGAGAACCCGAAGAACGCCCGCGCGTCCGTCGCCTGCAGCCGCGCGACTTCCCGCGCGAGCGCCTTGGCGTCACGGGCGGCGTCGATCCGTCGCAGATCGTCTTGCAGCGCCGCGAACGAGGCCGTCTCCGCCTTGTGCTCGTCCATGCAGGTTGCGTAGAAGGCGCCCACCTTGCTCGCGAACGGGTCGGCCGGATCGGGCTCGCCCTTCGCGTCCTTCTCCAGGATCTGGCGCAGCAGAGCCTCGTTGCGCTGGAAGATCTCCGAGAACCCGCGGCTCCAGACGGCGCGGTCCTCCGGGATCGGCGTCGTCTTCAGCCAGCTTCCGCAGGCGTACTGGTAGAAGTCGGTGCAGGGGTCGGCGGACTTGTCCATGGCCGACTCGTCGATGGGCAGCGGCTCGGGCGTGGCCCGCGCGGGAGGCGTCTGCGCGACCGGGGCCGTCTCCGGCACGTGCGGCCGGGTCTGCGGCGCGGAGCTGCAGGCGGCGGCGAGGACGGCGGGGACGAGCAGTCGCTTCATGGTGTCTCCCTGGATGGCTCGCGCGGCGTGCGCTCGAGGGCGCACCATCAGCAGCGGCTGCCGCGCGTTGTCAAGCGCCAGTCGCCCGCCGTATTCGGCGGCGCTACGTTTTTCCGGGAAAGCCCGTCAGCGGAAGTCGCGCGCGCGGAAAGCCGCCGTAGGGGGGAACCGCGCGATCGGGTCCTGCTCCTGCGGCGGGAACGCGTCGACCTGCTGCCAGCGGAGGTTGCGCACGATGAACGGCCCGTCCACTGCCGCG
>WNGL01003623.1_pt1 | contig 18542 bp, 12 predicted proteins | sample 5400591 | NCBI WGS metagenome assembly WNGL01 (sample SAMN13153377, study PRJNA577476) | soil metagenome | isolation source: 80 cm soil or saprolite under Garry oak tree replicate 1 | place: USA:California | collected 2016-06-15 | reverse complement strand
CAGCTCGGGCCGGAGAACGGCCAGGGACGGCGGCGGCTCGGCCGCCACCTTCGTGATGAGCGCCGTGGTGCTCTGATCCTCGAAGGGGGCGCGCCCCGCAAGCAGATAGAAGAGCGTCGCGCCGACCGCATAGATGTCGGATCGCAGGTCGAGCGGCTCGCCGCGAAGCTGCTCTGGAGACGCAAAGCCGGGCGTCCCGAGAATCGTTCCGGAATCCGCTCCGCTCTCGCCGTGACCGGCCGCGGCGACCGAGAGGCCGAAATCGCCGACCAGCACCCGTCCGTCACGATGAACGAAACAGTTCGACGGCTTGATGTCGCGGTGCAGGATTCCAATGGAGGCGGCCGCGTCGAGTCCGCTCACGACCTGCAGGATCGCATCCACCGCGGCGGCCGCGGTCATCGGCGAGCCTGGGACCACCAGCTCCTTCAGCGTGCCTTCCGGCACCAGCTCCATCGCGATGACGGGGAAACCCTGGATCTCGCTCGTGCCGAACACGTAGACGCAGTTCGGATGGCTCAACGACGCGGCGAGCTGTCCTTCACGCAGAAACCGCCCGCGCTCTTCGTCGTCGCCGAGCCCGCGGCTCAACAGCTTGACTGCGACGCGGCGGCCGCTTTCGGTTTCTTCCGCCTCGAACACCTGTCCCATCCCGCCTTTTCCAATCGGCCGGACGATCAGGTACGGACCAAACCGCTGGCCCGCTGAAAACAGAAAAGGAAGATCCGCGGGAACGCCGGACGCGGTCGGCGACAGCGACCGTGTGACGCCGTCGGATGACCAGATCGCCGCAAAGCCGGTGTCGTCCGAAGCTGCGCCGACCGGTTCATCCGTGCTCATCTGGCTCCCGCGACGAGGTCGCGATTCTAACCGAGAATCTTCTTGAGGACCGCGATTTGCCCGGCGTGATACGCATCGTGCTGGACGATGCCGTTTACTCCAGCAACAACGCCCCTGGATCTTCGACGAGCTGCTTGAGGTGGACGAGAAACTGCACCGCCTCCGCGCCGTCGACGATGCGGTGATCGTAGGTGAGCGCGGCGTACATCATCGGCCGGATGACCACCTGCGTGTCGATCGCCATCGGACGATCCTTGATCGCGTGCAGGCCGAGAATGCCGACCTGGGGTGGATTGAGGATGGGTGTGCTGAGGAGCGACCCGAATACACCGCCGTTCGTGATGGTGAACGTCCCCCCTCTCAGGTCGGCGAGCGACAGCGTGCCGTCCTCCGCCGCCTTGGCGAACGCCCGCACCTGCTGCTCGATCTGGGCGAACGATATGCGGTCGGCGTCGCGCAGGACGGGCACGACGAGGCCTTCACTGGCGCCGACGGCGATGCCGATGTCGTAGTAGTGCTTCAGCACCATCTCGTCGCCCTGGATCTCGGCATTAATCCGCGGGAACTCGCGCAGCGCGCCGATCGACGCCTTCACGAAGAACGAGGTGAGCCCGAGTCCGACGCCGTGGCGCTCCTTGAACGCCTGCTTGTGGCGCTCGCGAACGGCCATCACTGCCGTCATGTCGATCTCGTTGAACGTCGTCAGCATCGCGGCGGTGCTTTGCACCTCCACGAGCCGCCGCGCAATGGTCGCGCGGCGCTTCGACATGCGAACGCGCTCTTCCGTGCGATCGCCATCGCCATGCCGGCGATCTTCGCGGACCGGCGTCGCCGGCCGGGCTTCGGCGAGCGAGGACCCCGACGACGATGGTCCGACTGCCCTGGCCGCCGTCTTGTCGGCCGAAGCCGCGGCGGAGGCGGAAACCAGGGTGGAGGCGGCCTCCACGTCGCGCCGCATCACGCGGCCGGCGTCGCCGCTGCCGGCGACCAGCTTGAGATCGACCGCGTTCTGCTGCGCCGCGTTCTTCGCCGTGGGCGTCGCGCGCTTTCGGGCATTTCCCGCCTCCGACTTGGGCGCCGACGCCTCGGCGGACAAGTCGGCGTGCAGGTCCCTGGGCTGGCTTCCGGCGGCAGCCGGACGACTTGGCGCGCTTTCTGTCTTCGCGGTCTGAGGCGCGCCGGCGCGAGTGTCCGCCGTCTTGTCCGGGATGGCTGTGGCAGAGGCGGGACCCGTGGCGGAGGCGGATTCATCGATGATGCCGAGCACCTCGCCGACTTTGACGTCCGCGCCGTCGCCGTGCGCGATCCGGCTGAGCACGCCGCCCTGCGGCGCGGCGACTTCGAGGTCGATCTTGTCGGTTTCCAGCTCGACGAGCGGGTCGCCGACGTTCACGAGGTCGCCTTCCTTCTTCAGCCACTTGGCGACGCGTGCGTCGACAATCGACTCGCCAACCTCGGGGACGACCACATTAGCGGGCATACGGCTCCTGCATGCTTCGAAGGCCGGTCACGAACGATCTCCCCCAGAGCACGCAGAGAATTCGGGTCATTCTCTCTGCGATCTCCGCCCGAGATCGTGCGTGACCGGCGTCACTACCCAGCAATCTGCTCCGTCTTGAGTCTCTTCGCGACGCGCGCATCGACAATCGACTCGCCAACCTCGGGGACGACCACATTAGCGGGCATACGGCTCCTGCATGCTTCGAAGGCCGGTCACGAACGATCCCCCCCAGAGCACGCCGAGAATTCGGGTCATCCTCTCAGCGATCTCCGCCCGAGATCGTGCGTGACCGGCGTCACTACCCAGCAACCTGCTCGTTTCTCCTGACTCTGATCTCCTGTGAGACTTGTCAGCCTGCGACCTGTTCGGGCGCCGGCCTCGTTCCGGGCTTCGCGCGGGCCGACGCGGGCGTGGCGAGTGCCGCCTGGATAATCGCTTGCTGCTGGCGTGCGTGGCGCGCCGCCGATCCCTCCGCCGGACTCGCGCTGCGCGGCCGCGCTATGGCGCGGACCGGCACGCCGCCGGCGGCCTCGACGAGATGCGGCCGGATGAAATCGAGCGCACCCATGTTCGCCGGCTCTTCCTGCACCCAGACGATTTCGTCGGCGTGCCCATATTGCGCGACGAGCGCACGCAGATCGCGGACGGGCACCGGATAGAGCTGTTCAACGCGGCAGATCGCGACCTCGGGCCGCTGCCCGCGGAGGTCGCTTCCGGCCAGATCGATCGCGATCTTGCCCGTGCAGAAGACGAGGCGGCGGATCTCGGCCGCGCGGCTGCGCGCCAACTCGTCGTCGAGGACCGGACGGAAGCGCGCCTCGGCCAGCTCGCGCGGCGTCGAGGCGACGAGCGGATGCCGCAGCAGGCTCTTCGGCGTCAGCACGATGAGCGGCAGCGGATCGGTCAGGAGCAGCGCCGCCTGGCGGCGCAGCAGGTGGAAGTACTGCGCGGCCGTCGTGCAGTTGGCGATCCGCATGTTGGTGTCGGCGGCGAGCTGCAGGTAGCGCTCCGGGCGGGCGGAGGCGTGATCGGGGCCCTGTCCTTCGTGAGCGTGTGGAAGGAGCATGACGAGCGACGGTTGCTGGCCCCACTTCACACGCGCCGACACGACGAACTCGTCGATGATCACTTCGGCGCCGTTCACGAAATCGCCGTATTGGGCCTCCCAGATCACCAGGCGGGACGGCGCCTGCACGTTGTAGCCGTACTCGAAACCGAGCACGGCGTTCTCGGACAGCGGACTGTTGTGCACCTCGAAGGCCGCCCGTGCCTGGGGCAGCGTCTGCAGCGGGACGTGGATCGCGCCGGTCTTGACGTCGTGCAGGACCGCATGACGGTGGCTGAACGTGCCGCGCTCGACGTCCTCTCCGGTCAAACGGATGCTCACGCCGTCGGCGAGAATCGAGGCAAACGCCAGGTCCTCAGCCGTCGACCAATCGATCGTGCGGTCGTCGGACTGCGTAAACACCTGACCGCGCTTCTCGCGGAGCCGTTCGAGCTTCTTGTGGACCGAAAATCCGGACGGCGTGCTCAGCAGCGCGCGATTCAGCGCCTCGAGGCTGTCGAGAGGCACCGCGGTTTCCGCCTTGGACGCCGCGCCCGGCGGGGGCGGGCCGGGCTGCGGCTCGACGAAGTCCTCCTCCGGCTGCAGCGTATCGAGCGCCTTCTGGAGCTGGTCCATGTATTTCTTCGACAGCGTCTCCGGCAGCGCCGGCTCGACCGCGCCGCGCCCAACGAGCGTCCGCGCCCAGATCTCGCGCACGGTCGGTTGGCTCGCGATCTTCTGGTACATGATCGGCTGCGTAAAGGCCGGCTCGTCCCCTTCGTTGTGCCCCCAGCGGCGGTAGCCGATCAGATCGATCAGGAAATCGCGCTGGAATGTCGCCCGGTACGCAAAGGCGAGCCGCGCCACTTCGACGCACGCTTCGGGATCGTCCGCGTTCACGTGGACGATTGGAATCTTGAAGCCGCGCGCCAGCCCGCTCGCATAAGACGTGCTGTAGGAATCGCGCGTGTCGGCGGTGAACCCGAGCTGATTGTTGACGATGATGTGAATCGTGCCGCCGGTGTCGTATCCGCGCAGGCGGCTGAGATTGAGCGTTTCGGCGACGATGCCCTGACCGGGAAACGAGGCGTCGCCGTGGATCAGAATGGGCACGCTGCGAGCGGGGTCGAAGTGCGGCGCGCCCGCCGTGTCGGTCACGGTGCCGGCCGCACGCGCCATCCCCTCGACGACCGGATCGACTGCCTCGAGATGGCTGGGATTCGACGGCATGGAGATCTCCATGGCGATCTCGGGGCCGTCCTTAATCGCGCGGTGCGCGCCCGCGTGATACTTGACGTCGCCGGTCCACGCCATGTCCTCGCGGAAGTTGCGCGAGGAGAGCGGATCCTTGAACTCGGCGAGAATCTGCTCGTAGGGCTTGCAGAGCACGTGCGCCATGACGTTCAGCCGTCCGCGATGCGCCATACCGATCAGGATCGAGCGGATGCCCGCCTCGCCCGCCTCGCCGATCACCTCGTCGAGGATCGGCACCAGCATGTCGAGTCCTTCAATCGAGAAGCGCGTCTTGCCTGGGAACGTCCGGTGCAGGAATCGCTCGAACGCTTCCACCTGGGACAGCCGCTCCAGCAGCGCCACGGGATTGATCGGATCGGCCGGCGCACGGAATCGTCCGCCTTCCGCGGCCTGGCGCAGCCAGTTGCGTTCCTCGGGCACGAACACATGCGAATAGTCGTAGCCGGTGGTCGAGCAGTAGACCCGCCTGAACGCCTCCACCAGATCCAGCAGCGTCGAGGCGTGATCCGTGAGCGGCGAGGGAATCAGGTCGGCGGGGAGGCGCCGCAGATCGTCGTCGGTGACGCCGTGCGTTTCCGGCAGCAGCGACGGGTCGCCCGGCGGTTTGGAGCCGAGCGGATCGAGCTGCGCCGCAAGATGTCCGTACCGGCGGATCGACTGGGCGAGATTGACCCCGCTGACCGCGGCGCGAACCGGCAGAGCGCCTTCCGCGACGTCCGCGGCGCCGCTGACGGCCGGCGGCGTCCACTGTTCGAAAATCGCGCGCGTGGCGGGATCGACCGAGGCGGGATCGTTCCGGAAGCGGTCGTACATCTCGAGCACGTACCCCCGGTTGATCCTTGAGAATCCCTCCCACCCGGACATATCCTCATAATCCTACCCCATGCTTCACGTGCTCCGCTTTCGTTGCCGCTCGTACAACCCCAAGGTCCTGTGCAGTTTCGCGACGATTCCGTTGTCTCCACGGCGGTGGGCGGGAGCTCGTCGCTGTCCTGCAGAAGCGCGGCGTCCCGTACGAATATCACGAGGTGCCCGGCGCGCATACTGGGATTACTGGAATCGCCGGATGGAGGTGTTCCTGCACTGTCTGATGAGGGTCTTCCGGAACGCGGAATAGCCGGGGACGCGCGCTACTTGACCACGAAGGAGAAGTCGCCCGGCAGACCGTAGGTCATGCGCTGCAGGGAGGCCAGCGCATAACCGAGCGCCCGCCGTCCGGCGGGCTCAATCCGATAGTGCTTCTTCCGCCGGCCGCCGCGTTCAGCGGTCGGCTCGCCGAGCGACGAGGCGGCCAGATCCTTCTTCTCCAGCCGCTCAAGCGTCTTGTAGACGGCCGCGATGCTGACATCGCGCCGGGCGCGCCGGCGGATTTCGTTGTGGATGGAGACGCCGTAGGCCCGCGGTCCCAGGCGGACGAGCGCCAGCAGCACCAGCTGCTCGAAGTCCCCAAGCGTATCGGGGTGGCGTGTGGCCATGCGCGATATCCTAGACTATGTCGTGGATATCGTCCAGGCAGAGGTCGGAGGTTGGAGGTCAGGAAAGCGGTGGCGGTACGTCGGGCGTCGGCCACACGATGCGCGTAAACTGTCCGCGCTGAAGAAGTTCGCGCCCCTTGCCTCCCCGGCCCGTCACCTCGTATTTGGTCGTGCTGATGGTCTGCTCGGCGCCGCGGGTGGTCTCAACCGTGAGTAGATCCCGATCGCCGGAGGACGCGATGAACCCCAAGACCCGGTCGGTTTTCGGCGGCAGCTTGATGAGGATAACGCCCCGGCCTGGGCCGGACAAGAAGTTGACTTCATCCGCCCGGGTCAGGATGCCGCGCGCCTCGCGGGTCGCGGCAATCAGGATCTCGCCCCCCGACAGCCTGGCGACGCCGACGGCCTCGGCGTCTTCAGCGGTCCGCGCAAAGCGCCGGCCGGCTCTCGTGCTGGGCTCGACGAACGGTTCCAGTGAGAACCGGAGGCTGTAGCCGTCGCTCGTCACCGCGACGGCGTGTACCTTCGGCTCGGCACCCTCCTTCTTTGCCGCGATCTCGCCCGCGACCCTCGGGTCGAGGCTCAGTGCCGCCACGATGCGCTCGCCGTCCTTGAGTTTGAAGAAGCGCTGGATCGGCTCGCCATAGCCGGTTGACGCCGGCATGTCCGCGATGCGCGCGCTGTAGGCCACGCCGAAATTGCTGAAGAAGACCGCGGTCGCCCTCGTGCTGCCGGCGAGCACCGCCAGCACCGCATCCCCCTCGCGGAGCCTCGTCGTGGCGATGTCCTTGACTTCTTTCTGGCGCTTCACCCATCCATCGCGCGAGACAATGACGACATTGTCTTCTTCGACGATGAAGTCTTCGGCGGAGTATTCGGCTTCGCCGGCATCGCTCGAGATCTTGGTCCGCCGCGGGTCGCCGTACTGCTTCTGAATCTGCTCGAGCTCGTCGCGGACGATGCCCCAGCGGCTCTCCTCGTTCTTCAGCAGCCCGCCGATCTGCCGCGCCCGCTTGCGCTTCTCCTCCGCTTCCTTGCGGATGACCAGGACCTCGAGCCGGGCGAGCCGATACAGCTTCAGTTCCAGGATCGCGTCAGTCTGCTCGGCGTCGAGGCCGAAGCGGTTGATGATCTGGCCGGCGGCATCGGCCTTCCCCTCCGATTTCCGGACGATTTTCAGGATGTCGTCGAGCGCGTCGAAGACCCTTTCGAATCCCTCGAGGATGTGGATCCGCTTCTTGAGCGCCACGAGCTCGTGTTCGAGACGCCTGGTGACCACGTCGAGCCGGAAATGCAGGAAGTGCCAGAGGATCGAATGCAGATCGAGCCGCTCGGGCCGTCCGACTTCCGGGTTCTCGGTCGGAATGAGGCACGTCAGGTTGACGAGAAAGTTCGTCTGAAGCGGCGTGTGCCTGAACAGATACGCCATCACCATCTTCTCGTCAGCATCGCGCTTGAGTTCGAGCGCGATCCGGACGTCTTCGGTGGACAGGTCCTTGACGTCCAGCAACGGCGGCAGCTTCCGGCTGAGCGCAACGTCGGCGATGCGCTCGACGAGCGTCGACTTGTTGACGGTGTACGGCACGCTGGTGAGGTAGATCGTCTTCGAGCCGCGCGTCTCAGGCCCGGCTTCCCAGGTGCCCCGCAGCCGGATCGCGCCCGAGCCCGTCTTGTAGATTTCCTTGAGCTCCTCGGCGGAGTTCAACATCTCGCCGCCGGTCGGAAAGTCCGGCCCTTTGACGTAGCGGCACAGCTGCGCGCTGCTCAGATCCGGGTTGTCGAGCAGCTTGATCAGCGCGGCGCAGACTTCGGTCAGATTGTGCGGCGGGATGTTCGTCGCCATGCCCACGGCGATCCCGGTCGCGCCGTTGATCAGCATATTGGGGATGCGCGCGGGCAGCACGACCGGCTCGGTTTTCGTGCCGTCGTAGTTCGGGCGGAACGGGACCGTGGTCTGATCGATTTCCGTCAGCAGCTCGTCCGCGATGCGTGCCAGCCGGCACTCGGTGTAGCGCATGGCGGCGGCGCTGTCGCCGTCGAGCGACCCGAAGTTGCCGGAGCCGTCCACGAGCGGGTAGCGCAGCGAGAAAGGCTGCGCCATGCGCACGAGCGTTTCGTAGAGCGCCACGTCGCCGTGCGGATGGTAGTTGCCCATGACGTCGCCGACGACCTTGGCGCACTTGCGGTGCTTGGCGTCGGCCGTCATGTTCTGCTGCCACATCGTGAACAGGATGCGGCGCTGGACGGGCTTCAGGCCGTCCCGGACGTCGGGCAGCGCGCGCGATGTGATGACGGACAGGGCGTAGTTCAGATACCGCGTCTGCGCCGCTTCGTGAAGGGAGACCGCTTCGTCGCCGGAGGGTCCGGCGGGGCCGGAGGTATCGACGTCGACGTCAAACAGGGAGGCTTCTTTTCTTCTGCGCTTCGCCATCACGAGCTAAGGATAACGCAACGCCATTGATGATTGGCATTCACGGACGGACTGTCGTGTGCTCCAATCGACAGTCGTCAATCGACAATCCGTTAATCTGCAGTCTGCAATCGCCAATCGCCAATTCCTATCCGGAGAGTGCCGCATGATCTGGTCCGACCTCCTCGTTCCCGGCGTCCCGATTGTCGAAAAGATCGTCCGCCCGCTGATCGTCTACGCCTTCCTCATCGTCCTGATTCGGCTGTTCGGCAAGCGCGAGCTCGCCCAGTTGAATCCGTACGACCTGATCGTGCTCCTGACGATTTCGAACACCGTCCAGAACGCGATCATCGGCAACGACAATTCGGTCACCGGCGGGCTCATCGGCGCCGTCACGCTGATGATCTTCAACTTTCTCGTCGTCCGGTTCCTATACCGGCATGAGAAGATCGATCGCATCATCGAAGGCGATCAGACCGTCCTCGTCGAGAACGGACGGGTGATCAAAGAGGCGCTGGACCGGGAGCTGATCACGATTCCCGAGCTCGAATCGGTGGCGCACCGGCAGGGATTCGAGTCGCTGCAGGAAGTCCATCGCTGCATCCTGGAACCCGGCGGCACGCTCGCCATGTTCGGCAAGAAGCCCTCGACCGGCGAAATGCGGCAGGAGGAGCTCGTCGAGCGCCTCGACGAGATCAAGGCACTGCTGCTGGCGCGCGGCTCCGCTTGAATCGGGCGTCGGGCGCTGTTCAGGTCGGCCGGCGGGTCGAGCGATCGTTGCGCAGGCGCACCTCAGCGAGACACGGAAACTGGACCATTGTTCGTCGAGATGTGGACGACAACCGGATCCAATCCCACACGCAGCGAGCGTGAATCCTCGTTCCAGTCGCGGCTGCCGCTGCCACACGCCGACATGCGGCAGGACCATGGCGAGTGGACCGATGAGGAGATTTCGACGCCCGAACGATAGTCGTCGGGAACATGGACGTTGAGCGGACCGTTGTGCGAGCGCGCGTCGAGATGGCCGTCCCAGCGCGTGCCGTCAAGGCTGATCGAGATCGGCCCGTTCTGCGTCTCGACATCGAACTCGCCCTGGCTGCCCTGCACATGGATCGGACCGTTCTGCGCGCGGACACGGACGTCGCCTCGGACGCCGGAGAGGGCGATCGGGCCGTTCTGCGCACGCGCCTCGAATCGGCCCGACACATCGTCGAGCGAGATCGGTCCGTTACGGGTTTCGATGTAGATATCGGCGGGCTCGGGCGCTTCGACGATCAGCTGGATGCTCCAGTTCTGCACGTTCGGCGCGGCGCCGGTCACACGGACGCGGCCGCCCTGGAGGTCCAGCCGCACGGCGTCGGCGGCGGCCTGCGCTTCGGCGAACGTTCGCGCGCCCGCGCCAATGCAGGCCGTTATCGAGTACGCGTTTCCGCTGCCGCGCTCGATCCGGACGCCGCCGTTCGATTCCGGCTGCACGTCAAGCCGTCCGGCTGACAGCGGAATAGTGCCGTGCTGGACGGCGCGGCCGACCTCGTAGTCGCCAAACATCATGTTGGTGTGGGAGCAGTCCGCGGCCTCGAGAGCCACCCGGCCTGACTGATGCGGCGAGGGACCGAAAGCCAGCGCGAGGGAACCGGCCAGCGCGAGTGTGCGGAACATGGACACCTCCGTCCAATCCAGTTGGACGGAGGTGAACCCGATCAGGTTGGCTGGTTACTTGACGAACAGCATCTCGCGATAGGTCGGGAGCGGCCACAGGTCCTGCGGGACCAGGCCTTCCAGCGAATCGCCAGCCTCGCGCAGCGTGTTCATGGCGGGAATGACCTTATCGCGGAAGTACTTTGCGTGCTTCTCCGCTTCGCCATTTCCCTCGTGCTCGAGCAGCGTCTGCAGACGATCGACGCGCATCTTGCCTTCGTCGATCAGCTTCGTCACCGCATCGAGCGTCCGGCGCGTCTCTTTGGCCGTCGCGCCCGCCGCCTTCATCGACGACACGGTCTGCGCGAGCTGACCCTGGAAGCGGTACGCCGCAGGCAGGATGTAGCGGTTTGCCATCAGCACCATCAATTGTGCTTCGATGTTGACCGTCTTGTTGTACTGCTCGAGGGCCACTTCGTAGCGCGCGTGCAGCTCGCGCTCGTTGAGCACGCCGTACTTCTCGAAGGCCTTGACGACGTCCGGCTCGAGAGCCTCGCCGTACGCGTCCACGGACGTGCGGTGGTTCATCAGCCCGCGCTTCGCCGCTTCCTTCTGCCACTCGTCAGAGTAGTTGTTGCCATTGAAGATGATCCGCTTGTTGTCCTTGATCAGCTTCGTCAGGAGCAGCTTGACCGCCGCCTGCAGCTTCTTCCCCTCCTTCAGGCCTTTCTCGAGCTCGGTCGCGATGTAGTCGAGCGACTCGGTGACGGCGACGTTGAGCGCGACGTTCGGCAGCGCGATGCTCTGGTTGGCCGAGACCGCCCGGAACTCGAACTTGTTGCCGGTGAACGCGAACGGGCTCGTGCGGTTGCGGTCGCCCGCGTCGCGCGGCAGCTTCGGCAGCACGTTGACGCCGATGTCCATGATGCCGCCGCTCTTCGTCGTCTTGGCCGATCCCGCCTTCTCGATCTGCTGGAAGATGTCGGTGAGCATGTCGCCCAGGAAGATCGAGATGATCGCCGGAGGCGCTTCGTTCGCGCCGAGGCGATGATCGTTGCCGGCACTCGCAATCGAGAACCGCAGCAGGCCCTGGTACTTGTTGACGGCGCGCAGGACGGCGGCGCAGAACACGAGGAATTGCACGTTGTCGTGCGGCGTCTCGCCCGGGTTCAGCAGGTTGTTCCCGAGCTCGTCGCTCATGCTCCAGTTGAGATGCTTGCCGGATCCGTTCACGCCCGCGAACGGCTTTTCGTGGAGCAGGCACGCGAGGCCGTACTTCGGCGCCACGCGCCGCAGCATCTCCATCGTCATCATCTGATGATCGGTGGCGACGTTGGCGTTCTCGAAGATGGGCGCCACTTCGTACTGGCTCGGCGCCACTTCGTTGTGGCGCGTCTTGAGCGGGACGCCGACCTTGTAGAGCTCCCGCTCGACTTCCATCATGAACGCGAGGACGCGGTCGGGGATGGACCCGAAGTAGTGATCCTCCATCTCCTGACCCTTCGGCGGACGTGCGCCGAAGAGCGTGCGGCCTGCATTGATCAGATCCGGCCGGTTGAAATAGAACTGCCGGTCGATCAGGAAGTACTCCTGTTCGGGACCGCAGGTCGTGGTGACGCGCTGCGCCTTCGAGCCGAACAGCTTGAGGATGCGTACGGCCTGCTTCGAGAGTGCCTCCTGCGATCGCAGCAGCGGCGTTTTCTTGTCGAGCGCTTCACCCGTCCAGCTCACGAACGCCGTCGGAATGACGAGCGTCGTGCCCTGCGGCATGACGAGCAGCCAGGGCGGACTGGTCGGATCCCAGGCCGTGTAGCCGCGCGCCTCGAACGTCGACCGCATTCCGCCGGAGGGGAAACTCGACGCATCCGGCTCGCCCTTGACGAGTTCCTTGCCGCTGAACTCCGCGACCGCGCGCCCGTCGGGCGTCGGGTTCAGAAACGCGTCGTGCTTTTCCGCGGTGATTCCGGTCATCGGCTGGAACCAGTGCGTGTAATGCGTCGCGCCGTGCTCGACGGCCCAGTCTTTCAGCGCGCTGGCGACGATATCGGCGATCGACGGATCGAGCGCCTCGCCGTGCGCGATCGATCGGCGCAGCGCGCCAAAGACGTCCTTGGGCAGGCGTGCGCGCTGGACCTCTTCGTTGAACGTCAGCGAGCCGAACTCGTCGGCCGGCTTGCGGTGCGTCGTCGATACGGCGTTGCGCACCGACATGCCGAAGTCGTTGATGTTGCGGATGGCTTCATTGGATGACGAAGAGCCCATGGAGATGTCCTTTCCCAAAGACATGATTATGGTCGGGGCCCAACCTCCGCCGCAAGATCAAAAATCGGTTCGGGCGTCCTATATACTTAACGATGTGAGACAAATCCTGGCGCAGGATTATTACGCCCCGATCATCGGCGAGTTCGAACACCTGGTGCTGCTCGCGCTCCTGCGCCTCGGCAACGGCGCGTATGGCGCGTCGATCAGGCGCGAGATCCGCGAGCGCACCGGACGCGATGCCGCTATCGGGACGGTGTACATGGCCTTAGGGCGTCTGGAAGAAAAGAAGATGATCGTGTCGTATGTGGGCCTGCCGTCGCCCCACAGAGGCGGACGGCGGCGCCGGCACTACCTCATCGACGCGCAAGGACAGAGGGCTCTCGGACGGGCCTACCGTGCGTTCACAGCGATGGCGGAAGGAATCGAGACGGATCTCCTTCACCTGTAGGCTGGCGGAGGCGGTCAGGTCGGGCGCGCTACATACCAAGTACCTGGTGAGGCCGGTACGGCTCTTCGAGCCGCGCGCACTCGGCCGGCGTCAGGGCGATCGTCAGCGCGTCGAGGGCCTGATCGAGCTGCTCCATCTTCGAGGCGCCGATAATGGGTGCCGTCACGCCAGGCTTGTGCAGCAGCCACGCGAGCGCGATTTGTGCCGGCGCAACGCCGCGCGCGCGGGCGATCTCCACGGCGCGATCGACGACGTCGTAGTCGGCGTCGCTGTAATAGAGATTGTGGGCAAAGGTGTCGGACTTCTCCCGCTCTGTGGCCGCGCGGTCGCTGCCGCGCTTCCGATTGCCGGCGAGAAAGCCCCGCGCCAGCGGGCTCCACGGCATCACGCCGATCCCCTCCTCGCGGCAGAGCGGGAGCATCTCGCGCTCTTCCTCGCGATAGATGAGGTTGTAGTGGTTCTGCATCGACACGAACCGCGTCCAGCCGTGCCGATCCGCGAGATGGAGCGCCTTGGCGAACTGCCACGACATCATGCTCGACGCGCCGATGTAGCGGGCCTTGCCTGCGCGGACGATGTCGTCGAGCGCGCGCAGCGTTTCTTCAATGGGCGTTTCGGCGTCCCAGCGATGGATCTGATACAGGTCGACGTAGTCCGTGCCGAGACGCCGCAGGGATCCTTCGATCGCCGACATCAGATGCTTGCGCGAGAGCCCGCGATCGTTCGGGTCGTCGCTCATCGGATAGTACGCCTTCGTCGCAACCACGACCTGCTCGCGCGACGTAAAGTCCTTCAACGCGCGTCCCAGCACTTCTTCGCTCTTGCCGAGCGAATACATGTCGGCCGAGTCGAAGAACGTCACGCCATGCTCGAGCGCCCGCCTGATGAACGGGCGCGACGCCTCCTCGGGCAGCACCCACGAGCGCCAGGCGGGATCGCCGTACGTCATCACTCCGAGGCAGATGCGGGAGACCTTGAGTCCGGTCGAGCCGAGACGCACGTAGTCCATCGCCGCATGTTACCGCGGGACGCCCCTGCGTCCCGCGGTCGCACGCGGGCCCTCAGCGCGCGCTCACGGAGGTGGCCGGCACGCGCCGACGGCTCAACGGATCGCCGGCATATCCAAGGGCCTTCCAGTCGAAGCGACCTCCTGGCGAATGACATTCGAGACACGCAACGGCTTTCGACGCAGGTTGAACGCCGTGGAAGATCCCCATGTACCGGACCGTGTCCGTCCACGAGTACTTCGGATCGGGAACGCCATAGAACTCGCGGCTGGCATTCTTCACCGCGGCGTCGACGTTGCCGTCTGCGAAGAACTCTTCGACCAGCATGGGAATGATCCAGCGCCGCTCGGTCATCACGGGCATGCGTCCGCGGTGGAGCTTGAATGGATAAATCCGCGCGGATGGATCCAGGCGGCTTCCGACGGGCCCCATCATGACCACGTGACCGGAGGCGTCAACGCGCACGGGCTGCTTCGGCAGCGTGGCGACGCTCGTCCCGTTAAACCACGCGTAAACCGGCTTCACGTCTTTCTGCAGCGTGATCGTCGCCGTGTACTTGTCCTTCTCCGGATTGTAGGCGGCCCTGGACCAGTCGCGGATCATGTCCGTCGGCTCCTCACGCGCGAACGCCGGCACGTGACACGACGTGCAGTACACCCGCGCGGCATGGCGATTGAGGACCGGCTGCTTGTGCGGAGCCGCATCGTGACAGGCGCCATCGCACGAGAGCTTCGTCCCCGGAGAGTCGGTGGCGGCCAGGTCTGCGCCTCGACCGATTACCCGATGATCGGTGCCGGCATGGCAGTCGACGCATTGTAGATTTGCCCCCTCTGTCGCCATGTGCACGTCGTGCTCGCGCGGCGGGTCGGCGAGGATGTACTCGAGATCGCCGCGCTTGTAATTGGGCCCGCCCCCCGAGGCCGAGTGGCAGCGCAGGCACATCGTGCGGGTTGGACGCGAAATGCGCTTGGCGACCGAATCGAGGCCTTCCTTGTTCTTCCAGAGAATCGGCTTCCACGCAAACGATCCGTCCGGAGCGGCCACGAGATCGCGCTGGTACCCGGACGCATGGCACATGAGACAGTCGATATTTTCGAGCTGCGGCTCCGTCATCTGCTCCGAAGGCCGCACCCCCGTACTCGCGTGACATGCCGAACAGCCCTTCGAGACAACGTCTCCCCTGGAGTTCTTCACGATGCCGATCCAGTTGATGGCGGGTCCAGTACAGAAGTCATTGATCGTGTTGATCTTGCCCAGCCGCAGACCGTGCGCGTTCGCGAGCTTCGGCGTCGCGCCCTTCCACTGATAGTGCTGCGAATGAAAGAAGTCCTCGGCCTCAGCACGATGGCAGGTCAGGCAGGTCTTCGCGCCCTCGTAATGCTCGAACGCCGTGGCATGGCTGAAGGGTTCAGGCTTGCCCTGTCGAACCGGCGCCGCCGTGAGAGCGGCGCCGAACATGCCCAACGAAACGATGATGGCGAGCGTCGTGCGTCGCATGACTCAGAACCGCGCGATCAGGCTGAACGACAGCCGTGTCGCGTCTTTATAGGTGGGGAATCCGAGCACCGGCGTTTCATCGAGGCGCTTCGGCGTACCGAGCTGCCATCCCGACAGCGAGTAGTCGTACCAGAAGCGCGCGACGTCCACTTTCGCGATGAAGCGCGGCGCAATTCTGTGCGTCACATAGCCTTCGAGCACCTTGCCGCGCGCCGATGTCTTGGGCGCGACCACGTCATCTTCGGCGGGCGCGAAGTTCATCCAGTATTTCGACCCGCGGTTGAATTCGACACCGGCCTTCGTGCGCCCGTCATTCAGATTCGCGCGCGCACCGGCATAGACCATCTGTCCGGTTTGCGGGACGGGAATCTCGAACGGATCGGAGAAGAAACCGCCGAACGGCGTCGTCACCGGCTCGGGTGAGGAATGATTCAGATTCCAGTTCACGAACCAGTCGACCTTGCCGTCCCTGCGCTGCACGAGCAGACCGACCAGATCCAGATCGCCGACGTTCGCGGACGGCGTGAACCGCATGATCAGCGGCGCGCCGATGGGCTGTCCGGTGACAGGGTTGTTCGGCAGCACGACCAATCCGTTGAAGCCGTCGGTCACGTTGAACGCGCGCGCGACCGTCACTTGCACGAGCGTGCGCTCGTCGTCCCACACGTCGAAGTTGCCGCCGACGAAATGCGCATCCTTCAGCCGATCCTGGGGAAGCTGCAGCAACTGGCCATTGCCAAATCCCGATTCGTACCCGAGTCCGTAACAGAACCTGAGCACCGTGTGTTCTGCGACGCGGCCTCCGACGGTGATGCCGTCGAACTGGTAGTTGATGATCGATCCCATCGGCGTCCCGCCGCGCGGTTCGTCTTCCCGCAGATTCATAGGAGGACCGCCCGTCGACGGCCGGCGGCCAACCGAAATGTAGAGCGGCGTGCCGCCGATCTTGTTCCAGCTGAAATACGCGCGCTCGACGCGGAGGATGTCGGAATTGGGAACCGTGGCGGTGGTTCCGTCGATGTTCAGGGACGACGCCTGGCCGTTGAACACCTGAACGCCGGTCGAATCTCCAAACACCTTGTACATCGCGAGCCGGCCGGCGAACGTGACGTTGTCGGCGACTTTTGCGTCCATCTGGAGCCGCAGCCGATTGGTGTAGAGGATCCGGTTATCGGCGGCGTACTGGCCGACAAACGCACCGGGTAGCAGTGACTGCATCAACTGCTGCTGTTGCGCCGGCGGAAACTGCGCCATCGCGCCTTTCAATTGAGCGAACGTCAGGTTCTGCGTGAAGTACAGGTAGTCCGCGTAATGCGTGCGGATGAGCGACGCAAGGTCCGCGGGGGACGCGGGCGGCTGGCCGGTCGCGCCTACGTAGAAGAGCGTGTTCACCAGGCCGCTTTGCAGCGTCATCCCATCGTAATGGTCAGGCACGGTCGCCTGGATCGAATGCGCTTCGAAGCGATAGTCGCCGGTGAACTTGATCCGGTCGAGACCCTGCTCGCGCTCGAGGCGTTCCAGGCGCTTTTCGGTGTCATCCCCCTTCTTGGGTTCCTGCGGCGCGGCCGAAGCAGAAGGCGATGGGGGCGCGGGGGTCTGAGCAAACGCGCCAGAAGGGGCCGCGAGCGCCGCGGCCGTGAGCATCAGTATGAGTCGTCGCATGATCATGTCTCCCTGATTTGGCCGGTGGATCAATGACCGCCGCACGTCATCGGATGTTCCGAATCGGCGGCGTGGTCGATCGCGAACTTCTTGATCTTCTCGAGCATGTCCGGCGTGATGACGTCGAGGACCTTCTTTGCCTCATGCTTCTCGTCGATCACGTCTCGATGCGTCGCCTCGTACTTGTCCTTGAAGAAGCGCTTCCACTGGTCCTGAATGAGCGTCATCGGCGTGTATTCACCGTGCGGAGAATTCGCTTCATGACACGTCTTGCAGTAGTTCCGATACAGATCCTGGCCGGGCACCGTCTTCTCGGCGGCCGCCATGGTGAGGCCGGTCATGCAGAGCGCGGCGACAAGGGTAAAAACGGCAATGAGCACTCGCATCAGCCACCTCGTTGGAATGTTGGCGACATGGCGTCGTGCACCGGCAGTACCACGCGCGTCAACGTGCGGACGAGAAAGGACTTGGGATCAATCGGGGCGGGTAGGACAGGCGGGTGTGACACATCGCGTCGCAACGCGACGTCGCATGAAGCGACAGGGAGTGTCAGGCGATGCGGAGCTCGCGGAGCCGGCGCCAGAGCGTGGAGCGGCTGATGCCGAGGGCCCGCGCGGCCTCGTCGCGCCGCCAGTGATGAGCGTCCAGCGCTGAGCGAAGGCGATCGGCTTCGGAAGAATCAGCGGGAGCGGCCGGCGGGCCCTGCGCCGCGCCCGGTGCGGTGGCGATCGGCTCGGGCCACGGTTGCCCGCGGCGCACCTCGGCGGGCAGATCCTCCGGCTGGATCGTCTGGCCCTTGCAAACGGCCACACCGAATTCGATCGCATTCTCGAGCTCACGGACGTTGCCGGGCCACGAGAACCCGAGGATCGCGCGGACCGCGTCAGGCGAGAAGCGAAGCGAACGGCCGTGTCGAGCCGCGACGCGGACGAGCAGGTGCCGCGCGATCGGCTCGATGTCCTCGCGCCGCGAGCGAAGCGGCGGCACTTCAACTGGAACGACCCTCAGGCGATAGAACAGGTCTTCGCGAAACCGCCCGTCGATGACGGCGCGGCGCAACTCCACGTTGGTCGCCGCGATGATCCGGGCATCCGTCCGGCGCGATTCCGTCTCTCCCACGCGCTCGAATGTATGTTCCTGGACCGCGCGCAGCAGCTTCACTTGAAGATGTACCGGCAGATCGCCGATTTCGTCGAGAAACAGCGTTCCGCCGTGCGCCGCCTCGAAGCGGCCCACGCGATCGCGGATGGCGCCCGTGAAAGCCCCGCGGACGTGGCCGAAGAGCTCGCTCTCGAGCAGATCGCCGGGCAGCGCCGCGCAATTGACCGCGACGAACGGGCCTCGGCGCCGTGGCGAGTGCGTGTGGATCGCGCGCGCGAGGAGTTCCTTGCCGGTTCCGCTTTCACCCGTGATCAGGACGGTCGCGTCGCTCTGCTGAAGATCCTGGACCAAACCGAACAGCCGAAGCATCGCGGGCGATCGTCCAACAAGTCCCGCGAAACT
>WNGL01013332.1_pt1 | contig 18561 bp, 20 predicted proteins | sample 5400591 | NCBI WGS metagenome assembly WNGL01 (sample SAMN13153377, study PRJNA577476) | soil metagenome | isolation source: 80 cm soil or saprolite under Garry oak tree replicate 1 | place: USA:California | collected 2016-06-15 | reverse complement strand
AGCCTACTTTCATGTCTATAATATTCCACCATTATAAACAGCTTCTAAGCGATCTAAAGAAGTTAAAAAAAATAAACGAAAGGCTAACATCTATCAGTAAATATAAATCTGCCTAAAGGCTTTGCAACAAGAATTATTACAAAGGGATGAAGTTTTATACTCGCTTTCACATTGACGGGACATGCTATTGACCTTAAAATCCCAAGCCAAACTCAATAACGGAGTCGAGATTCCACGTCTCGGCATAGGCGTTTACCAGTCACCTCCGGGAAGAACAACGCAGCATGCCGTCAAATACGCGTTAAGTGTTGGCTATCGACACATCGATACCGCCAGTCTATACGGTAATGAGGCGGATGTAGGCTTGGCACTTAGGGAAAGTGGACTTAGGAGGGATGAGGTCTTTATCACCACGAAGGTCTGGAATAGCGACCAAGGATATGACTCTACTCTGCGAGCGTGCGAGGGCAGCTTGCGACGGCTAGGATTGACCTATGTGGACCTCTACCTAATTCACTGGCCAGTCCCAAAGATGAGTGATGAGACCTGGAGGGCAATGGTTCAGTTGTCCCGGGAGAGCAAAGCCCAGGCGATTGGTGTGAGCAATTACGATATCCAGGATCTGAAAGAGCTCCTCGGGAACTTCGACATTACACCTGCGGTGAATCAAGTAGAATTCCATCCATTCCTATATCAACAGGATCTATTACAGTTCTGCGAAAAGAATAGGATTCAGCCAGAAGCTTACAGCCCCTTAACGAGGGGAGAAAGACTTAGTCATCCAAAACTTTTAAAGCAAGCGAAAAAATATGGCAAAACATCAGCTCAGGTTCTAATACGCTGGAGCTTACAACACGGCTTGATTGTGATTCCTAAATCCGTATATGAGGAAAGAATACGGCAAAACAGCGAGGTCTTCGACTTCCAGCTCGAACCAGAAGACATGAAACTTCTCGATTCACTCAATGAGAATTTACGCACAGTGTTTTTGAGTTAGTTAGAAGTCATATGCAATCCGCAAAAAGGATTGATAACCGCAGTTATCTTTCCAGAAACTGTTATTATAATCAACGACGGTCAGTGTTTATCATATTACCTGTGGAACTCTAGCAACACAAAAAGTTTTGTTCAGTGTGATGGACGATAAATGTGGTAGGGAAAATATTTATGAATTACAGAGTAAAAGACCTACCGGAAGTTTTTTCAGTATAAAATCATTGTATTACTTTTTACTATACCAAAGCAAAACCATTCCATCTTCGGATTCTAGTGCTCTTTCCTGTTTAATGATTTGAAATCTTCCATGATCTAGCCCATTGAATAAATTCACGAATCCATCCACAGTATTAGTAGTTAGAATCATAAACGTGATCTAACAAGCTTTACCGCTAAAGCCATTATTTACTTGCCATTCCCAAGCTGGTACTCACTTAAAGCTAAAATTAGAGAATCTAAGAGGTCATTAAAACTCGTTGTGTTTATCCAGTTTCATTTCATTTGCTACTACGGTTCTTAAAGATACCACGTGCTCTTACAGATACTATGAGAACTTGGTAGGAAATCGGTAATCTGGTATCCTATGCTCATACCCGGAAGGCTAATCATGATAATGGTTATAATCGGACTTTGGTAGCGGCAGCGAATTTTTTGTTTTTAGGAACTCAAGATCAGCTTTTAGCATATGCTCCGTCAGTATATGACGCTCCATATCACCTAGGCTATCACTGAAGTTTTTTCCGCATATTTTACATTCGTAATCCGGTGATGCATTACCTGGTAAACTCAAAGCCTATCTATGAGATCTTATTCAACATGTTTGATAAAGGTTTGTACCCATATCCAAATCAAATCTCTTCTAAATTATTATGCCTCTAATGAATTCTATTAATTATTTCGAAAATGGCTAATCTAATGGCTGATATTCCTGTTCTGAATGGATACGCTCCTTCAGGCTGATCTGTAATAGGATCTATCCACTCGTAGAATGCATGTAGGTGTGGATGTCCTTCTAAAGCAATTTTAGATAGTAAGAATTCACATTCTTCGATTCGATCAAACCTACTCCTTGCCAACATTTCTATTGCTGTAATCCATGGCCAAAATGTCTGATTATGATATTGGTAAGGTTTTAAGATCCACGGACCACTAGCCTTCAAATCGACTTCTGTCACCAAAGGCCACTTGTTCTTCCATAGACTACTTCTCATCGTATCGAGCGTACTGATTGCTCTCACATAAAGGTCGTGTTGAATTGTTTTCGGTTCTTGTAATTTGCCTACTTTCTTAATTTGCGGACGATTTGAAGCATTATCGGTTGTAGCGTTCTGAGTAATTGCAACCAGATAAAAGCATACGTCCTGGGTTAGAGTTCTGTATGGGCCGCCAATGTGATGGCTTTCTTGGATGTCAATATAGCAACGATCTTTATCTGACCATAAATTTTGCTCAACTGCTTGAATTGTTTTCTTTGCTAATGTCATTAATTTATTAGCATCTCTTTCCATTCCTACTCTTCTCAAAAGAACGGTAAAGTCATTTAATGCAAGCAACCAGCATGCTTGGCTGTAAACTATCTTGCCGGCTCTGAGAATAGTGTCCATCCAGTCTTCGTTGTGATTCTGTTCTAATAATCCATCGTTGTCTGCATCGCGACTAATCAGATAATCAACTGCTTTCAGCATTTTATGAATAACAAAATCTGTAACTTTTGACGGATCAGTTGTTCCAACTTTTGGAAGCAGAGCAGAAATATAATCTAAGGAATGTTCAGCAGGTGTTATATGTTGTACTGGTGAATATCCAGAAGGACCCGATTGTTCTCCTTTCAAAGCTCTAGCTAAAATCCATGATGTCGTTGAAAGCATCAAAGCTGTAGAATCAATGTCTGGATTCTGTCCATAAACTTCAGAGAAACCAGCTTGATATATTGTAGTGGGTAGAGCTCCTTCAAACTCCTTTAGTTTCTTTTCATTTGCTACTTTTGATGAAAATTTCATCTCCGGTGATCCTCTGCCATAAACTACTTTCTGTCCTTTCTTTGCTTCTATTTGATGAGACCACATAAAATAAATCTGCTGCAATGTTCCCTGAAGATTGCCTGATAGAAACCAATCTTTGAGAATGTAGGATGCGTCTCTTGCCCATACTGCTCGATAAAAGCCGCCGGGATCTAGTCCTTGCAGAACATACTCCTGTGTTTTCTGCATAAATTTATTAGCCTTGCTGGCAAATATTTTCCATGCTTTGTAAGAATGAGGAGTAAGGCTGCTGTTGCTTGGAGTCATATTTTTAGGGTCGATATACACTCACTCAAGCGATCTAAATCCGCTCCAAGCCAACAATAGAACTCAAGAATATTATTGTGAATGGAATATCCATATTCAAAATACTCTAAATTGTAGTATAGCATCCCAGTTGAAGAAATTATTCCAGCAAAAGCCGGGGTCACTGCTATCTAGAATTCGACGACATCTTCTTTATATCCTTTTTTGTGATTTGTTTAAAATTACCGGCTCTTCTTTTCCCGTTGTCTTTACAACAACAAATGATCTAAAAGCACAATCATAAATATATTTCAGTAATAAAAGTCCGAAATTTGCTCATGCCGACTAAATTCTTTGTATTGGTCTGTCTAGATAGCTACCAGTCAATGTCTCTATTTCAGGCCACAGATGATCAGTGACTACTCTTTCCCTGGTCTTGTGCATTTTGTCTTTTGTTTGCGCGATTTTGTGGTTAATTCTTTGATCGAGCTCAATTAATTCATCCATATAAAATTGAATTCTGAATCTCTATCGATATATCTATTAAAGGACGTTAAGGAGAGTGGGCTTAGGCTTTGTTGTCTCAAAAGGAATTCTTCATGGAAATGCTGCCATTCAAATTTGTCATACTAATGGGATTATGGGAGCACTTTTGCTCAAGATGAATCAGCAAGTCGTACATTTATTATGTCCTAGAATCAAGATTTTAGATGGATACACTCCAGTAGGCTCAATATGGCGTTTGTTCTTCAAACACACTATGTTTGATCATTTTCGTAATGTTTTGAATATAAAACAATATGCCATTTGAATTTAGTCGAGCTTATTGATACAGATATGTATTTCGATCCCACTTGGCACGGGTTGCCTCTGCTTCATAGGTGCTCTGGAGGAAAGACAGCAAGACTTCATCAGGTGACTTCGCAGTGCGAACCACATCGTAGGGCAGCACGAACTCGCTCATCCCAGTATGGTAGAACGCCTCCGCAGGAAGGATGGGGTAATCCTTGAAGCCCTGAGGCTCTGGATATGCATAGGCATAGAAAACCGGTTCATTAACCGGTCCACCACCGGGCCAGAAACCGCAACTGCTCACTTCGTGCGAATAAGCTTCAACCATCACGAAACGGGGGCAATTTTGTACGCCTGGATGCGAAGGTGCTGGACGGCCAGAAAAGCGGGTGACGGCCAGATCAAATGCTCCCCAGAAAAAATGTACTGGGCTTACCTTGCCAATAAACGGGGAGCGAAATTCCGTAAACACCCGGCTGGCCTGCGCCAAAATTCGCCAGAACCGCTGCGCGTATTCGGGATCATAGGCTGCATGTTTCTGATCGTTCTCGAATGGGGTTCGATCTGGTACTTCGACCGGCGTGGTCCAGATGGTTACAGGCATCCCGAGCGATCCCAAAGCGGCCATCATTTCTTGATAAAACTCAGCTACTGAGCGCGGTCGGAGAGTGATTGTCTTGGTTGAACCGTCATTCACTTCGATGAGTAACAGGTGAGCAATAAAATCGAAGCTTATCTGAAAGAGTCGACCTTTGTAGGACATGGCGGATGTCGTGAGTCCGCGAGACGTAACATACAGAGTAGCATTCCACCAGTGATTCACGAGCGGAGTTAATGCGAGCCGAATCTTGCCGACGATTTGGGTCCACATGTGGAGTGTGTCATAGGTGTCCTTCCATTCTGCCAGCGGCAGTTCTGGCCAGAAGTTTGTTGCTGTCATTTGTTTCCTTCCTTCTTCCAGCGAACTTCCTTATAATGCATGAGAAGACAATAGTTTTTGATGTTGGGTGCTCGGGCAAGAATGGAAGTAAGTATGATCTTAGTTTGGATGATCGAAGCTAAGAGAAGTTCCGCTAGTCGAGGTTCAGGAAGATGTACCATATGAATATATGGCTGCATCACTATCTAATATTTTCTTTCTCAATAGTACGACCACCGGCTGGGAAGCAAGAAATGGGCACTCACTACGATGCGGAATTATGCAGATACCGAAAAAATTGTTCAAATATCTTCCTGTCTGATTTATTCTGCTCATAGAAAAACCGCGCAAGATATATACACAAATAGCAGATTCAAATTTCTAACTCATTACTGGTACATCCATAGTAATTAGAACTTCACCAGTAATATACAAAAAGTATGGCTTCGAACTAGGGAGTAAATACATCAGGTCCATTGGAGGAATGGGCACCCAATCGGCTTGTTCCTTACAAATCCACCAGAGAAAGTATGGACGATATCAAGGGCTGGCAAGGAATCAACCTTTATAGAAATCATGGATTGTTGATTATATCTCTTAATTCAGACAAATGTAGCAAGCTAAGGACTAGATTAAGAAATAAATGAAATTAAGATTATGGCCCAAAATGCATCTCAAGACAAATCATCTCATAATGAAACAATAGAAGACGTGAACCAAATAATCCGTAATGAAATTAAGAAAGCGTTTGAAACTGTCAACATTCCAACTGCCACTAAACAGCCTCAGCCAAAAGAACCAGAGAAGAGTCCTATGTTACAAGAGAACGGAGTGTCTGTTGATTCAACTACAGCTCTTGTAGAAGATGCTATTCGAGCACTAAAAAATAATAATACGAAGGAAGCGTTAACTAATTTAACATTAGCTGACGAACAGATAAGAGGAATTAGTGGAAATCAAACAACGAAATTATTTATAGAACGTGCTATTCGAGCACTAAAAAATAATAATACGAAGGAAGCGATTAACGTCCTCAAATTGGCTTATGGGATGTAATACAATAGGCAGGGCAAACATACAGTAGAAAAATATCATCTATATGTCATGAAGGTCAGGCCATTTTTCTACCTTCTCGTTTTATTCAATACTGATTCTTGCAAATCATCGATGTTTAGGTCCTTATTTGTTCTTCATGTTCATCTCTGCAATAGTAAGACATACATATCCTACTACCTCGCCTATAATCTTCTGATTTACATTACCACACAATAATTACAGCTATGATTTGTCAATAAATTTACCTTTTAGAAAAATGAAATGTTTTAACTATTATTCAGAGTTTTATGCGAGAACTAACCCGATCTGCCCACGTGGCTTTTGCTACTACTGTAGTGAATTTAGCTGCTTTCATAGCGAAACGAGAATTGGAAGTGAATAAGAACAATAATCTTTCAATTGACCAAGAAATTGATGCCTACGTAGCAAATTCTCGTTCTTCTTCACCTAAACCCAGTACATGCAGCCCAGAAACTGAAAAGGGTTATAATTGATTATGCAAGCGCATCCTTTTTCGAGATTCATGATTGAATTCCTAGTCCCCTATACCAGCATTACGTATGTCCTCATTGATCCTGGACTTTTGTAGAACAATAAAGGGCAAATAATACAGATGATAAAAGAAATGGAGTCAAGATAGTGTCCAAATAAATTCTTTCATCGAAAATCAGTGGCCTGTTAATAACGTATATCTCCAAACGAAGGCGCCGTTTGGAACATATCGAATAATAGGTCGATTAATCAAGATCACCGTTCTCAATACGATTATTTCTAGGCCTTTTTAATGATCAATGATGGTCTTAATAGGATTTTCAGACACGCTCAGTCTGGCACAATCGATTGGAATAGTAGGAACAATGGTATTGACACTCTATTTTTCAAAAAGACAAATACATGCTCTATCAATTGATCAGGAAACAAGGGTTCTTAACGACTTGGACGAGAAATTTCACAATATGGCAATGCTCGCCATGGAGGACCCTTCTATAGCAAGGGTGATAGACACACGAGATTACGCGAACAAGAGAGAAACGGCGTTTTCCTTCTATATTCTATGGATGTGCGCTCACGCTTATGCGATGCGTCAGAGAAAGGTGCTTGATGACAATGAATGGGCCGGTTGGTTACAATGGATGAGAAATTCTTTTCAGCGAGGAACCATAAGCGAGATATGGAAACAAATAGAGCCGGATGGATGGTTTAATCCAGCCTTTCAGAAATTCATAAACACAGAAATAGCGACAGGAAATCGATAGGTATATAGCTCTAGGGGTACAATATATAATGCCAGTATGACGGGTACAACATCTGCTCACAAGACCGAAAAAGTAGGAATAACATTACCATTAGTGCTGGTAAAGAAAACAGACAAAGCGCGCGGCGATATCCCTCGGAGCACATTCATTCGAAGAGCAGTAGAGCAATATATTCGAGGAAAGGGCGGTAAATGACAGGCGATTTAATGCCGTTTGCCGGTACGATCGGTGGCGGTTTCTTTGTTGGCCTGTTAGGAGTGGCCATTACTCATTCTTGCTATCCAGTCGAGGAAACAACATGATGAAATTAAGTAATGGTCCTTTATGCATCTCTGTATTGTCACCTCACACTTAGGCTTTCAATAGTACTTTTAGGCAATAAACTAACTCTTTGTCTAGCTGTATAGAAGAAAATTGCAACTAGACGATCTTGTCTCTACAGGCTATCCCAGTATCCGCAGTGATATCCATCATACCCAAAGTAGTATTCGTGAGATAAAATGATTCGTTCTATTAGAAGCGTTTTGCAAGTTGATTCAACCATGGTACATGCAGCAATCTACACAATTAAACATACAGCAAGCATATTAGAATGTAGAATCATATTATATACTATGATAAATAAAATTCTTGTCGCTATGGATTACACTAGAAAGTTCCTAGTGATGACTTGCGAAGAACAGCCGCAGCGGAAACCACGTCTATGAACAATACACGCAGGGGACTTCCGCTAACCAGCTCCCGTCTTGAGCGTATATTTCCAAAATTAATACCAGATCAAATTCGTCGTGTTGCAGCGCAAGGGCACATACGTTCAGTACAGCCCGGAGAAGTGCTTATCGAACAGGGAGACAGAGCAGTACCATTCTTTGTTGTAATTACAGGCGAGGTCGAGATTGTGCGGCCATGTGGGGCCTCCGAGGCTCTTATCACTGTTCATGGTTCTGGTGAGTTCACGGGCGAGGTCAACATGCTCTCTGACCGCCGGTCTTTAATTCGGGCGCGTGTCACTAAGCCGGGTAAGGTAATCGAACTGGATCACAAACAGATGTTGAATTTGATACAGACTGATCCAGAACTCGGCGATATACTAATGCGGGCTTTCATTCTTCGTAGGGTAGAGTTGATAGCTGCTGGTGTTGGAGATATTGTTCTTATCGGATCAATACATTCTGCCGGTACGCTTCGGATCAAAGAGTTTCTAATGCGCAATGGACACCCTTATTCCTACATAGATCTAGAACGTGACTCTGACGTACAGAAGTTACTGGATAGTTTTCGTATTGCTGCAAGTGAAATACCTGTGCTAATCTGTCGAGGTCAACTTGTGCTTAGAAGTCCTAGCAACCAGCAAATCGCAGACTGTCTTGGCTTTAACGAGTCTGTTGATCAAACCAAGGTGCGCGATCTTGTCATCATCGGCGCAGGCCCCTCGGGACTAGCTGCCGCAGTGTATGGTGCTTCAGAAGGACTTGACGTTCTGCTCCTGGAAACAAGTTCTCCCGGTGGCCAGGCTGGTTCAAGCTCAAGAATTGAAAATTACTTGGGATTTCCAACAGGTATCTCTGGCCAGGACCTAGCAGGTAGAGCGTACATCCAGGCTCAGAAGTTTGGTGCTGAGATGCTCATCGCCGATGCCAAACGACTTATCTGCGACCGCAAACCGTATATTATTGAAGTTGGAAGCGGAGCTGGAATCTCTGCTCGCACTGTGCTAATAGCGACCGGTGTGCAATACCGAAAGCTACCATTGGAAAACCTATCACGCTTAGAGGGTGCAGGCATCTACTATGGTGCAACTTTTGTGGAAGCGCAGTTATGTGGGAAAGAAGAGGAGGTGATTGTGATTGGCGGAGGAAACTCAGCTGGTCAGGCTGCAGTGTTTCTGGCGCAGACTACAAAACGTGTACACATGCTGGTCAGGTCTAGTGGTTTGGTTGCTAGTATGTCGCGCTATTTAATTCGCAGGATTGAAGAGAGTCCTAAGATTGTAGTCAGACCCCACACAGAGATTGTGGGTTTAGAAGGAGGCGATCACCTTGAATCAGTTCGCTGGCAAAACAATCAAACGGGACAAATTGAGGAGCACAAGATCAGACACATATTCATTATGACAGGTGCCGATCCAAATACTCGTTGGCTCGATGGCTGCATCGCACTTGACGATAAAGGCTTCATAAAGACTGGTCCTGATCTATCAGCAGAAAACCTGACTGCTTCACGTTGGCCATTGGCACGCCAACCACATCTGCTCGAAACCAGTTTACCGGGAGTTTTTGCTGTGGGCGATGTACGTGGCGGCAGTATCAAGCGTGTAGCATCTGCAGTGGGCGAGGGATCAACTGCAATCTCACTTGTACATCAAGTAATTCAGGAATAGAAACCTTCGGAATTATTTGTCAGTATGCTATAGGTTAATGAAATGGCAAATCATATCAGGTTGGATGGAACATGTAGATATGCCATTAGATTTTTACCAGAAGCATATCTTTATGCGATGCGTCAGAGAAAAGTGCTTGATGACAATGAATGTGCGGGGTGGTTACAATGGTTGAAAAATGCATTTCATAGAGGAACATAAACAAAATTTGGAAACAAATAATGCCGTACGGATGGTTTGATCCTGCTTTTCAGAATTTCATAAATAAAGAAATAGTTGGGGCGAAACCGCGATAAATTACGGCGGATCCCTATCTTTTGTTCCTTATTTCTTATCAATACTCGGATTGAATTTAATTACTGAAGAAGGAAATTGCACCATGGTGGCAACCTAACTCCATTTTGACATTCGTCCCAAGATCAAAAAAATAATGAGCCTCTAATCGCTCGATAGTATATATGAGAAATGTACAAGGCGTACACAGAGCATTAGTCTTACAAGGTGGTGGCTCGCTTGGTGTATATGAAGCTGGTGCATACAAAGCCATAAGTGAGGAACTCTCAGTTTCTCCATCACAAGTTTTAAATTTCAGGGATGAAAAAAACTAAATATTCGGTTTCACGTCAAAAACTATTGTTTTGAAAATAATCGTTCTTTCAATTTAGTTTTACGTGGGTTGGATCTTGAACATTACATAAATCAGTGACCAAGAATTAGGTTATCCAGTCAATTTAATTACGACATGTACTAATATACCGCGATTGAATGAAATGTGAATGAGATGTGGGACTGCGATATAGAATCATATGATTGGTTTAGAAGATTTGACAGTATGTACTTTGCCGATGACTTCTTTACAGATTTTGAAGAAGTCGAAAAGGAATTTGGAGATGCATTCATGGATATCAAGGTACCAAAAGAACCATTGATAAACTATGAAACGCAAGAAGATGTTCGAGTACTAGAGATTTCATCATTTGTATATGGATATTCAATGACGATAGAACTTGATGACAAACCACGTGTAAGGAGAAGTCGTAATATTCGCAATGATGGTGTTAGTAGTAGCGGGAGCAGTAAAAAAAGGAAAGAAGTCTCCAAGTATAATAGACCACAAATAACGTCTGAAAGAGAGCCCTTAGTAGAGGTTAATGTCTACGACAAAGAAGTCAAAGTTGTATTAGAAATGCCAGGTCTCAGTAAAGAGCACATCAAGATACAGGCGTATAAAAATTCGGTGGAGATATCCAGTAATCATCCACAAAGAAAATATCAAGTTATAGATATACCTCGGGTAGCAGACATCGAAACAATTAGATCTACCTACAAAAACGGGATACTCGAAATAGTATTTAAGAAAAAAGAGAAATCGAAAGGTAACAACAAAGGAAGGGAGATAAGGATAGAATAAGAAACGCATTCTGAGCTCACTTCCCCCTTATTTATTCTTCATTTAATTTCTTAGAACTTCTTGTAATTCTGAGATCGGAGATGTGAAAACAATAAATCACCAATTTCTTTGATTGTTGCGTACAGCTAAATAATTTAATGTCGAAGATAACTTTATAGCGACCTGATAATTGGAATACGTCATTGTGGGCAATAGCAAACAACCCCCAATTGCTAAAAACAACAATCTGTTTAGTGATGGGAAGCATTATGCCTGTTATGTACCACGACAACCATTATTGGACGCGCCGGGACTTGTACCTGAGACTTCTACCTTCACCGAGCGGCGGATCACCTGGCCACCCTATACATTCATTTTAAAACAATACGAGGCTTAGCGTTTATTCCCTGAAAGCAGCTCAGCGAGACACATGTCGAACAGTCATCACCGACACCGAAAGTAATATCATAATATTATAAGACAAATGGCCAGTATAACAAACAATGTCATCTGAAAATGAAGACGAATATCTAACCTATTTAAGGGATACAGTATTTTTCGCTATATCCCTAGCACAAGCAGAAATATCAAAGATCAGAGTAGGTGCTGCTGTTTTAGCTACCAATAGTAAAGGAGATTCATCAGTATTTTCTGGTTGTAATATCGAGATATCTTTCAGCCGTGCTTTTCATGCAGAAAATGTGGCACTTTTGAAGGCAATTTCTAGTGGATATATAAACATCAAAGCTGTTGGTGTTACAAGCGATTCAGAAACAAAACATGAAGCGGCAATGTGTGGCTGTTGTAGACAAGACTATATGTATCTAAATCCCGACTGCATGATCTATGTTTTCAATCCAGACAAGAGCCTAAAACTAAAAGTTAGGCTCATAGATACAATGAAGTACCCGTACATGTCCAAAGGAATGGTCAAGTAATTGATTTGCAACCAACGAAAGCCGTATGAAGTCGAAATAAATTAGTCTTAATTGTGATATGTCTCCTTTTTGTTCTTAAGTGTCTGTGATAGGCCGCTTATATTTTAGGTTTAATGGAACAACCCCTGACATACATAATCCAACAAGATGATGAACGTTATGATTCCGCCATCTGAATCAATGACCTTTTTATTTATTTGCTGAGTATGATTAGAAGTTATGTTTGTATCAGCTGGAAGATTTTGGTCACATACAAAAGTATTACTACTATGGCCTGAAAGCCATGCATAAAGATCTGGGCGTCGAGATCGGTATTGGCGAAGTCGCTCTTTGCCCAGTGCTCAAGCATGAGAGCTTTTGAAGCTGCAGATGTGAGATATTGAAGGATTTCATCAGATATTAATTGAATATCAAAATAAATTAAGATTACTGTCTAGAAATATATAAAATGATTAAAATTCTCTTAAACCTTATATATTCAAGCCTTCTACAATTGAGACATGATAAGATCTAAGTACCCTTTTGAGTACGAATTGAGTCCGGAGAGTCTGGAAAAAGGGACGCAGTGGTTGACAATGCGGCTTAAAAATGAAGGGGACGACAAATTGCACAATCTTGACATAAAGATGCACGCCATAGATTCTCTCCACATCTCTTTCCGCAGTCCGAGTGATTACATCTACCGTCTGACGCCAGATGAAGAAAAATACTTGAACTTCCAAGTAGACGCTCATGCAACGACCGCTTTATACGCTAGTATACGATATTTCAAGAGTGGAGGTCAATTCCACTGGGATTCGCCATGGATACGCGAGGAGGTTCTAGGAGAAGTGGCAGAACTTGAAAGTATACTCGTGTCAAATCCGTACGGTACTATAGGAAGAGATCTCGAGGTCGAGGCAACCGTCAAGGGCCTTGGGAATAGTGACGGACTGGATCTGCACTTCTGGGCAGACACACCCTCCGGAAAGTATGAAGAGCTCGCCGAGATAAAAACAAAGAAACTGTCTAGTGGAGAAGAAGCTTCTTACATCACAAAGATAACTCCCAAAGAGGAAGGATACTACACCGTATATGCAACCCTATACAATAACTACCGGAGGATTGGTAGGAATTCTGATACCCTCAGGGTAGCAAAGTAGCGTTGCGTGGACACACGGCGAGGATAGTAATGAATTCCAGCAATTTATGTTGCACCTTATATGTTCCCGAACCTCGACTACCGAAACTTTTCTTAGCTCTACATCCAAGCTAGGATCACATTTGGGATGAGCGAGTTCGTGCTGCCCTACGATGTGGTTCGCACTGCGAAGTCACCTGATGAAGTCTTGCTGTCTTTCCTCCAGAGCACCTATGAAGCAGAGGCAACCCGTGCCAAGTGGGATCGAAATACATTGGAGCGTCAGTAGGTGTTTTATCGGTATCAATTCGTACCTGCCTCTCAGTTTGGACGACCATAGATGTCATGAAGGTATTTTAATTCGAGAAAATACACAGGGTTGTATAGTAGTAAATTAGCAATCCGAACGTTCTATAAGGTAGGGCTCCTATCTTATTATAGAATGACACAGAAAGATGCTCATCTTAAAGAAGTAAATCGAAATATAAGTGCAAGAACACCAAATGGCTGTGAAGAATGCTTACAAATGGGTTCTGATTGGGTACATTTGCGCTTATGTTTAACGTGTGGTCATGTAGGTTGTTGTGATAATTCTCCCAATAAGCATGCAACAAAACATTTCAAAACTACTGAACACCCCATCATAAAATCCTTTCAGCCAGGTGAAAATTGGGAATGGTGTTATGTGGATAAGACGTTCGTAGCATAATACAAATACTTCATATCGAATTGTTCACTTTTGCTTCATTAGTATTAGTAAGTTTAAGAAAGTGAATCTAGGTTATTACTTCCTAAGACGGGCGATGGTTTATCATCTTTTGCCATACTTGGACGCCAGCTTTCAGTCCATTCGTACCAACAATGTATGCATCTGAGTGAAATTATCTCCAACATATGCAATAGCTTCCTTATCAATAGAATTACATCTAGGACACCTGCCATGAGATAATACCTAGATGAGACGCTTGTTGTGGTTTATCTCTGTCATTTCCTATACCCTTCATCTAGGAGTTGAACATCTAGGATATAATAAACTTCTACCTACTCTTTCGTGATTTAATTAACTCCTACCATGTGATTTTTCAAATATGAATATAATTAGTTAAATCCTTATTTGAGACGAGACTGTAAATACAATATGTCAGAATATCCTTATGAAGATAAAATTCATAGTGATGACAGAGTGAACTACAAGACTGTTTTTTCATCTGACAGGATAAAAATTGGTAAAGTGGAAGCGGCATTTGTAGAGTCGTTCATCGTAAAGTCAGAAAAACAAAATATGGAGATAAAATATGAAATTCCTAGACTAGAAATAGCAAGTATTGTAGATGATAGAATTACTCTTAAGTTAAAGGAAAGTGACTTAAACGAAAAATACCAAACATCTTCAATCGAGAAAAGCTCGAAATAACTGATGATAAATACCCAAGGCTATATCATTTGTCAAATGCGTTTGATTACCTCCAACTGGAAATTCTTTAAAATGAATTGAATGGATCATCTCTGCTTATCTAAAATCTTAAGTAACATATGTGCTATATAGAAAGAAGAGCCGAGACTACCGGATTGAAAAGATTAAAGCACCGGTCTACGTTCTATGGGGGAATGAGGAGAATGGTGTATAATGGATTAGGATTGGCTTTAGCTGTGGCTACTAGCATTATGTTAGCAACTTCAGCTTCTGCTGCCTCAGTTCTTGGTGCGACTTCAATGGGTGGAAACCAGACCGGCAATTCGACTATGAAATCAGGTAACATGACTTCCGGAGGAAGCATGATGAATAAAACAGCCGCAGGTAATATGACGAAGACAGGCAATATGTCAAAAGCAGGTAACACAACAATGTCTAACGTTACAAAAGTAGGGGGCGGCGTTCTAACAAACCTCAGCAAAGCAATTGGCGGCGGTCTTAAGGGATTAGGGAACCTAATCACAGGGGGCAAAAAATAAAAAAACTCTTGTTGTTACACAGGTAACGTACAAGAATCAATTTTTCCTCAATTGAACTTAAAAAGAAGTTTAATTGACTTTTTACTACTATTTAAATGTGTACTAAGCAAAAGGATATCAGCCAGAACGTTGCCTTGAATTGAATATAGAATACATACAAGGTTCAGGTAGTACAATATCGAGATGACTATTATAAAGGAACCTCAATAATAATAGTAGTAAGTATATGTCTGCTGCTAGTTCTCTTGAAAACGTACTGATACTGCAGGGCGGAGGCTCATTGGGAGCATTCGGATGTGGTGTGTTTAAGGCACTTGCAAATAATAATGTGAAATTAGATATTATTGCGGGTACGTCAATCGGTGGAGTAAATGCTGCTATAATTGCTGGAAGCAAAGATGACATGAATTCAGAAAAGGTATTAGAACAATTTTGGTTAGAATTAGCTGAAGGTTCTAGAGCCTTAGATAGTTTTTCTTATTCTTCTTTACATCCTACATATTCGCCATCATTTATTCAATGGTTAGCTACTGCCTACAAGTTTCCCTCTTTTGCATCGCAATTCAATTCAATAGTACAACCAGATAAGAACCTAAAAATCAAATCAGTACTATCTGCATACGGTTCATCAGTATATGGAAATGATAAATTCTTTAAACCCAGATGGAACCCAGAATATGTATTAGTTGATCCAGAATACTCTATACCAGCAGAATGGACATATATATATGACCATTCTGCTTTAGTCAAGACTTTAGAAAAATATATTGATTATACCAAGTTGAAACCTACTGGAGGACGCTCCAATACACGTTTGATAATGACTGCAGTGAATGTCTTAACAGCTGAACCTCTAACATTTGACAGCTATAAACAACAAATAACACCAAAACATATACTGGCTACTTCCGGCTATCCACTATATGCATTTCCATGGATCGAAGTCGAGAGTGGAGTATATGCTTGGGATGGTGGTTTGCTGAGTAATACACCATTGAGGGAAGTTATAGATGCTTCGCCTGTAAATGATAAGCAAGTGTTTTTGGTTGAAAACTATCCGAAGAATATTGTAAAATTACCCAAAAATTTGCTTGAAGTCTACCATAGAGCTAGAGATATAATGTTTAGCGATAAAACCGAGCTTAACATAACAATGTCTAAGGTGATATCAATGTATCTTAGGTATATTGATGAGATGTATCAAGTCATTGAGGAATTTGTAGATATGAATAAAGCAGATAAAAAACGGATTGAAAAAATTCGTTTAAAATACAAAAAGTACAAAAAAGAGCGAGGCGCTGAAGTAAAGAAAATTTGGCACATAACACGCGATGAACCTTTTCCATTTATTTATGAGAATGCAGATTTTTCTCTGGATGCAATAAAGAGTTCAATTGCGGACGGAGAGCTAAAAACTAATCAAATATTGGAAAAACAATCAAGTTGAATAGTACATTCTCGACCTCAATACTAAAGCTACTCAAAAGTACAAACTGCTTTTTATGGTTACGCTTCTTAGGACCAGCGGCATCCGCGAACAATATTCAGAGTACAGATGGTTCACGACGCTATTCCATACTCTTTATGCTAGTCAGCCAAAGGTTCCTAAAAACTTTACAATCTAAGTTGGGGTAAGGAAAGATCTTTTATATCATATCGCATAACTTTTATGCATAAAATGTTAATTAGGTTAGAACCATCATTTACTGAATCGGCAGAAAAACTAAACGATAGATTTTCTGAGCAAGATAGGGAAGAGCTATCAGAAGCAATTGAAGCAAATTATGAAAAGATAAGGTTAATCATGCTAGAGCAAGAGAAATCCAAAGATAAATCTAAACCAACACTATTAGAATTAGGAAATATTGGCTCTAGATTTTTTGCATTTAGTATTTATTATAACGAAGATGTGGATGATGTACCAATCAGTATTAGAGAACTAATTCCCACCATCTCGCCTGTTCGCTTAGACATAATGGCGACAACAAAAAAAACGAAACCAGCTGATCCAAACAGTACTTATTTGAAGGCGGCTGGAGTTTATGATGATGGTTCAATAAAGGCAAAATATTATGCTGAAGCAATAAGAGAAGATGAAGGAATTAGACCACCATGACTAATGAAGTCAAGAAATACTGCAGAAGGTGTGAAGACTACTTCTATCATGATGGTGTGTTTTGTCCATGCTGCTGAATGGCATTAAGAGCTACACCCAGTGCTAGACGAGACAGAGAAAAACTAACACAAAATCAGCACTTAAGATACCTTCTTGGATGAAGATACATATCTCCTACTCCCTCCCCCAGTGGTATTTCACTCTATATTAGAAACGAGTTACCTATTGTGAGCCAGTATGGCTAAAAGCAGAAGTAGGAGTAAATTACTGACTGAGGTACAAAAGGAGGAGATTAGTCAGCCATCCGACGCTATCACGCAAATAGAGGAGGAGAAGTATAAGATTAACCTAGGAGTTGAGCACGAAATCGAATGTCCTCGCTGCCATGACATAATGACATTACAGTCCGAGTTCGATAGGCTTGACTATGTTTGTCAAGAATGTGACTTTCTGCTTTATTTCAATTAGTATAGAGGTAAAGTTATTCAGAAACTGATCTCACAAGGTCTGATCAGCCTATCAAGTGATGAAAAGTTTTTTGTGCCTAACTTTAAGAAAGCTTATGAGCTGTTAAATGAGTACAGCATCAGAGGGATTGGTAATTCTATAGATATATTATTCAATAAGAGAGTAGTCGGAGAGCGCTCACTCCCACAAGCAATTGAAGAGCTTCATGAGAATGCAATATACTTTTTATCGGGTAAGAGATATCAAGTAAAGAAATTGCAATATGATCCTCAATCTATAGAACAACCATATTATGCAGAGCTTATTTCTATTCCAACTGATTATCCATATTATACGAGAGCAATGGTCGGTGAATGGCCAAATATTATTGAAATCTACGAACAAAAAGTGGTATTTGGAATAGAAGTAAAATACTGTTCTTTAAAAATTCAGAAGAAGGTCATGGGATATACTAACATTGAAATCGGACAGGAAGTCGCACAAGGAAGGAAGGTCATGTTTTCAGAACCTATTGAATTTGAATTTATTACTAAAGGATTTGTATTCAGAGCGCCAAGACCACTGGATATTCTCAAGGATGCAAATGATGAAGATTATGTAGAAATGAGTGGATACCATGCATCAGAGCACGTACTGATAGAGGGAAGCAGTATGATAACAGGTGGAGCTTCACAAGATATGGGAGGAGTGTCTCTTGGCTCTTCTGGTCTAATTTTCATCCACGATGGTAGTATTGGTGGGAATGGAGCAAGTAAGGCTCTATATGATAGATTTGATGCTGCTATAAGTAGAGCCTTAAGAATACTGATGGAATGCCCATGTAAAAGCGAGAGTGGCTGTCCTAGATGTACATACTCCTATAGATGCGGGAATAATAATGAGTATTTGCATAAGGTGGCAGCTATAGAAA
>WNGL01003617.1_pt1 | contig 18564 bp, 17 predicted proteins | sample 5400591 | NCBI WGS metagenome assembly WNGL01 (sample SAMN13153377, study PRJNA577476) | soil metagenome | isolation source: 80 cm soil or saprolite under Garry oak tree replicate 1 | place: USA:California | collected 2016-06-15 | reverse complement strand
GCTGCCGCCGTCCTGCTGGCGCCGCTCCTCTCGGCTCGCCTGGCCAGGGCACTTCGACCGGTCCTGACGTCGGTTCGCCCGGTCGAGGGAGCGCTCGCGGCAGACAGCCTGATCCAGTCGCCCCGGCGCACGTCTGCAACCGTGCTTGCGCTGATGCTGTCGGTCGCCCTGATCATCGCGTTTGCCGGGATGGCACGCGCCAGCTACGCGTCGATCCTGCATTGGATGAACGCGACCCTCAATGCTGACCTCGTGGTGATGCCGTCGCCGCGATTCGATCTCCGCACGACCAGATTTCCGGCGACCATGGCGCCGGAGATCAAGGCGCTGGAAGGGGTCGCACGTGTTCAGATGTTCCGGTTCAGCCGCATCATGCTGAATGGAGTGCCGATCATGGCCGTCGCCCTCGAGATGCAGAGCGTCGCCGAGACGGCGCGGATCCGGCCGGTCGCCGGGAATATCGAGAACATGTTCCAACTGTCGGCGGCAGGGGCAGGCTTGATCGTGTCGGACAACCTGTCGCGGCGCCTGAGGCTCTCTCTGGGGGACGTGCTCGACATACCGGCGCCGTACGGCACCATCCGTCTACCTGTTGTCGGGATCATCGTGGACTATTCGGACCAGCAGGGCGCGGTCCTGATGGATCGACGTGTGTTCGTGAACCACTGGCAGGACGATTCGGTCACGGATATTCGCGTGTTCGTGGCCCCGGGCGCAGGGATTGCCGCCGTCCGCCAGCGCATCATCGACCGCTATGCAGGCGAGCGGCAGCTGTTCGTGCTGACGAGCGAGCAAAGCAGGAACTACGTCCTGAACATCGCGAATCAATGGTTCGGATTGATGTACGTTCAGGTGGCGGTGGCGGTCTTCGTGGCGATTCTCGGCATCGTCAACATGCTGACCGTTTCGATCACGGACCGTCGGCGCGAGCTCGGCGTGCTGCAGGCGGTTGGCGCACTGCGTAGCCAGATTCGCCGCACGATCTGGCTCGAGGCGCTGGCGGTCGCGGCCATCGGGGTGCTCCTCGGCTGCGCCCTTGGCGCGGTCAATCTATATTACGTGCTGGACATCGTACAGCGCGATGTGGCGGGGCTGCGGTTCGACTACGAATATCCCGTCACGACCGTGCTGGCGCTCGTTCCAGCCATTCTGGGCGCGGCGTTCGCGGCGGCCATCTGGCCTGCTGAATCCGCAGTGCGCCTGCCGCTCGTGGAGGCGCTCGAGTATGAATAGCCGCCGGGACCGACCACTGATCGCCATAGCTTTCGTCGTCGGCGCCGTGTTTCCCGTCGCCGCGCGGGCTCCGAGACCAGCACACATGCCAGCAGCCCGTGGTGAAAGTCTGGCTGCATTCGACGCGCGATGCATCCCCGCCGGCTGCGTTGCTCCTCGCTCAAATACTCCCGGTATTCTCGGTCGTCGCGCCTTGCCGGCGGGGCGCCTCGCCCGTCTCGGTGCGACGCCAGACTTTCACCACGGACTGCAAGGGGCCCGTCCGGCCGCAGACGCCCGGACAATTGTCGAGGAAGCCCAGAAGCGCGGGCGGTCCGGCTCCCAGCGGTACGAAGGGCTCTTGCAGACGTTCGAGGCTCAGGGCAAGACCAGCGAGAAGCGCTGGATCTATGAGCGCCTCGGATCGCACGGCCGCAGCAAGGTCATCATCCGTTTCACGGCCCCCCCTGAAGTGCGCGGTGTGGCGCTGCTGATCGTGAACCATCCCGACAAGGCATCCGATCAGTGGATGTGGACGCCCGCCCTCGAGCGCGACCGCCGGATTGCCCTGCAAGATCGATCGACGCGGTTCTTCGGCACCGACTTCAGTTTCGAGGATCTCGAGGAGCGCGATGTGGATCAGTTCGACTACAAGCTCCTCGGCGAGCAAGCGGTTGACGGCGCGATGTGCTGGAGCATCCAGTCCACGCCGAAGCAGTCCAGGTCCTCACAGTACACGCGAGCGATCATCTGGATCCGGAAGGACACGTACGCCTGGGCGCGCATCGATTCCTATGTGAAAGATGATGTGGTTCGACGGCTGGAGTATCGCGATATCCGCAACGTCCAGGGGAACTGGACGGCACTCCAGACGACGATGACGGACTTGCGGCGCGGGAGCATCACCCGCCTGGCGCTCGACAAGGTCGAGTACAGCGTTCTGCTCAGGGAAGAGGATTTTACCGTGGAGGCGCTGCGCCGCAAATGAGAAGGGCTCTGCTTTCGCTCGTTGTGATCCTGTGGGCCTCGAGCGGGGCCGCGCAGGCCGTGTCACCCAGCGGTTTCGTCGACGGAAGTGTCTTCGGTTTTCCACAAACGGTGCCGAACGACGCCACCCGCATTGTCGGCGACGCACTGTTTCGCAACGAGATCGTCCTCCGGCCGGCGGATTGGTTTCAGCTCGCCGCCGGGCTCGATCTGCGCGTCAACTCGCACGACCAGGTCGAAGATCGGTGGCGTCTCGACGTCGAGGATCGCGGGGTGCTGCGTCCCCGTGCCGCGGTCCGTCGCCTTGCGGCAACGGTCGCCGCGCGGGGGTTTACGCTCGACGTCGGGAAACAGTTCATCCGCTGGGGACGCGCAGACATCATCTACCCGACCGACCGGTTCGCGCCCCGGGACTTCCTGAACGTCATCGACTCGGAACTGCTGCCGGTGATCGGCGCCCGGGGGTCGATTCAGATTGCAAGCGAAACCCTCGAGGCTGTCTGGGTGCCGCGGTTGACGCCCAGTCGCCTTCCGCTCCTCGATCAACGCTGGGCAGCCGTCCCGCCGGAGGCCGCGGTATTCTCCGTCGCCGACGGCGGGTCCGTGATTCCGCGCGGATCGCAGTACGGCGCGCGCTGGAGGCATACCAGCAGCCGTGTGGAGACGGCGCTGTCCTTCTTCGACGGGTTCAATCATCTGCCGGACATCGACGTACGCCCGCGGTCCGATCCAGCCGCGATCGACATCGTGCGGGTGTATCCCGCGATTCGAATGTACGGCGGGGACATCGCCTTGCCCACCGACAGGCTGACACTGAAGGCCGAAGCAGCCTACGTCACGTCGCCGCCCTCGACGAGTGACGAGTACCTGCTGTACGTCATCGAAGCCGAACGGCAGACCGGCGAGTGGCTCCTCGATGTCGGCTATGCCGGCGAAATGGTCAGGCAGTCACGCGTTCCCGTTGTCTTTTCGCCGGACCGGAACATGGCGCGATCGATTATCGGCCGGGCGTCTTATACCGTTGATCCTCGCCGTACCGTGATCATCGAAGGAGCGGCGCGGCAGAGCGGCGATGGCTTCTATGCGAAACTCCAATACTCGCAGGCCATGACGCAGCATTGGCACCTCACGCTCACAGGTGTCGGGCTCGCCGGTGAGCCGGGCAACTTCCTTGGTCGGTATCGCCGGAATTCCCACGGCTCGGTGGCCCTTCGATTCAGTTACTAGCGACTCGATTACATTTTTGATCGCGACTCATTCTTCAACTTTTTGTGTCGACATCGGCAGATGTCGCGCATACTATCTCCGGAATTCCCCCCGATCGAGACCGCGATGTCGTTTGAAGGCGGAGCGTATGTTCAGACTGCTTGAGAGAACGATCGACTCGCTCGAAGAGCGTCTGGTCCTGCTGGCTCCGCCCGCGGAAGTGCCATCGTTTTTTCGCGACGTCGACACGAACCCGCTCCGGCATCAGATGTTCAAGAGAGAGATGCAGAAATTGCGCGGAAGCGTTTATCTCGATGATGGCGCTGTGCAGCGAGAGCAACTCTCGGTAGACGGACTCCATGAGACTCCTGAAGACGACCGCAGCTGGCACCTGCTCACCGTCGATGCGTGCCAGCGCGTGACCGGCTGTGCGTGGTACCTCGAACACGACAGCGCCGTGCGCGTCGATGATCTCCGCGTTCGTCACTGTCCGCTCGCGCATACGAAGACGTGGCGCGACACGCTCCGGAAGGGCGTGGAGTCCGAGCTCGCGCGCGCTCGGAAGAATTACCTGCACTACGCTGAAGTGGGCGGGTGGGCCGTCGCCGAGGAAAGCCGTTGCACGTCCGAGGGCCTCCTGCTCGCGCTCGCGGGATACAGTCTCGGACGAATCGGCGGCGGCTGTCTCGGTATTACGACCGCCACCGTCCGGCACTGTTCTTCGTCAATCCTGCGGCGGCTCGGCGGCTCTCCACTGGAAGTCGCGGGATCGATTGTCCCGCCGTACTACGATCCGAGGTACCGCTGTCAGATGGAAATACTGCGATTCGATTCGCGGCGCCCGAACGCGAAATACGCTGGCGTCATCGAATTGCTACGTGAAAAGATGGCAGACGTGCTGGTGATCGGGATGTCCGCGGCGGCGCCTGCATTTGCAGCGTCCAGCAGGCCTGACCCGTTCGCCGCATGGTCAACAGAGATGGCGGTCTAAATGAAAACGGACGGCGTGTTGCGCCGTCCGTTCGTCGAACGAAGAGGGGAGCCGGGTCTTACGCCAGCCAGCGCTTCCGTGCACGGGCCGCTACGCCCAGTAGACCCACGCCCAGGAGCGCCAGCGACGCGGGCTCGGGGATTGCTCTCGTCGTCGCCACGAAGGTTCCGGAATACGTGTTCGTGATTGATCCGTTCCCCAGAATAGTGGCTTGGATCTGGGCAGGTGTCAGATTGGCGAACTGTGATGTAAAGGAACCACCCCACAAAGAGAACCCTGTCGGGTCGAACACACGGCCACCCGCGGTCAGCGTCACGCTTGTTCCAAAGCCTGAGAATGGGTTGAAGGTAAGCGTCAAGATGAAGGGCGAGCCGGCAAATACCGAGCAGCTGTCACCGATGGCCAACGCTGCACAATTGGTGTTGGCCACTCCGGGCCCGAGCCCGTCCAGCTCATAACTGAGGCCGGCATTGCCCGTAAACGTCATGAAATTCGAGAGCGGAAGCCCCGATCCGGGCAGGTCCAGGATCAACCCTTGAACTCCCGGCACGAGGGTGCCACCCGACCAGACGACATTGGTGGGCGTTCCGGTTTCGATGCATCCGTTGCCTCCACCGGCCGGCAGGAGCCAGTCGATCGAGGTAGCGGTCACGGTGACGCCGCCACCCGGGCAAATGCCGACGGACAGCGTGCCTACAGGCGAGGCGGACGCGCGCGGAGCAGAGAGCGCAATCGCAAGAGCCACTTGCAGGGCGACGAAGGCTGGTTTCAGGATTCTCACGCGTGTTCTCCTACGAAGTTAGAGGCGACCGCAACTCCCATCGGGCCGCGTTATGCGACCCGGACGCCACTGCCCTGAGCAAACGGGATACCGTTTCGAGAGCGCTCGATTTGCCCATATTTGCTCAGTATTTTGATGATCTGAAGCCCATCGACGGGCCATCAAGTCAACGTCCTAGCGGACTTTCGTCCGCCGACAGTTTGCCTTGAAATGAGGACGCGTTATCACGCGGCATGGGCATGATCGAGTGAGGCGCGAGCGCATGCCGCGTCAGACGGGACACCCGATCAGGTACGTCGTCGGCATTCGCCCGTACGGCCCCGCCACATGGAAGGTCCCCCCTCCCACTCGTACCGGCCTGTTGTGGCACTTCGCGCGAGCGTCAGCAGTTCATCAGCCGTGTAGGTCCGAAGCGCCGACACCGTCCCATCCCAGGCGAAAATCGCTGGAGCCAACGGACACACGTACGTGAGGAGCAAGCGCGGGCAGCGTGAACCTGCCTACCCTGGGTGTGTGCCTGAGCCCATCTGTGGCTCGAAGCCATGGCCGAGCAGCATCTCGGTGGCCAGGCGCGTGACTTCGAGCGCATGCGCGCCCATGTTCGGGCAGCACGGGGCTGCACCACAGAAGACCGCAACCATCGCGATTCGGATCCATGTCTGCGGGGATACCGCCTTTCTTCCGCCAGTAGGCGCTCGCCATCGGAGCGTCGGTCGGCGTCCCTGCAGCGAAAGAAAAAGGCCTGGAACAAACGGCGGCGCGTTTTCCAGGCACATGGCATGCTTGTGTGGCGCGCAACAGGAACGGGTGCTGCCTGCTCGGCAACGCTAGCCAAACGGCCAGCGACAGTAGCTGCCGCCATTGCGTCGTCGAGGGACGAGGAGGAATCGCATGAAGTGGACATCGATCGTGTGTGGGGCGATAGTGTCGGTCGCTCTCGCGGCGCCAGCACAGGCCGACGTGATTGGAACGCTCAACCTTGATGGAGGAACCCAGGACGTCACTGTAGGTCTGACGTTCATCGATTGGGGCCCGGCAGGGCCGCCTTCCGGTACGTTCGACGTTTCGGCTTTTACGAATGTGACCTATGGCGGGGGCGGTACCATAAACACTGGCGACCCCGGCGTGATTCTGGATCTCAACGCCGCCATGTCGTTCCCTATTAATAACTTCATGACGTTTCCTCTCGATCCGTTGGTCGACTACAGCCTGTCCGGTATCGGCCCTGGATCAGCTAACACCAATTGCGCCGGCGTGACCTTGATCGGCCAGTCGTGTTCGCCATTTATAGGTTCGCCGTTCATTTTGACCCTGAGCTCGACCGGAACGTCAGTAACCCTTGCCGCCTTCGGGTTCGCGTTCGACACCTTCAGCGTGTCGACGTGGACTGGATCGTTTACCACACACCTTGTAGACGTGACGCCGCTGGAAATCCAGACGTTTTTTGGCTGCACCACGGGATCGACTATTGCTACCTGCACGAATCAGAGCAACACGATTAGCAACTCCTACTTGGGCACGTTCTCAGCCACTGCCGTTCCTGTTCCAGAGCCGGCCTCCCTCGCGCTTCTGGGACTCGGGTTGCTCGGCGCTGGCGCACGCGTTCGGTGGCGTCGCCCATAGACCGGGCTCACAGAACCTCGTTCAGCGGGGGGGCGGCACAGGATACTGTGCCGCCCTTTTTTTGTGAGCACGTGCCGTCAGACAGGACACCCGATCAGGTACGTCGTCGGCATTCGCCCGTACGGCCCCGCCACATGGAAGGTCCCCCCCTCCCACTCGTACGGGCCTGTTGTGGCACTTCGCGCGAGCGTCAGCAGTTCATCAGCCGTGTAGGTCCGAAGCGCCGACACCGTCCCATCCCAGGCGAAAATCGCCGGAGCCACCGGACACACGTACGTGAGGAGCAATCGCGCCAGCGTGAGCCTGCCTACCCTGGGTGTGTGCGTGAGCCCCCGAACGAACGTCATGACCGACATGAGCGTCACCATGCGTACAGTGCGTTCGAGGGGTTCGAATACCGCGACCGCCGCATGCTTTCTCACGGCGTCGGCCAGAATCAACCGGACCTGCTCGGGCGGGAAATGGTGGAGTGCTGTAAAGAGCGTTCTGACGCCCTCGAGCTCCTCCGGCACGTCCAGGGCGCTCGTCGATTGGTATCTGCCCTTGATCCGGCGGTGTGGTTCTGCTTCCAGGCGCCGGAATGCGGCGACGTTGGGATACAGATCGGTCAGCAGGATATCGACCGGAAACCCCATTTCATCGGCCAGAATTGATCGGATGTTGACGAGCGGGCCGCCCGCTCCGGCGCACAAATCGACGAGCTGGCGCGTGCCGACCCGCTGGAGCAGTGACTTGAGCCGCTGCGCAATGGCCACGTTGATAGGGCGGCGCATTCCTTCGTCCTGGGTGTAGCGAAGATGGTCCGTGATGAAGTCCCTGAAGACTGCGGGAAGCCAGGGCTGGTCTTCCCATTCGAACAGCTGAATGCGGCGCATTGTCAGCGGGCAGCAGGTGCACCGCTCGCTTCATAACGTCCTGGTGCGAGCACGCCGTTGGGGTCCAGAGCGGCTTTGAGAGTCCGCACGATGCCTGAGGCAGCCGACCTATCGAAGTACTCCATCGAGCCGACCGGCAGGCGGTACGGTGGATACCCGCGCGCGAGAAGGGCTTCTACCAGCGCGCGATAACACTCCAGGGCGCGCTGATCTTCGCCTGTCACGCCGCGGTCGTAGCTGATGGTGATCACGCAGATCGAGCTGCGCTCGCTCGCAAGCGACATCGACATCTGTGGCTCGAAGCCACGGTCGAGCAGCATCTCGGTGGCCAGGCGTGTCACTTCGATCGCGTGCGCACCCGTGTTCGGCAGCACGGGGCTGCACCACAGAAGACCGCAACCATCGCGATCCGGATCCATGTCTGTGGGAATACCGCCCTTCTTGCGCCAGTAAGCGCTCGCCATCGGAGCGTCGGTCGGCACCCCTTTCATCAGGCCGTACACGGGTGCGAGCACCTGGAGCGTCCGGCTGATATTCCAGCCCGTCGCAAACCGAAAGGGACCGGCGAACCTCCGCATGAGTCCCAACAGCCGATCGCCGACGAACTGCAGGCGATCCACTTTCCCCCGCAACGCTCTCCGGACCTGCGCCCGGGCGTCGTGGACCTGACCACGAGTGCCGTACAGGCCTCCGGCCCCGTTCCACGCCCCGATGTTGAGCTCTTTCCGCAGGCTTTCCATTGCGGCTCGATCGACCGGCGTCCGCCCCTCGGTAGCGGCCCACGGGAATTGGCCTGTGCCGGCGAGGACCTTGTAGTCGTTCCCGATGTGCATCACGCTGCGAAGCGTGCCATTCAGCCGCAGCGGCCGCAAGGCATCGATGATCGGGCCGAGCCCCTCTTCGTCTCTGCAGAGAAAGAAAAAGGCCTGGAACGCTTCGGGCTCGGGCATCAGGCAGACGCTCATCCGCGTGACGATCCCGAGGTTGGACTGCGAAAAGAGACCATCCAGCGATGGCCCGACGCCCCAGCGCCCGAGCGCCCCCGCCTTGGTTCCGGCAAAGGCCGCAAAACCGGTCGGGACGCACTCGCCGCTTGGCAGCACGACCTCGAACGCGCAGGCAGTGCCGCAGTGATCCGCCATGGGGGTATGGCCGAATCCTCGTTCCAACGTGTTGCCGATGATGCTGCAATCGGGGCTGGCCCCGGTAGCGTCCATCCAGAGTCGAGATTTGTGCGTTTTCAGGAAGTCGTAGAGCTGGCGCTGAGTGACGCCCGGCTCGATCGTGACGTAGGCGAGATCTTCGTCGAACTCCAGAATCCTGTTCAGACGGGCCAGCTCGATCAGCACGCCGTTCTCGACCGGCACGCGTGAACCGTATCCCCAGTTCTTGCCCGTGCTCACGGGGTACACCGCCACGCAGTGCCGGTTCGCGATGCGCAGGCACTCCTGCACCTCGTCGCGTGTGGCGGGACGAAGGATGGCTTGAACCTTCGACTGCGTTGCAAAGGTGGCGGTGCTGGCGGCGTGCAGCACCGCGTCGTCCAGGATCACGTGCTCGGGGCCAATGGCAGCTTCCCACTCGCGAAGGGCGCCGTCCAAACCGGGTCTGTCCATTCCTCTGCGTCGTACTATCGCACAGACCCGCGCGGTTCGCTCAGGCCGCGGCTTGTCCTTGCGCTGCGCCTGACGGGACTCCGGTGGCGACCACCGACACGAATTCGAGCCGTCTGCCAAGCAGCTCGATCAGACCCCCATACTTCGCGTTGGGCCGGCGGGAGTCGAACCGAAGCAGTTCCATCTCGCACCTGTACTTCGGATCGTAATACGGCGGGACGATCGAGCCATTCACCTCGAGAAGAGACCCACCCAGACGCCGCAGGATCGTCGAGGAGGAATGCCGCACGGTGGCCATCGTGAGACCCAGAACACCGCCCAGCGTCCGGCCCAGACTGTATCCCGCAAGCGCGAGCAACAGCCCTTCGGACGTGCACCGGCTCCCTTTGGCCACCGCCCAGCCGCCGACCTCCGCGTATCGCAGGCCGTCCTGCCGGGCGCGCTGCAGCTCTGATTCGACCGCCTGCGAGAGTTTGTCGCGCCAGCCGTCGATGCGCGCGAGACCGCAGTTGCGGACCCGCAAGTGTTCGAACCGCGTCGCCGCGTCGTGCTCCATATACCAGGCACAGGAACTGACTTCGCGCCGGTTGTTCAGCATCAACAGATGCCAGCTCCTGTCGTCTTCGGGCGTCCGGTGCAGACCGTCGATCGTGAGCTGGTCGCGTTGGACCGCGCCGTCCTGCAAGTAAATGCTTCCGCGCAGACGCTGCATCTCGTGAACGAGTTGCTGGTGGCGGTCACGATCGGTCGTGACGTTCCGAAAGGATTCGGGCAACGCGATATGCGGTGGAGCGACGAGCACCAACCGCTTCTCGATCGACGCAATATTCCGCTCGAGTAGTTTGAGCATGCAGGCGTCTCCTGTCAAACACTCGACGCGCGCCGGGAGAGTGCGGCGCCATCGAGGACCGAGTCGCGTAACAGTTGAGTCGCTGGGGGAGTCGGACAGGCCTTTAACAAGTTGCGTGCCGCAACGTCCTCAAATAAATCACAGCTGGATAATGAAGGAATAACCCTCATTCATACAATGAGTTACACCTAAGATTGTTCGGGACCCCAGGATCGAGCGCCAGTCAGCGAAGGCAGTATTGACGGGAATCCGCACCGCCTGGCCTTACCGTTCGAGCAAACCTTGCACGGTACCGTGATCGGTCTGCTGGCGGTCCGGACGTTGATTTCCGTTGGCGGGATACTGTATTCCCGCTGCGATCACACCGGCATTTTCGAACAGAGATGCCGCGGATCGAACTGAATCCCGCGACCACCACATCCCTCAAACAGATAGGGCCCAACGCTTTAGCTGGCCGTGGGATGACTTCGCCTGGTGCGCGGAATGGATCCTACACACCCGCGCACTGCATCGCTCAAACCCGCTTGACGACACACGACCATCGTCGTTGCGGCATGAGTTACACAGGCGACGAGCGTAATGGGTAGGAATTACGCTGGGCGTGGTCAGTAGATACGTCGAGGAGATTTCTTGCGAAGAGTTGCGGCACCCTTGCGGGCGGCAGGGCGGACCGCAGCCAGGTTGGGTCCACTTTGAGAGCGAGTTCTGCGGCGCAGTACGGCCAGGCGGCCAGGCGGCGATGCCGTGAAGAGAAAGCGCTTTTGCGTTGAGCAGATCACTGCGGTCGCGGCAGGCGGACGGAGGCATCCCGGTCGGCGACGTCTGCCGTCAGGCCGGGATCTCCGAGCGGACCTTTAATTGGTGGAAGAACACGTACGACGCGACGCGTCGCGACGCCGTCCGGCAGAGGGGAGAACGTCACGCAATATGAGTCCGGCGCCGGCGTGATCGCCACGGTCGATGTCCGCGACACGTTGTTCACACTCGAAGAAACGCGGTGTACACATCCGCGATGCGTTCAGCGGTGTGCCCGTCCCACAACGCGCGGGCAGATGCGTCATCAGCGTGTCGATCATGATGCTGCCGACGCGGTGAATCCGCCCGGCGGCCACGCCCTCTCGGCGTAGATTCTCGTCGGCGTCGGCCGAGGGAGTCAGCAGCAGGTCGGCCAGTTGGTCGGTGATCAACCGGTTGATCTCCTCAGGCATCGTGCGGTCGAAACTGCGCAGGTCCTGCTTCCACGTGCGCGACGGGGATCAAGAGTTTCGCCGCCACGAGCGCCGCGGCCATGGTCGAATTGATGTCGCCCACAACGGAAACGAGGTCGGGTTTGTCGTCGACGCAGATCTCCTCGAACTTCATCATCATGCGTGCGGTCTGCACGGCATGACTCGCGGAGCGCTGGCGGATGCCACGGCGATCCTTCAGCGCCGTCATCAACGGCGCGATCTTCATGTAGTTCGGCCGCGCGCCCATCACGTGCACGACCGTTTTTGTAATCATGAATGAGTCAGTGTCGCGTCATTGAAGCGCCGCAAATAACAGTTCTGTCCGCGGACTTGATTCAGCTTCTTTGCCAGACCCCAGATTAGTCGCGTGTCAGGGTGCCTTAGCGAACGGAGAAGTCCCCCCTCGCGGATCCGGAGCCCTGTAAGTACCAGATTCCAAAAGATCGGGGAACTCCAGTCGAGCTGCGGCGCACCGCTTGCTCCCGCCTTGGTGCCGCGCCGAATGCGGCAGTTTGGAAAGGAATCATGCGGAAAAATCTGTTAGTTCTCGGACTCATGGTTGCGTTGACTGGTCTGGCCACTCAGGCTTCGGCTGCGGTAATTACCTATACCACTCCGGCTGGCGCGACGACGAGCGGCGGTCCTGTTGACGCATCGGCAACATTCACGACAGGCCCCGGTCAACTGACGATCGTCCTGCAGGATCTCCTCGCGAACCCCACGGATGTGGCGCAGGTCCTGAGCGACCTGTATTTCACCTTGAGCGGCGATCTCACATCTGGGACGCTCACCAGCAGCTCAGGCCAGGAGCGGACCGTCAACGCCGACGGCACGTTTACGGACGGCGCTGTTGTGTCGACCGGATGGCTTCTCACGTCGGGCGCGACGTTCCATCTCGATGATTTGAACGGGGGAGCTGGTCCCGCGCACACGATCATCGGTCCACCGGACGGTGGAGGGCTCTATTCCAACGCCAACGGCTCTATCGCCGGGAATGGTCCCCACAATCCATTTCTCAACCAGACCGCAACGTTCGTCCTGAACATCCCCGGGATGACAGCCAACACGTCGGTCACGAGCGCCTCTTTCTCCTTCGGGACGATTTCGGGCATCGACGTATCGGGTGGCGGGGCCGGATCCACGATTCCCGAGCCGGCGACGATGCTGTTGTTCGGACTCGGCATGATCGGAGGCGCTCGCCGCTTCGCACGCTCGCGCAGGCGTTAACAGGAAACAGGAAACAGGAAACAGGAGACAGAAGACAGAAGAACAGCTAAGACGCTCGATCAGTCGCTTCGCCTCCCTGTAGGGGACGGTCGTCCCCCGCAGGTCCCATCCACTTGTCGTTTCGTTATCCCATTCTTGTTCGAAGTCGAAGAAGGCAGATTCTTCCAGCTTCGCTCTGTCGAATACTTGGCTCTGCGTGCTCCGCGTGAATCCGTGTCGTGGCCGTCCTGCGGATCACCCCTCACGCACGGACTCATCGGGAGGCCGCAGAGATCTGTGGGGTGTTGCTCTGTCAACTAATTGGCTCTGCGTGCTCCGTGTGACTGGGTGCGTGACCGTCCTGCGGATCACCCCTCACGCACGGACTCACCGGGAGGCCGCAGAGATCTGTGAGGTGTTGCTCTGTCGACTAATTGGCTCTGCGTGCTCCGTGTGACTGCGTGCGTGACCGTCCTGCGGATCACCCCTCACGCACGGACTCACCGGGAGGCCGCAGAGATCTGTGGGTTTCGCTCTTTCGAATCCTCGGCTCTGCGTGCTCCGCGTGAATCCGTGCGTGACCGCCCTGCGGATCACCCCCTCACGCACGTACTCATCGGGAGACCGCAGAGATCTGTGGGGTTTCGCGCTTTCGAATAATGGGCTCTGCGTGCTCGGCGTGAATTCGTGCGTGACCGTCCTGCGGATTAGCCCTCACGCACGGACTCATCGGGAGGCCGCAGAGATCTGTGGGCTCTCGCTCTTTCGAATAATTGGTTCTGCGTGCTCCGCGTGAGTACGTGCGTGACCGAGTCTTCGCAGTTCGCTCCCTGTGCGAACGGCTGGTCAGTGCCTGCGGACGATTTTGGTGGGTTTCTGCCGGTCAAACGACCAATTCCAGGTAGGTTCCGGGAACTTCATGCCCGTCCACAGCTCCGCGCACGCGTTGCAGCGGTAGTGAACGAACTTGCCGCCGCGGCCGATAAGAGCTACGGAGCCGGCCTGGCAGAAGGGGCAGGCGAAGAGTTTGTCGAGGGCGCGGGGACTCATCCTCGGAACTCGTGGCCGCCGTGATTCGGCCAGTCGGGGAGCGCCGGCCGGGACATCTCATGCGAGGGCATGGCGTCACTGGCCGACAGCGGCAGCCATGCATGTCCAAAGAGGATCATGATGAGCATGACGCCGAGGAGCACCAAGGCCACCGAGAGACGTTCAGAGAGATCTGACATGCCGAAGGTCATAACAACAGAGGTGCCATCGCATTTCCCGAGGTTTCGGCTCATAATGGAGTGAAAAGACATCCGAGACGGCGAGTTTTGTCGGCGAAGGCACTTCCTGCTAAACTCGGGCGTACACAAAAGGCAGACTTTTCCGGGCTTGCTCGGCGATTTCCCCTATTCTTGAGGCGGTATTCCTTTTGCGTTGCACCGGTTGCAAATCCTGCGTCAAAAAATGATGAAATCTGCACCCGATCGTCATCAGTCTAGCCAACCGTCCCGAACGCTCGTCGCCGCCAGTGCGTCGATGCTCGACGTGGTGCGGATGGCCGAGCGTGCCGCCGCGAGCGACGCCAAGGTCCTCCTGACGGGCGAGAGCGGCGTCGGCAAGGACGTGATTGCGCATGTGATTCACGCGCAATCGGAACGTGCAGCGGGTCCCTTCGTGGCGGTCAATTGCGCGGGCCTGACCGAGAGCCTCCTCGAGTCCGAGCTGTTCGGTCACGAGAAGGGCAGTTTTACGGGCGCCTATCGAGAGCGGCGCGGCACGCTCGAAATGGCACACGGCGGGACGCTCTTCCTGGACGAAGTGGCGGAGATGAGCCTCCGGATGCAGGCTCTCCTCCTGCGGTTCCTCGAGAGCGGCGAGCTGCAGCGCGTCGGCGCGTCCGAACGCCCGGAACGGGCCGACGTGCGGGTCATCGCCGCAACGAACCGAAGCCTGCCCGAGCGGGTATCTGCAGGGGAGTTCCGTGAGGATCTGCTCTATCGGCTTCGCGTCATTCATATTCAGGTGCCGCCGCTGCGCGACCGCCGCGAAGATATCCGGCCTCTCGTGGCGCATTTCGCGGCGGCTCGCAAGCCTCCGGTGGAATTCACGGCCGAGGCGCTGGATCTGCTGGAGAAGTACCGCTGGCCCGGCAACGTTCGCGAGCTGCAGAACGTCGTGGAGCAGGCCGTCTGGCAGGCGACGACGCCCACGGTGGATGTCGGGCATCTGCCCGCATGCATCCACGCGACTGACACACTCCGGCAGCAGCGCGAAAGGCGCCGGCAGGTTGCCGACGAGTTGTATGAGGCGCTCGCCGCCGGAACGTATTCATTCTGGGAACACGTCCATCCGTTCTTTCTGTCTCGCGACATCACCCGCCACGACGTCCGTGAGCTGGTGCGCCGCGGGCTGCGGACAACCCGGGGCAGCTATCGTGGGCTCCTGCAGCTGTTCGGCATGAAGCCAGAAGACTATCAGCGCTTCCATAACTTTCTCGCCGCGCACGACTGCAAGGTCGGTTTCCGTGAATTCAGGACCACCGACGCGATCCCGATCGATTCACGGCGTACCATCCTGCCGCCCCTGGCCGCGGGAGCGGACGAACGCCGGACGCGCGCGCGCGGGACCCCGGCCGTCGACTAGTGACGGGACGCTAGGTGCGACAGCCGTCGTTCCTGCGCCCCCTCGTTCGCGACCCCGGGGGCGCGTTTCTGCTCCGCAACACTCGGACCGGCGCGGCTCTCGTCAGCTTCGTCGAGCCCGCCTTCGACTCCCACGCGCGGAACAGAGGGTTGCTCGGGCGCACCGCCTTACCGTCCGATCGGGCGATCGTGATCGCCCCGTGCGGCGCGGTCCATACATGGTTCATGAAGTTCACGATTGACGCCCTGTTCGTCAACCGCGATGGGACGGTGCGGCGTGTCGTGCTCTCGCTGCGCCCCTTCCGGATATCGGCGTCTCTAATGAGCCACTGTGTCATCGAGACCACGGCCGGTGTGATCGCGGCGTCCGGCACGCGCGCCGGCGACGCGCTCAGGCTCGAACCGTTGGCGGCGAGCTCCGCGCCGGCCCAGGTGGCGGAGTGAGCACTGTTGACGCTCTCCAGCGGTTCCTGCTCGCCGGCCGCAACGCCGATGGAGGCTGGGGCTATTGCCACGGGAAGGCGAGCAGGCTCGAGCCCACCTGCTGGGCGCTGCTCGCACTGCAGGGGGTGACGCCCGAACCTGGCCTCCGGACAACGATCGAGCGGTGGCCTGCTCGCGAAGGTCTCCTGGTCGAACGCGCCGGGGGCGACCCGAATTACGCATTCCATGCGCTTGGCCTGCTGGCCCTCCACGCGTTGAAGACGGAACACGCGGACGGCAATGCCACATTGATTCGGGGCCTCCAGGGCGTCGCGGGCTTTCGCATCGATGCCGCGAACATCTCGAATCGCCAGAACAACACGCTGCAGGGCTGGTCTTGGATTCCGGGGACTTTCAGCTGGGTGGAACCGACCGCCTGGGCCCTGCTCGCCCTGAAGAAGTTTCAGCGCGTCCCCGGCGCGCACGTCGAATCGGCGCGGCTGAAGGAGGCCGAGGCGCTCCTTCTCGATCGCAGTTGTGTGCTTGGCGGCTGGAACTACGGCAACTCGAACATGTTTGGCCGGGAGCTGCACCCGTACGTCCCGACGACGGCGATTGCTCTTCTGGCCCTCCAGGATCATTCCGGTGGGGGCTCGTTTCAGCGCAGTCTGGACTTCCTTTCCGCCGAGGCATCCTGGGAGCGTTCGAGCTACGCGATGTCGCTCGCTCGCATCGCCCTGAACATCGTCGGGACCGACGTGGCATCGATGGAGGAGGGTCTCGACCGGCAGGTCTCGACGACGTGCGACTTGGGATATCAGCTCGGAGCAGCCCAGGCGCTGTACGCGCTCAGGAAGTACGACGATCATGCCGCCTTCAGGCTCTGAGAGCTGGCTCTCCGGCGTCCGCATGTCGCGCCGGCAGTTCGTCGCCGCGGCGTCAGCCCCGCTGATCGCCGCAGCGGCCTGCGGCCGGCGTCCCTACGACACGCGCGATTTTCGTCTCCTCGACAGGTCCGCCGTAGCGCTGCTGCCGGCGGATTCGTACAACGTCGACTTCGCGGATCTGATCGGTGCGGGCCTCCGGGAATTGGGCGTGGACGTGCGCGGACGGCGCGTCCTTCTCAAGCCGAACATGGTCGAGTACGAAGCCGGGAGCGCGATCAACACCAACGCCCTCGTGGTCGGCGGGGCGGCAATCGCGATGAAGCGCGCGGGTGCGGCGGACGTCGTCATCGCCGAGGGCCCGGGCCACCGTCGGGACACGGAGTATCTCATCACGCGTACCGGCCTCTACGAGCATTTGCGTGATCTGCGGATCCGGTTCGTCGACCTGAATCAGGACGACGTGCAGGATGTGACGCTGCGGAGCCGCTTCATGGGTCTGGAGAGGCTCGCGTTGCCGGTGGAGCTGTTGCGCGCGGACTTCGTTGTGTCGATGCCCAAGCTGAAGACGCACCACTGGGCGGGGATGACCGCGAGCATGAAGAACTTCTTCGGGGTCGTCCCCGGCGCCGTGTACGGGTGGCCGAAGAACATTCTCCACACGCATGGCATTGATAATTCGATCGTGGACCTGAATGCCACGATTCGGCCACACCTGGCGATTGTGGACGCGGTCACGGCGATGGAGGGGGACGGCCCGATCATGGGTAAGGCCCGCCATATGGGGTTCGTCGGGCTTGGGACCGATCTCCCGGCCGTCGACGCGACGTGCGCGCGGGTCATTGGCCTGGATCCTGCGAAGCTGCCGTACTTGAAGGTGGCCGGGAACTTTCTCGGCAACATCGGGCTCTCCCGAATCGAGCAGCGGGGCGAGCCGCTTGCACGCTACGCGACGTCGTTCGAGATCCCGGAGCGCTTCAGAGAATTGGCGAATTCGTGAATTGGTGAAGGTACCTTGGTGAATTGGTGAGTTGAATTGGTGAGTTGACGGCCCCGAAGTCTCCGGACCGCGTACTCTTCTTTTGCCTCGAAGCACAGTTCTCCCGGCGCGGCTGACTAATAGTTTCTTTTCGCGCCCATTCTGACGGATTTGTATGGGCATTGGGGTTGCGGTGCCGCTCCGGTGTCCGTGCACACTATTGCTGAGGTACTGGCCTCAGACACCAAGCCGTCCTGGCAGGAGTCTGTTGCGCTGGTGCAGGAGATCGCCGCTCAACTCGCTGAGGGTCAGCCTGTCCCGGCGCCGGACGATCTGCTGCTCGGCGAAGATGGAACGCTGACCTTCGGGTTCGCCGCGGAGTCCTCACAACCGCAGGTGACCGACCTCGCGGAGCTGCTGTCGGGGCTCCTGAGTGGCACGCCCGCTCCCGGACCCCTTCTCGATCTCGCACGCGAAAACGCCCGGCCGCAGCCGGCGCATCCGACGCTGAAAGGATTCTGCGGCGCCCTGGCCTTCTATGAGCGCCCCAACCGCCGCGCCGATCTCGCTGCCATCGCCGGCCGTCTTGCTGTTCGCGCGCAGGCGGAACAGGCCCGCGAAATCGTGGCGCAGCTGCGGCAAAAGGTGCTGACAGATCCGGAAACGCCTGAACCCGACGTCGAGCGTCACGCGTCGATCCAGCGGCGTTTCCCTGCGCGCCAGGTCTTGATCGGCGCAGGCGGCGCCGTTCTCATGGTCTTGTTGTGCGGGGCGATTCTTCTGTCGGGACCGCTGTCCGCGCCGACCGTTCCTGGGGCGCCCCCGGCCCGTCCCGCCGCGCAGGCCATTGCCGAGACGACTGCTGGAGCTCCCGCCACGTCCGCGCCCGAAGGTTCGAGCGGAATCGCTGAAACCCCACCCGTCGCGACAGACCACGTGGACGCGCCAGAGGCGCGGAGCGTCGCGCCGTCGTCTCTGAGCGCCGCGTCCTTACCGGCGCCTCGGCACAACCTGCGGACGCCGCAGGTTTCGCTTCACGCCGACAGCACTGGATCGCGCGCCTACCCGATCC
>WNGL01012207.1_pt1 | contig 18565 bp, 19 predicted proteins | sample 5400591 | NCBI WGS metagenome assembly WNGL01 (sample SAMN13153377, study PRJNA577476) | soil metagenome | isolation source: 80 cm soil or saprolite under Garry oak tree replicate 1 | place: USA:California | collected 2016-06-15 | reverse complement strand
GACCAGGTCCTCGCCGCGAACGCGAAGCAGGTCGAAGACTACCGCGCCGGGAAGGAAAAGGCGTTCAACTCCCTCGTCGGTCAGGTGATGAAGGCGACCCAGGGCAAGGCGAATCCTGCGCAGGTGAACGAGATTCTGAAGCGCAAGCTCGCCGGCTAGCTGAAGGGATCTACCGCCTCTGCGCCCCGGTTTTGCCGCTGGTCAGCTCGATGTAGCGGCGCTTTTCTTCGTCGTACTTGGCGTTGATCGTGCTGATCTCCTTCTTTTTCGCGTCGAGCAGACCGATCTGGTTCTTGATCTCACTCTCGTTGTTCGCGATTTCCTGCTTGAGCTTGAACGGCATGGGTTTCTTCACGTAAAACTCTTTTTCCGCTTCCAGCTCCTTGTGGCGCTTCTCGGCTCCGGCGATGCGCCGTTCGGTGTCCTCGATGGCGCCCTGCGCTTCCGCGAGCGCGCGCGTGCGCGCGTCCTCGATGTCCTTTTCGCTGGGATAGGTGTTGAGCAACGCCAGGTTCTTGCGGCGCTCCTCCTTGGATCTCTCTTCGTCCTCGATTTTCTTCCTGCGCTCGGCTTCGCGCGCCTGCTCCTGCGCGGGGCTCAAAGGGATTGCGGCCGGGTTCTTGCGTATCAGCGTCCCCGACTTGTTCAGCTCCTGCGTGTCGCGGCCCAGGCACTCCGGGGGCGGCACCTGCGTGTAATAGACCTTGCCCCTTGCGTCGACGCACTTGTACATGCGCTCCTGCGCCGCTGCAGGAGCGAGGGCCAGCAGCGTGGAGCAGAGGAACATCATTGTCCGGCTACGCATGATGAGCGATCCCCTAAAGTTGCCCCTATCGTGCTTTTTTCGGAGAGAATTCGCGGAATGTTACGCATTATCACGCTCAATCTCAACGGCATCCGCTCGGCGCTCGCCAAGGGCTTTCCGCGCTGGCTCGCTCGTCAGCGGGCCGACGTGGTGTGCATGCAAGAAGTGAAGGCGCAGGAAGCGGACCTCCCGGGCCTCGCGCTCGTTCCCAAGGGGTATCACGACTACTACGATTGTTGCTCGACGAAGAAGGGCTACAGCGGCGTCGCGCTGTACTCGCGAGTCGAGCCCCAGAGCGTGTCCTGCGGCTTCGGCAGCCGCGAGTTCGACCCCGAGGGAAGGTTCCTGCGCGCCGATTTCGGCGCGCTTTCCGTGGTGTCCGTATACCTGCCTTCGGGGTCGAGCTCGGAGGAGAGGCAGCAGGCGAAATTCCGGTTCCTCGAAGAATTCATGCCGACGCTGAAAAAGCTCAGGGCGAGCGGCCGCGAGTTCGTCCTGTGCGGCGACTGGAACATCGCCCACAGGGAGATCGACCTCGAGAACTGGCGCGGAAACCGCAAGAACTCGGGATTCCTCCCCGAAGAGCGCGCCTGGCTCAGCGACACCTTCGATGGGGTCGGCTGGGTGGACGTGTTCCGCCGCGTCGATCCGCGGCCCGGGCAGTACACCTGGTGGTCGAACCGCGGCCAGGCCTGGAAGAAGAACGTCGGCTGGCGCATCGACTACCAGATCGCGACGCCGGGAATCGCCGCCAAGGCGAGGAAGGCGAGCATCTACAAGACGAAACGCTTCTCCGATCACGCGCCGTTGACGATAGACTACGACGCGACGCTCTGATGCCTACGCCCTATCTCGAGGTCTTCCGCGGCCCGCGTCTCGCCGTCATCCTCGCGCTCGGCTTCTCCTCGGGGCTGCCGCTCGCGCTGACGGGCGGGACGCTCCAGGCGTGGATGACGGTCGAAGGCGTGGACCTGTCGACCATCGGAATCTTCACTCTGGTCGGCCTTCCCTACGTCTGGAAATTCCTGTGGGCGCCGGCGATGGACCGCTTCGTGCCGCCTTTCCTGGGGCGCCGCCGCGGGTGGCTGCTCCTCACCCAGCTCGCGCTCGCAGGCGGAATAGCGGCCATGGCGTTCCTGTCGCCGCGCTCGGATCTCGCGGCGATCGCGTGGCTCGCGCTCTTCGTCGCCTTCGCTTCGGCGTCGCAGGACATCGTCGTCGATGCGTACAGGACCGACGTGGTGAGCCGCGAGGAGCGCGGGCCGGCGGGCGCCCTGGGCGTCGTCGGCTACCGTCTGGCGATGCTCGTCTCGGGGGCGCTCGCGCTGGTCCTGGTGGCCGGTTCGGGCTGGATCCCCGCGCTCGGCTGGCGCAATACCTATCTGCTCATGGCCGTCCTCATGGCAGTGGGCGTCCTCGCCGCGTTCTGGGGCGAGGAGCCTTCCGCCGCGCCCGCGGCGCCCAAGACCTTGCGCGAGGCGGTGAGCGAGCCGCTGCGCGAATTCTTCTCCCGGCCCAAGGCCGCGTGGATCCTGGTGCTGCTCGTGCTCTACAAGCTCGGCGACGCGTTCGCGGGCTCGCTCACCACCGCGTTCCTCCTGCGCGGCGCCGGATTTTCGCTCGACGACGTGGGTTACGTAAACAAGGCGGTGGGCCTCGCATCGACCATCGTCGGCGTCCTGTTCGGCGGCGCGCTGATGGTGAGGCTGGGCCTGTATCGCGCGCTCCTGGGCTTCGGAGTCCTGCAGGCGGTGTCGATGCTGGCTTTCATGTGGCTTGCGCTCGTCGGCAAGAGCTATCCCATCATGGTGTTCGCTGTGGGCTTCGAGAACATCGCCTGGGGCACGGGGACGGCGGCTTTCGTGGCGCTGCTGATGGCGCTGTGCGACCATCGCTTCACCGCCACGCAGTACGCGCTGCTCTCGGCGCTTGCCTCCTTCGGGCGCGTGTACGTCGGTCCGGTCGCCGGCTACGCGACCGACCCCAAGTACCTGGGGCTCTCGTGGGTGACGTTCTTTATTTTGGCTTTCATCGTCGCGCTTCCCGGGCTGGTGTGCGTGCGGTTCTTGCGCAAGGAGATCGAGCGCGCTGAAGCTGCGTCGACTTCCTAACGCTCGCCTTCAGCCGCCGCCGAGAAGAGAGGCGACGAGGGCACCGCAAGCGACGCTCGCGGCGGTCGGCTGCAAGGGGTTATGCGTCTTCACAGCTCGCGGGCCTTTTGCCACAACTCGTCTTTGTCTATTGAGCGGAACCATGCCTCGAACCGCGAGCGGTACTGTTCGAACGGCTCGGTAAGTCTACTGCGCGGATCTTCGCTAAGGGAGTAAGCCATACCCTCGATGAACCACTCTGGGCTGCGAAGAGCCCGATACGTTCCAAGGCGCTCATTCTGTGCTTGATGGATGAGCTCGTGACGGACATAGTTCGGCTGCCATGCGCGCTGCCCGAATACGGTCCCAAGGGGGCCGATGGTTTTCGCAGTCGATCCGCCCAAGCCGAAAGACAGTGCACAAGCGTCTGACTCACAAAACACCGCGTGGGGTTTTGATTTGAGCGGGCCGAGCTTCATTTCGACAGATTTGAGTGCTTCCTCGTAAAGTTTCCTCGCCTCACTGCTGCGGGACGGAGCGTCTGTGCAAATGACATCAGTGATGCACGACACACCGGCGAGTGAAGGGGCGAGCAGCCGCGCCGGCTTATAGAACGCCCAAGCCGCGAGCGGAACGCACAGGACTACCACCAATAAAGTTCGTCCAAGAACGCTTGGCTTAAGACGCATAACGTCGCCGTTGAGTCGCCGAGCGTGCGGGCGAAGCCCGCTTGCGAAAGTCGCCCTCGAACGGCTTGTTATGGCCCATTGGGTAGCTTGTGAGTTATTTCAGGTGTTGGAACGAGATCAATCCGCCGTTCGGCTCGTCGGGATTGAGGGAGATTTTTCGGACTCCCGATGGCCGACACAGCTCTGGATAGCTATCGACAAAGCCTTTCACCACGTGGAAGGTGTACACGATCCTGATCTTCATTCCGGCCATCTCCACCAGCATGACCGCGCCGTCTTTGCCGAAGTAGTCGGGCGCGGGGAAATACAAATAATTTCCACGCTTGTCAGTCTCCACGGTCCCGTGCGCAGCATTCTGTAGGATCGTCACGCGCCCGGGGCCCTCAACTTCTCGACGCTCATCCGCGCTGAAGTAGTTCTCTATCCACCCGATCGGATTAATGCTGTTGACCGCCGACACTTCGCCCGGCGTCGGTGGGTGAGCGGGGTTCTCGATCACCTGGCACACGCCCAGGGTGCGATCGGTCTTGGCGTTACCCTTTTTCGCTGCGCCCGCCTGGACGATCATCACCTGGGCGTACTGCGGGGGCGGCAGATCCGGCAGGTCCATGACAAACATGATCAACTCTCTCGCCTTACATGCTTGCGGATCGGGCGCTCGAAACCCGGACGGGACAACCACCGTCATTTCTTCTCGCACTGACCGGATTCGAGGTATTTGACGACCGCCCCCCGGCGACTGTTTTTCGCAAGTTCAAGCGCCGTAGCCGCGCCTCCATTCTTCGCCCTTTCGTCAACGCCTTGCGCGCAAAGAAACTTGACAAGTTTCGAGTTGGCCTTCCTGCGCGGCAACATGAAGAGCCGTTCCCCCATAGGGGCCGATTTCTTTGACATCAAACCCTTGCGACATAAGCCACTTGGAGCTTCTTCAGGAGCACTCTCAGCGTTTTGAGATCGCCCCTGTCAATGGCCTCCTGCACCCCTGGGTCTATTTCTTGCTCGGCGCGTGCCGCCTTTCCTAGCTCCTCCTGTGACCAGCTTGGTTCGCCTGCGCCGCTTGCAGTCAAGGGCAACCCAAACGTGGCGGCAAGTGCCAGCGCACACAACGAACTTAATATCGCCAAAGCGTCAGATCGCATTGCAACTCCCCGATCGATTTCGACAAGCGCAATTCGGTGTTGCTCGCGCACTTGGCAGAAGGCAGAAGGGATTTTCCACCGGCGCTATTTCTTCTTGCACTGCCCGCTCTCCAGATACTCGATCACTTTGGCGAGGTTGGCGCGAATGCGCGCCTCCTCTTTCTTAGTCCGGCCGATCGATCCTGTGCCGGCTGTGTACTTCGCGTCTCCCAACGCAGTCGTGCCGTATTCGTTTTTCAGGTTCGCGTCGACCCCCTGTTCGCAGAGAAGCATGACCGCGCCGATGTGCCCCATGCCTGCAGCCAGGTGCAATGCGCTATTTTTCCCACCTTCCCCGCGCGTCGTTGGAGGGGTCACGGCGTGCGCGTCGAAACCTTGGGCTATTAGGTACCTGATCGTGTCAACGCGACCGTATTGCGCCGCCACGTGGATAGGCTTGCAATACTGATCTTTGCGGCAGACCTCCAGCCAACCCAAGGAGGCGAGATACTTGACCAGTTCGACGTTGCCCGAAGAAATCGCGGTGGGAAGTGCCTCAAGTATCAGATCCGAATTTTTGTACTTATTTTCCTTGTCGTTCTGGATGACTTGCTTGAACGCCTTGAGATCGCCGCTGCTCAGGTAAGCCGCATCTGCGGACTGCTCCCATGCCAACCCATACCCGCTGGCTGGGATCACGGCAAGGAGAAGCCCAAGGATTCTTGATAGTGATCCCATCGAGAGGCGGACGATCGCGGCAACAGCCTATTTTCCTACTTTAACACGCGAACAGAAACACGAAGCCCCGCCAATTGCTCCACAGTTCCAAGTCCGCTATCATCGACTTCAACGCGTTGGAGAAACATCCTCATGACCACTATCGAGATCAAACTGTCCGATTCGCTTGCTAAGGAAGCAAAGCAAGCAGGGTTGCTCACCACTGAAGCGATCGAGACGATGCTGCGCGAGCGGCTTCGCACCCAACACGTTGCTGAGCTTCGCGAGGCGATCACCAAAATGGCCTCCTCGAAGGGTGTCGCGATGACGATGGAAGAAATCGAAGCGGAAATTCAAGCCTATCGCCAAGAGCGCCGGCGTGCGGCTGGTGCTTGACACCAATGTCGTTGCCGCTGGTTTCCTCTGGCAGGGGCCACCGCATCGACTGGTGCAGCGGGCGCTCGATGGGGCAATTGACTTAGCCGTGAGCCCGGCGCTTCTTGTCGAGCTCGAGGGTATCCTCCAGCGCAAGAAGTTCGCTCCTCGACTTGCGAAACAGGCCCTTTCCGTGGCGGGACTGATTCTACGCTACGCGGAACTTGCGCAACTCGTGCAGCCGGCGTCCATCGCACCCGTCGTGCTCGCCGACCCCGACGATGACCACGTGCTCGCCTGCGCGCTTGCCGCTCAGGCCGATCTCATCGTCTCAGGCGACACCCATCTGCTCGATCTCAAGACCTACCAAGGCATCCCCATTGTCGGCGCCGCCGAGGCGCTGCGACGCATCGGACAGCGCGAACCTCGTCCGTAGCGAGCCCGCTGCAGCGGGCCGCCGAGGCCTCGCGCCTTTGCCGTTCCCGGGCTTCTTGCCGTCCTGCTTCTCGCCGCGGGCGCAGCGCTGTCCACGTCCGTGGCAAAGGTGCGCAGGTCGAGCGTGAGCGCCGTGCCCTCCGGGCGTGGTGGCCTGGACATCGGCCGCGATCGGCGAAGCGCATACAATCTCTCTTATGCCAATTTCGCCCCACCTGCGCACCCCCCGGCGGAGGGTGGCCGGAGCGAGTCTAGCGGTAAAAAGATGATGATCCCGTCGCTGCTGCCGCTACTGGTGCCGATCGTCGTCGGCTTGGCCCTCGGGCCGCAGGCGCTCGGCGGGGTGCTGATGGGCACCATCGTCACGGGTCTCTTCGCCGCCATCTCGATGTGCACGGGCGGGGGCGCCTGGGACAACGCCAGAGAAATACATCAAGATCATCAACATCGTCGCGCTCTTGATCGTGCCTTTGATCGTCTAGGCGCCGGCTTCGGCGTCCTGCCCAAATTCTGGACCCTGGATCACCTATGACGAGTGACGTCGGCCCCGTGGTCGCACCGAGCGCGCGGCGGGCACTCCTCGCCCTGTCGCTCGCGGTGCTCTTCGGGTGGAGCGGCGCTCCGATACGAGAGTGTGCCGCCGCCGATACCGGGACGACACCGTCGATCCGGGGCGAGCGCATTATGGGCGTGCCGTCGCTGCCGGGGGTTTTCGCTCTTGCTCAGGACGGCAAGTCCGCCTATGTCGTCACGCACGAGCGCACCATCGAGCGTCTCGATCTGGAACGGCTCGCCCGCAGAAGCGTACCGTTCGAGGCCGGCACCCCCTCGGCGCTTGCCGTCGATCCGCAGGGACGCTGGCTCGCGGTCGGCACCGAAGAGCAGCGCGTCGTGGTGCTGAATGCGAGCAACGGGGCCGTGCTGAAGACGTTCAACAATAATCTCGTTGCCGTAGGCGTTGTCGCCTTCTCGCCGGATGGCCGCTGGCTGGCGGCCGGCGATCGCGACAGCAGAGTCTATTCGACCTCCTCCGGCTGGCGATCGCTCCCGCAGCTCGATCCGACGCGGTGGCGATATGGTGCAACCGTGGTCTGGGACACTACCACGTGGACCCGCGCGCATACCTTCGACGGCATAAGCGGGACAACAATCGGTTCACTGGCGTTCGATGCAAACAGTGAGCGCCTTGTCGCCGGCGGCGAGCATGCAAACTCAAGAACCGATACCGCCGAATGGGAGGTTTCGGTGTGGGAGTTGAGCAGCGGTCGACTGATCTCGGACTTGACGTTGCCGGTCGGAGCGATCCGTCTCGCAGGCTCGAACTCACCCTACGCAATCGACCCCGCCGGGGAATTCGTCTGGTATTGGAATACGGGCGGGATCTTTCGAGTACCGCTCGCGGCATGCCGCGACGATGGGGCGACGCTGCTCCCCACCCCGATGCTGCCCCCCGCCTATCGGATCCCGGGCGAATCGCGAAGATTCTCGCATCCTGCTCTGCTGCACCGGACCGCCGAAGGCAAGCGTTTCGTGCTGCAGTGGTACCCCGGGTCCCCGGTGGTTATTTCCGCAGCTTCGGGGAAGGTCTTGGCCACGCTCGATGCGCCCAACGATGAAATGGCTCCATTGAACGCACTGGCAAGCGATCCGCGCGGCAAGTACGTATACGGTATTTCAGTAGACAGAAACCTGTGGCGGTGGCGCATGCCCGATGTGGAGGCCGAGGGGAATGTCGCCCGGGTGGAGGTCATGGCGGAGCGCGGTGATCGACGGCAGCCTACGCGGCTCGCCTGCTATCCAGCGTTGCCGGGTTCGCCCCGCAGCGCTCGCATGACACTCGAGCGGTCGTTCGTCAGCGGACTGCTGCCGGAGACCGATCATGAAAAGAATCCGGTCTTTTTCGCTCCTGCCCGGGAATTGAAGCTCGCGGGCGGCAGGCTCAGCCTGACAAGACGACTTACGCTGCGCGAAACCGACGAACTGTGGGATGTCCAAACCGGGACGCGCCTGTGCGAACAGAAACCGAGGGACGTGAACGACAGAGCACCGAACGAGACTGCGCTCCTGTTCCGCGATCCGGCCTGCTACCCCGGGAACGCCCCGTCACCGGGCCGGCGTTTCCTTCCGATTGTCCGCACGGGAGACGACAAGGCGTGGCATTTCTCGGTGTTCGACGCCTTCCTCAAACGTAACGTATGGACGAAAACCGTCGCGCCGCGGGCGGCGAATTCCGACGATCCCCTCTTCGCGGAGATCAACTCGGAGACCTTCATCGTTACCGAAGACACAACGAAGCTGCGACTCTGGGAAAACGGCGCGTTGCGGACGCTGTTCGATGCGCAAGGCGCGAGTTTCATCATGGTGCTTGCCGTGGCTCCCGATCGCAGCCGCGCCGCGCTGTTATTGTCGACGGGGTCGATCGTCCTCATCAAGTTGGCAGGCGGCAAGGTAAATTCCCTTAAACCGCGCGGGACGGCTTTCAGTCCCCTGAGGTTTTCGGCGGACGGCCGGCGGCTGCTCCATTTTTGGCAGGAAATCACCACAGACCGACAAGCAAGTGCACTGGCTGGCGGCACCTTCATCGAGGACCAATCGCATTCGGCTCTACGACATCGAGCACGGCGATACGCCCTACGACATTGGCCGGCACCGGCTGTTCAGCGGCAGTCTAGCCGTCTCTGCCGAAGGCATCTGGCTCGCCACCGGCGGCATGGATGGTTCCGTTAGGCTATGGGATCTCAAGGCGGGCGCCGAAGCGGCAGCGTGGCAGGGTCCGAAGAGTCCCGCGATCTCGATGACTTTCGAAGGCGAGGACAGGTTGGCTGTTCTCTATCACTCCGGCGAAGTTCAGATTCTCACTTTGCAGGCTGCGCAATGAAAGCCCGCCTGCCGCGCGTATGCAAGCTTCGTCCATGAGCGAGGCGTTCCCCGCTGCGCTTTCGATTACGTGTCGATTTCTCCGCGGAGCGCTGTGGTGGGGACTGATGCTGCCGCCGTGGTTGTCGCCCGCGCTGGGACAGGGCGGGCCGGCAGGCGAGCTGCGTACCGTGGCGCCGCTGACACTGGGCATGAGGCCGTATGAAGACTATGCGGCGAGCTATGCCGCTGCAGCGCTTGGCGACGGTCGCGTTCTTGCCCTCGTCCATTCGGGCGGCTGGCGGCGGAAACTGAGCATTTGGGAGCCGCGCCGGCAGGCTTGGCGCGATCTCGGTTTCCCGGACCGGATCGAATTGTGGCCGGGGGAGACCCTGCCGGTCCTGAAGGATGGACGTGTTTTTTTCGGCGTGGCCAGTTGGCAACCTGCAACGGACGTGACTCAGCCTGGCCTGCTGTTCTGGAACAGCGCAACTGGGATGTGGGAAACGCATGCCGCTCCGGTGCGGATGCGAACGGGTTATAGCGTAAGCCAGGTGGGAAGCGGCGGGTTGCTCCTGCTCGGCGGATCCCACAAAGAGGGTCCGATCTCGGAGCGCAACGCGGTTCTGCCGAACGCCGAGCGGCTTGAAGGTGAAAAAGTCACGCCACTGACCCCGCTCAAGGTCGGGCGCATCGGGCACAGCGCCACGCCGCTGCCCGATGGCCGGGTCTTGGTGGCCGGCGGTTGCGGCGGCGAAGGAAGGGCCATTCGCTCCGTGGTGCTCTGGAGTCCGGTCACCCGAGCGTGGCGGGACGGGCCGTCTTTGGAGACAGCGCGCTGCCGACATGCTGCGGTTTCTCTCGGTGACGGGCGGGTGATGGTCGCCGGCGGAGTCGATGAATCCGGTGGTGCGCTCCGTTCAGTCGAAATCTGGGACACGAAAAAACGTGCTTGGTCCTCGGCGCAGCCGCTCCTGCGCTCCGCCGGGAATCCGTCGGCGGCCGCGCTGACAAACGGCGACGTACTCCTGGTCGCCACGCCTGAGCGCGGTCAGATTCAAATTCCGTTTGCGATGCTATGGATGAAGGCTTCGGGGCAATGGCGCCCTGCAGGCATGAAACCCGATCGGCCCGAGACCGTTGCGACCGGTCTTGCCGCGCAGCCGAAACTCCTGCCGTTACCGGATGGCGCGGCGTTGGTGCTCAACGGCGGATTTGTGTCGCGCTGGGCGCCGCTCTCCGGTGACAGCGCGCCCGCTTCCCTGTTCGGGGCGCGCGGCTTCGTCGAAACACCCCTCAAAGACGGACGCATCCTGCTTAGCGGAGGACGTCAGACGCGCTTTGGCGCTAGAGACACTTTCGTCGACTGGGCCGAAATCTTCGATCCGAAGACCGGTCGTTTCATGCTCACGGGACGCATGAATCAACGCCGCGCCAACCATACCGCTGTCGCTCTCGACGACGGCGGCGTATTCGTCGCTGGCGGTCTGGCGCAAGCTCCAGATCGCGATGACCCGATCGACGCGGTGTCGGAAGCCTGGGATCCCGGCAAGGGTCGCTGGCGCGTGCTGGAAGGTCCTCGCTTCAGCCCGGGAGAAAAAATTCATTCCGCAAAGATCGACGACGGTCGGGTCCTGCTCTTTGCGACGCGCGAAGATAAAGGGCAGCCCGTCGAATTCCGTGCGTGGATCTGGAATCCGCGCACGGATCTGTTTGACGCCGTGCCCGTCGGCGCGCAGGCGAGGCGCAACGCAAGCATCGCCATACTGGCCGATGCGCGCGTATTGATTGTCGGCGGGAGCACACCGGACGGTCAGCGGTACGGCAGCGCCGAGCTGTGGGATGCCAAGACGAACAGGCTCGAAATCGCCGATGCCCCGGATACCGAGGATGCGGACGACTGGAGGACATTCGTACTGAAGAGCGGTCAGGTATTGCTGCTAGAGCGCTACGCGCAGACTCACGAGAAGCGTTCGCAGACCGCTTCCAAGGCATTCCTGCGGGAACCCATATCGGGCAAATGGATCGCGATTCCACATTTGCCTGCAGTACACGTTCAGGGGAATGGTATCGCGGAAATGGAGGATGGAACGCTGTATGTGGAAACGGAGCAGAGTGGCTATTGGCTCCCGCCCGACAGCACCGAATGGATCGCCGCGCCAAAACCTCCGGTTTCCGGACAACCCTGGGGCAATTTCAGCCCGAACGCGTCGGTGTCCATGCTTAGGGAGGTGGACAGCGGCGCGATTTACATGGATGCGAAACAAAAGACCTGGATCCTGTATGCCAAGGGCTATGTTCCGCGCAGTCACCCGGCACTGGTCGCGCTCGCCGACGGCCGCCTGATGGTCGCTGGAGGCGATGCGACCGTTTGGAATTTGGGGCCTTCGCGGTCGACTCAGATCTGGGATCCGAAGAGCAACACCTGGACGCTAGCCGCCGACCTCACGCGTGCCCTGTGGGGCGCACACCGGGCCCTGCGGCTGCCATCAGGTCGCGTACTGCTCGTCGGTTTGGGCGATCTGGGCGGGGAGCGAATCGCTTGCGAGCTTTGGACCCCGCAGAGCGGCGCATGGTCGTCCTGCGGCGACATCGCGGCCGAGCGCGCTACCGCGTCGACCAGACGGTTCGAGCTCGGCTCGCTCGCCGACGGTCGCGCGGTTCTGTTCAACGGCGCGTCGGCTCGGCTGTACGATGAACCTGGCAACCGGTGGGAGACCGCCAAGCTCGCACTGCACCCCATGCCGGAATTTTTTCAGGGATTGCCTGACGGGCGCGTGGGATACAGCGGCGGTCCCAGCGGTGAACTCTGGGACAACCGGTCTGCGGATTCCTTCGACATCACCGACATCGTCCAGTCACACAGGGCGGGAATCGGCGCCGTGCGCTTCAAGGACGGTCGTGTGCTCGTGTCGGATCGGCAAATGTGGGAACCCAAGAATCGGCAGTGGATCGTCTTCCGGAGGAACACTGCCAATGAATTGAGACAGTGGGGCGAGCATCTTGCCCTGTTGCCGGACGGTTGCATCCTCGCCTGGCCGCCATTGACGCTCATCAGCGCCGACGGTACTCGTTTTCGTCCGGTGCCCGACTCAGCCGCGGATCTCTCCGCCGCGAACATTGTGGCGTTACCCGAAGGATTGATCGTGCTCGCCGGAGACACGGGCCGCGGGAGCAACCCCGGAAGCGCCTTCGTGCGGTTCAAGGCTTCGTGTCGCGGGGTGGAGTTTTTCGCCGGCGAAGTCGGCGAAATGCCGGGCGGAAGGCGCTCCGTCCAGATCACCGATCTGGCGGCACCGACGGCTTCGGCAGCCGCTTCTGCGGACGAGTATGACCTTGCGATGGCTGCCACGTCGCGGGCTCGCGCGATGCTTTCCTGGTGGGAGCGCGTTCGTGAAGCCTTGGATGATGACGCGCGAGCAATCATCCTCGCGGCCGTCTCCGTCGTTCTGATATTGGTGTGGATATTTCTGTCCTATCGTTTCCGCGCTGCGCGCCGCTCCCGCGTAAGCGATCTTTAGATCGCATCTCGCCTGCGCTGAGCGAGGTCGACAGTCTCGCATGGCCTCGACCCTCTTTCGAGGCCACGTCTACACCGTACTTCCCTATCCCAACCCGGATGAACCCAATCTCCTAGCACTGCGATATACTCGGTTGCCCGAATCGAAGGTGAGAAGGTGATCCAGGTGACAATGGAGTCAGTGCTGGAAGAGGGGTGCAAGGCGATCTGGAGGTCAGCGCTGTTCGCCGCGCTCCTTTTCGGTCAAACGAGTCCTCTCGCGCAGGGCCAGGAAAAGGAACTCGAGACGCCGTATGTGCCGCCGCCGCAAGCGGTCGTCAACCGCATGCTCGATCTCGCAGAGGTGAAACCCGGCGACACGGTTATCGATCTGGGCTCGGGCAACGGGAGCATCATGATCACGGCGGCGCAGCAATACGGCGCGCGCGGCTTCGGCGTCGAGCTCAACCCGCGCCTCGTGCAGAGCTCGAACGAAGAAGCGCGTCGCGCCGGCGTGGCTGGTCGCATCAGATTCCTCCAGCAGGATCTGCTCAAGACCGATTTTCGAGAAGCGGACGTGCTCACGCTGTATTCCCTGCCCGGGGTCAACATGGCGCTGCGCCCCAAGATTGTCGCCGAGCTGAAGCCGGGCACGCGCGTGGTCTCGCACGATCATGACATGGGGGTTTGGCGTCCCGACGCGGAGAAGACGGTCCCAGCGCCCGACAAGATGCTCGGAGCTAACAAGGAAACCCGGGTGTATCTCTGGATCGTTCCGGCGAAGGTCGAAGGCGCTTGGGAAATCGAAATCAAAGCCGGCGGAAAGACGCGCAGCCTCCCTTTCGCGCTCAAGCAGCAATACCAGATGGTATCCGGGTCCGTGACCGTTCCCGGAAACGCCGCCGCGCCGATTTTGGAAGGAAGGCTCCGCGGCGACGAGATCAGACTCGTACTGCCCGGCGGTACCGTCGCCCGCGATCGGGTCGAACTAGTCGGTCGCGTTGCCGGCGATTCCGTAAGCGGATCCGTACTACGGGCAGGCCGAGAAATCGCGACTTGGAGCGCGCGGCGGCGAAGCTAGGCACCCATGACAACGGTCTCCGGTGGGGACGCACGGAGCACCGCTACGGCATCGCTGCAGCATTGCATCGGCACACGACGCCGGCGACGGGCGGATTGAGAATTTCCTATCCCTCTATCACTTCGTACCGCCCGCCGCTTTCGACCTGTCTCTTGGCGGTCGCTGTTCTAGTGCTCGCTACTCTTCCGGTGACTGCCCCGGCCCGGACCTGCTCTCCCGAATCGCCCCTATCTGCGGATACGCAGGCGGTCACTATCAAGGCGGTGGGGGACATCGTTCTGGGAAGCGACTGGCCGACGCCGCACTACCCGGCTGACTTCGATATCCGCGCGCAAGCCGGCATGCGGCGGGTGCTGGGCCAAGCCGACGTCGTATTCGGCAATTTCGAGGGCGCGCTCACGAAGCACAATGTCAGCACCAAGAAGGCAAACGGCAGCACGGTGTTTGCGTTCCGCATGCCGCCGCGCTTTGCCGGGTTGCTACGCGGCGCTGGTTTTAACGTGCTCGCCATCGCCAACAATCACACGCTCGACTTCGGCGAGCGCGGCCTCGCGGATACCCTGAAACATCTTTCCCGCGCCGAGGTTCTCGCGATCGGTGAAGCCGACAAGATAGTGCTGCAGAAAGTGCGTGACGTGACGCTGGCATGGATCGGCTTCAGTCACCTCGATCGCCATAACAACGTGCGTGATTTCGACAAGCTCGCCGAACTGGTGCGCCGAGCGCGGCGGCTTGCCGATCTGGTGATCGTTTCGGTGCAGGCCGGCGCGGAAGGCACCGACTATCTGCGCCTACGCGATCACGAGGAGACGTTTCTTGGCGAGAACCGCGGCAACACTTTTGCGTTCGCGCGCAAGGCGATCGACCTCGGCGTCGATTTGATCATCGGTCACGGCCCGCACGTGTTGCGGGGTATCGAGTGCTACAAGGGAAAGCTGATCGCTTACTCGCTGGGCAACTTCGTCGGATACAACGCGCTGTCGATCAGGCGCGCCGCCGCGGTGACGATCGTGCTGGAGGTGAAATTGTCGAAACAGGGACAGACGCTCGGATTCGATGTCTCGCCGCTGAAGTTCAACGAGGAGCGCTTCCCGGAACCGGATCCGGACGCGCTCGCGAGCTATCTCATCAACGATCTCTCCCGTCTTGCCCCGCTCAACGGTACGGTGCGTCTCCCCGTCTCCGACGCCGGCCGTGGCCGTTATCTCGAATGGCTGAACGCCGAGGGGCTCGGTAAGATCGTCGGCGAATGATGCTTGTGAGCGCGTGGCCAATGTGCGTAAGGCGCCGCAGCCCTCGCCGCAACGGTGGATCAAGGAACCAGGTGAGGAAACCGCAGAGCGCGCCAGAGGCGTTCGAAACCCGCCATCGCCTGCTCGACGCTCAAGTCCTTTAGATCGCGGCTCCCGGGCTGCAGTAGCTCGTGCGGCGTCTTCCAGGGCCGCCAGCGTTCAGGCGACGAGTCGCCGAAAAAACACAGGATCGGCTTGCCGAGAGCCGCGGCGAGATGCATCGCTCCACCGTCGGCACACACCACACAGTCGCACAGCGACAGAGCCGCGATCAGCCGGGAGAGCGCCTCGGTTGGGCAAGAGAGCACAGGAAGCTCGCCACAGCTCTCCGCAACGGCGCGAGCCCTCTCGTCATCGCCAGGATGCGTTGGACTATCGGGATCGCCGGGAGCCCAAAGCAGCACAAATCGAGCGGCGTGCCGCTCCGCGATCGCGCGAATCAGCGCCGCGAAGTTTGCCGCTGGCCACTGCTGGTGAAGCCTACGCGCACTGATTTGCACGCCGACAACCGGCGTGCCGCGCCCCAGCCGGAATAGGGCTTGCTCGATGTCGCGGCGGTCGCTGGTATCGGGAAACACTCGGGCAGAAGGCGGCGGGCCGTTTATGCCGAGCGCCTTGAGCAAACCGAACACCTGCTCCACCTCGTGAGCCCTGGACGCGGGATCGTACAGCAGCGCAATGTCGAGGCGAGAATGGGCCCTGCCGGGCTCGGCATAGCCGAGCACGTGTTGCGCGCCGATCATCCGGGCAAGACGCAGCGAGCGCGGCGCAAACCCCGGTGTGGCGAGGATGGCGTAGTCGAACTTTTCCTTGCGCAGTTTCCTGATCAGCCGGATGCGATCGGCATACACCGAAAAGAGGGAGCGCGCCTCGCCTCGATGCTTTGCTTTTTCGTAGGCGTAGACCGCGTCCACGGCTGGATTCCCGGCAAGAACGGCCGCGTTATAGGTGTTCACGAGCGCTGCGACATGTCCGTCGGGAAAGCGTTCGCGCAGCGCGGCGATGAGCGGCGTCGTGCAAACGAGGTCGCCGATGTCGTCCCGGCGGATGACCAAGACGCGCGGGCGCCGGTGCGGTGCGTACCGGGAGGGAACGGGGGCGTTCATGATGATCCGGCGATGCTCTTGGCAGCGACCGGCGCAAGCCTGAGCGCCTTGACCAAGCCCCGCACGCGCTCGACGAAGGCGCCTTCGGAAAACTGAGCGAGATGCGCTTTCGCCGACTCCGCGTCGAAGCGGAATCCGCCGCCCAACGCAAGCCGCGGCGTGCGTTCGAAGCCGGCGCCGCCGTCCTCGCGCGGGTTGCGGTAGCGCAGGCCGGTCGCCCCATGCATCACGGTTTCATCGAACGGGGGCGCGTCGCGCGCGAGCACCGGCGTTCCGCAGGCTTGCGCTTCAATGACATTGGGACCGAGCGCCTCTTTCTCGGGAAGCCCGGTCAACAGGAAATCGATGTTCCGCCGGCACGGCGGCTTGCCGCGTAGCCGGTCGACCAGAAGAGATAGGCAAATCAATCCGGAGGCGAAGTCTGAAGGACGGGCCCGCGCGCCGCAATCCCGTGCTTGAACCCGCCCCGAATCGCGCACACGCACATTATGTCAATTTCGTTCCGCTACGCACCCCGAAGGGGGCGATCGGAGCGGAGTTTAGTGGTAAATTGCTGGGCAATCAATTCCAACCGCCGCAGCAAGGCAAGGTCTGTCCCGCACCCCGGTAGATCCGAGGCGTTGTCCTCGTTCAGCGACTCAGGCGATATCTGGAACGGGATGGTAGGTCAGTTCGCGCGCCGACGGTTTTAGTCCGTCGAGGTTCTTTGCGTCCTCCGGTGGTGCGCGTTGATTCTGTCGTGTGCCCCGCGCCCGCTTGCTTCGATTGTGAGGCTTGCGCAATCACGACCGGGGCGTACTGCGGCGGCATATCCGGCATGTCGATCATGAACTACCCCTTAAATTGAGCCATAACGTCCGCGATGACGCGTACGAGCAAGCGCGCGAAGCCGCGCTTGCGAAGTGTCGTTGTCCATCGCGCTGTTAGGCGTCATTGGTACTTAACTCGCCTAGCTTGGCGGCGCAGAGGGAGCGTGCATTTGTGGCTCGTTATTTTTCTCAATCCAACGGATGAGCGCGTACGCAAGCCCCGCATAGACTGCGGTCGATCCCATGAGGACAAGAGCACCGTAGAGAGCACTGCCTTCGTCTTTTTGGTTCCATCCCTCAATTAGAATGCCACCGATGAAATAGGGGTAGAACATGCTTAGCGAGGCGGCTATCCATACGACGATGGAAATAATGGTTTTAGCAAATCTCGACCGACCACGAAACAGGCTGACGAAGAAGAACATGGACGACCCTACCCCGACAATAAAGGCCGCGAACGTGGCTAAATCCCCAATTGCCTTGTACACCTTGTACATCCGAGTGCCTTCATGCCGGGGAGGACCAGTCTTCTGACGTCTAACGTCCGCGCGCTTGGGCACGCGAGGCGCGCCTTCGGAAGCCTGTACTGAATATCCCTTGGGGTTGGGAACAATCCGGATCTCTGGGCCAGAGATGTCATCTGACTTTTCACTGAGGAATGTGCTAAGCAAGCCACTCACGTCGCCATCTGCGGCAAACGAAGGTTGACCGGCCAGAAAACCAACGAGCGCCACTGTTAAGATTCTCGCGTTCATAGAAATGGCCTAACCTTGGCGATGAGCCGCGCACCGCGGTGACAACTTTCACAGGCACCTGGTGCGTCGGCTCCATCGCATGTTAGGCAGCCGGTCGCCCGTTCGCGCGCCATGCCAGCAAGAAGTCGACGACATTGAACATGACGCCACGAACGTTCTCGTGAAAGTGCCCCGCAGCGAGCCCATCGGCCGAATCAGTAATGCCACGAACTTCAAGAAACCCGATACCGCTCATTCGAGCTGCCCTGGCACCGCCGCTTCCTTCCCACGCCACACAGAGCGCGTTGGTCGTCGTTCGGAGCTCCGCAGCTCGGTCGGGATCAACGATATCCTCGTCACCGCTCGCAATAATGCCAAAATGCACCCCGAATGGAAACGTCGCGGAACGTGCAATGCGAATCAACTCGGCTAACCCATTCGCATCGGCGTCATGTTGCGGCAGCGGCTCAGGATTGAAGCGTTCGTTGTAGTCATGTTCGACTGTCGCGGTCGCGACAACGAGGTCGCCGATCTCGACCGCATCAGTCAAGCGCCCCGAAGCCCCTACACACATGAGGAGCTTTGTCGCGGAGCGCCTGTCGATCAAATACTGTGCCTGAACGCCGTACTGGGACTTACCGTTTCCTCCAGTCGAAAGGAGCACGTCGATCGATGAGAGTGACATGCACTTGAGAGCCCCGACCTGAACCTCTTGGTGGGAAATACCCCGACGAGTAAAACCCTGAAGCAACCCTTCCACTTCCACGATATCCGGGGCCAACAATAGGAGAGATTCCATTCGAATTCTGATTATGGCTGCCTAACGTTCGCGTTGAGGCGCGCGCGGCTTCATGCGCGTCGCCTCCAACGCGCTGTTAGCGCGCCATTCAACGGGCCCACGTTGAGCGGCAAGTTGGCAGCGATGAACATGGCTGGCTAACGAATTCGTACGTACTTTC
>WNGL01007099.1_pt1 | contig 18566 bp, 8 predicted proteins | sample 5400591 | NCBI WGS metagenome assembly WNGL01 (sample SAMN13153377, study PRJNA577476) | soil metagenome | isolation source: 80 cm soil or saprolite under Garry oak tree replicate 1 | place: USA:California | collected 2016-06-15 | reverse complement strand
TATCGCTACTGGTCGCAGCGACGATCCTCTTCTCGTCAGCGCTGCCAAGCCCCGTCTCGGCCCAAACGGTCTCGTTCATCGCCCACAAAGATTTCGTATCTGGATCTAGTCCCGTATCCGTCGCGGTGGGCGACTTCAACGGCGATGGGGTGCAAGATCTGACGCTTGCCAACTACCATGACAACACCGTCTCCGTGCTGCTGGGCAACCGCGACGGGACCTTCCAGGCGGCGCGAACCTTCGGTGTGGGCACTAATCCCAGCTCCGTGGTCGTGGGCGACTTCAACGGCGATCGCAAGCTGGACCTGGCGGTCGCCAACGCGGGGTCCAACACCGTCTCGGTGCTGCTGGGCAACGGCGATGGGACCTTCCAGGCGGCGCAAACTTTCGGGGTGGGGATTAATCCTCAGTCCGTGGCCGTGGGCGACTTCAACAGCGACGGCAAGGCGGATCTGGCGGTCGCCGACTATGGCTCTACGACCGTCTCGGTGCTGCTGGGCAACGGCGACGGGACCTTCCAAGCGGCGGCGCTCTACGGGGTTGGTCTTAATCCTCAGTCCGTCGCGGTGGGCGACTTCAATGGCGACGGCAAGCCGGATCTGGCGGTCGCCAACGCGGGGTCCAACACCGTCTCGGTGCTGCTGGGCAATGGCAATGGGACCTTCCAGGCGGCACGGAACTTCGCCGCTGGCGGAGCTCCTTGGTCCGTCGCGGTGGGCGACTTTAATGGTGATGGCAAGCTCGATCTGGCGGTCAGCAACGCAGGGTCCAACACCGTCTCGGTGCTGCTGGGCAACGGCGACGGGACCTTCCAAGCGGCGACGATCTTCGGCGTGGGCCTTAATCCTCACTCCATGGCCGTGGGCGACTTCAATGGCGACGGCAAGCCGGATCTGGCGGTCGCCAACGCGGGGTCTAACACCGTCTCGGTGCTGGTGGGCAACGGCGACGGGACCTTGCAGGCGGCACGGAACTTCGCAGCTGGCGGAGCTCCTTGGTCCGTCGCGGTGGGCGACTTTAATGGTGATGGCAAGCTCGATCTGACGGTCAGCAACGCAGGGTCTAACACCGTCTCGGTGCTGCTGGGCAACGGCGATGGGACCTTCCCGGCGGCGCCGCTCTACGGGGTTGGTCCTAATCCTCAGTCCGTCGCGGTGGGCGACTTCAATGGCGACGGCAAGCCGGATCTGGCGGTCAGCAACGCCGGGGCCAACACCGTCTCGGTGCTGCTGGGCAACGGCGATGGGACCTTTCAGCCGGCACGGACCTTCGCTGCAGGTCCTAATCCGACCTCCGTGGTCGCGGGCGACTTCAACGGCGATGGCAAGCTCGATCTGGCGGTCGCCGACTATGGCTCCAACGACGATTCAACCAGCACCACCGTTGCCACTACGGTTTCGGTGCTGCTGGGCAATGGCGATGGGACCTTCCAGGCGGCGCACACCTTCGAGGCTGGTAGCGGCCCTTACTTCCTGGCCATGGGCGACTTCAACGGCGACGGCAAGCTCGATCTGGCCGTGGCCGACCTGGGTCCCAGTACTCTACGAGCTGGTACGGTTTCGGTGCTGCTGGGCAATGGCGATGGGACCTTCCAGGCGGCACGGAGCTTCGCCGCTGGCAAGACCATTTGGTCCGTCGCGGTGGGCGACTTCAATGGTGACGGTAAGCTCGATATGACGGTCCCCGATGGAGGGTCGAACAGCGTGTCGGTCCTGCTGGGCAACGGCGATGGGACCTTCCAGGCGGCACGGAGCTTCAGTGTTGGTTCCAGTCCCGTATACGTCGCGGTGGGCGACTTCAATGGTGATCGGGTACAGGATCTGGCGGTGGTTACCTACTATGACTTCACCGTTTCGGTGCTGCAGGGCAATGGCGACGGAACCTTCCAGGCAGCGCGGACGTTTGCCGCCGGCAGCTATCCCTGGTCTGTGGCCGTGGGCGACTTCAATGGTGATGGCGTGCAGGATCTGGCGACGGCAAACCTTGGTTCTACCACCGTCTCGGTGCTGCTGGGCAACGGCGATGGGACCTTCCAGGCGCCACAGAACTTCGGCGCCGGCTATGGCCCTGCATTCACGGCTGTTGCCGACTTCAATGGCGATGGCAAACTGGATCTGGCGGTGGCCAATTATTATGACACGACCGTCTCGGTGATGATAAACAGCAGCGGCGGCTCCGCTCCGGTGGCGCCCACGATCACTTCCCAGCCAGCCAATCAGACCGTCACCGCCGGTCAGACCGCCACCTTCTCGGTGACCGCCTCCGGCACCGCCCCGCTCGGCTATCAGTGGAATAAGAACGGGGCCGCCATCAGCGGCGCGAACTCTGCCAGCTACACCACCCCGCCCACCACAACCGCGGACAACGGGGCGCAGTTTACGGTCGTGGTCAGCAACTCGGCGGGCAGCACGACCAGCAACGCCGCCACGCTCACCCTGAACCCGCCGCCACAGTTCACTTTGACGGTTAGTGAAACAGGCCTAGGCTCCGGCACCGTCACGTCGAGTCCCGCAGGTATCAACTGCGGGAGCGCCTGCTCGGCCTCCTATGTGAGCGGCACCACCGTGACCCTGACGGCGACTCCGGGTATGCTCTCAGGTTTCGGCGGGTGGACCGGCTGCGACATCGCCTCGGGCAACACTTGCACCGTTAAGATGAATGCGGCGAGGTCGGTGACTGCCGACTTCACGCTCCTAGGGCTACCTTAATCCAAGCGATAGGTTCACGTCGGCCACGGCACAGCCCACCACCCATCACAAGGGAGAATGCCTCACCTTCTTCTTGTGACCTTGCGTTGCTGGTGGCCGCAGCGGTGACGGTTGCTAAGCTTGGAATTCCTGCACGAGCCTTTCTTCCAATCCAAACGATGCTGCGCTTCTTCTCAGACACGCGATCGTGGAGGCGTTGAATGCCCCCGCACATTGCCACAGTTGCTTACTGCATAGCTATCTTGGGGCTTTTCTGGCTGGATCGGGACGAAGGCTACAAGGCATCCAAGGCGCTTTGGATTCCCGTGGTTTGGATGTTAATCGCCGGGTCGCGAATGGTCTCCGAGTGGCTGCAAGTTGCCCCGGCAACTACGGTCGACCAGTACCTTGAGGGCAGTCCCCTCGACCGGCTCGTCCTCGGCGGGCTTTTGGCGGCCGGCTTAATTGTCCTTGTTAGTAGAGGAAGAAAAGTCGTGGCGGTCCTGCGAGCGAATGGACCGATCCTCGTGTTTTTCTTCTATTGCGCTGTAAGCACCCTCTGGTCCGACTTCCCCGACGTGGCCTTCAAGCGCTGGATCAAGGCCTTGGGTGACCTGGTGATGGTCCTGGTCGTCCTGACCGATATGGACCCATCCGCTGCGGTTAAGAGACTCCTCGACCGGGCGGGTTTTCTCCTCATCCCTTTCTCCGTCCTTTTGATCAAGTATTACCCGGATTGGGGGCGGGGATACCTCCCGTGGGTCTGGACGCCGTACTACACCGGGGTCACGACGAACAAAAACCTTCTCGGAATGATCTCTTTGATCTTCGGGCTCGGATCCGCGTGGCGTATTTTCGAAGAGTTGCGCAGTGGAAACGGCAAGCGCAGGGCAGGGCCATTGATCGCTCATGGAGCCCTTTTTGCAATGGTTCTTTGGTTGTTTTGGGTGGCCAATTCGGTGACTTCCTTAGCCTGCTTCCTCTTAGCGGGGGGATTGATGGCAGTCACGCACCTGAGGGGGCTGGTCCGGAAGCCATTCTTCGTGCACCTGCTAGTAGCGGCGGTGCTGGCCGTTTCCTTTTCTGCCCTGTTCCTTGATATTGGCGCGGGCCTCGTGAAGGATCTTGGGAGGGATGAAACCCTCAGCGGCCGGACAGCGCTGTGGAATCGACTTCTAGACATGGCCGGGAACCCCCTGTTCGGGACAGGATTCGAAAGCTTCTGGCTTGGGGACCGACTCCACAAGCTCTGGAACGTCTACTGGTGGCACCCCAACGAGGCCCATAACGGTTATCTCGAGGTTTTCTTGAACTTGGGTTGGACGGGGGTGGCCCTGCTCGGCGTGGTCATGCTCACCGGCTACCGAAACGTCATCGCCGCCTTCCGCCAGGACCCAGACGGAGGGAGGGTCAAGCTGACGTATTTCGTCGTTGCAGCAACCTACAACTTCACCGAGGCAGGTTTCAGAATGATGGACCCCGTATGGATCTTCTTCCTTATGGCAATAGCCGTCGTTCCGAAAGCCCCCATTCGCGAAGACACGAACATTAGGGCACAGGTGAGTTCGGATCAATACTGCGTTGACCTGCCAGCGAGAACAGACATTTACGAGGAAGTCGTTTGAAGCCTTTTGACGCAAGCGGCGCGTTTCGGCCCGCGTCGGACGGGGGCGACGAACTGCGTCGCCTCGGCGTCCGGGGCGCCGGGGTCACGGTGCTTTCCCAGGCGCTGGGGCTAGCCGTCCAGGTCATCGCCACCGTGGTGTTGGCTCGGCTCCTCACCCCGCGCGATTTCGGCGTGGTCACGATGGTTACCACATTCAGCCTGCTGCTCGTGAACTTTGGACTGAACGGGTTTACCGAGGCCGTTGTTCAGCGGGATGCGATCGATCATTTCCTGGCCAGCAATCTCTTTTGGATCAACATAGGCGCGGGTCTTCTTCTCACGATCGCGTTCGCGGCAGCAGGGTCGCTACTGGCCTGGTTTTACGGCGATTCGCGTGTGGCGCATGTCGCCGTCGGCTTGTCCGTGACAATCTTCCTCACCAGCGCCTCGGTCCTGCACCTTGCCCTCCTCAAGCGGAACATGCGGTTCTCCGCGGTGTCCGCCACTGACATCCTTGCCCGTGGTGTTTCGGTAGCAGCATCGATATTCCTCGCCTGGGCAGGGTGGGGATACTGGGCGCTGGTCGCAGGAGCCGTTGCGCAGCCACTTACCACATCCATCGGGGCGTGGTCCCTCTGTCGATGGATCCCCAGTCTCCCGCGGCGTGTAGCTGGAACGGGTTCGATGGTACGCTTCGCGATGCATACTTACGGGAACTTCAGTGCCAACTACTTCGCCCGGAATATGGACAATGTCCTGGTGGGATGGCGGTTCAACGCGCAATCTCTGGGCTTCTACAAGAAGGCGTATGACCTGTTTGCCCTTTCGGCGAGCCAACTCGTTTCACCTCTCACCGTCGTCGCTGTGTCGACTTTGAGTCGGCTGAACCGGAACTCCATCCAATACAGGCGGTATCTTCTCAGTGCGCTGGCGGCGGTCGCATTTGTGGGCATGGGGTTGAGTGCGAACCTGACGCTGGTCGGCAAAGATGTGATTCGCCTGCTGTTGGGACCGGGTTGGGAGCCGGCGGGCCGGGTTTTCACGTTCTTTGGCCCCGGAATCGGCATCATGCTTCTCTACGGCACGCACGGTTGGATCCATCTATCCATCTCTCCATCGGCAGGGCGGACCGCTGGTTCCGCTGGGGGGTCGTAGAGTTCGTTGTGACAGGACTCCTGTTTATCGTGGCACTCCCGTGGGGTCCTGCAGGAATCGCGGTGGCCTGGACTGCGTCCTTCTGGATTCTCACGATCCCCGCGTTCTGGTATGCCGGGCGGCCAATCCAGTTCGGAGTTGTCCCCGTGATCGCTGCCGTCTGGAAGTACCTTGTGGCATCACTGCTCGCGGGCTGCGCGTCCGCGGTGATCATCCGAGGGTTCCCGTCCTTGTCTTTCGTCGCTGTGTCGGGTCCGGTTGGGGCCGTTTCCCGGATAGCCGCGATCTCCGCGTTGTTCGGAGCTCTGTATCTCGGTGCAGTCATCCTTCTGCATCAAGGGTGCGCACCCCTCTATCAAGTCGCGGGACTTTTGCGGGAGATGGTCCCATGGGCTCAGTTCTCGAGGTCCCCGGCTGACGCCGCAACCTGCGGCCCTGGTGCGAGCGAGGCGCTAACCCTCTAAAGATACGAACGGCGAAGAAGAAGTCCCGTCAGTCGCATATTCCATGACATTTGACCCGCAGGATTCCAGCGCCCTATGCACCTAGCGGGGAGGGTACGAAATATTTTGCGCGGTCTGCTTCAGGCTTATGGAAGCAGCAGCATGAAAAGATACGTCTGGAACAGCGAATTCTTGCGCGGTCGGTGGGACTGCCTCGATAGGACGCCAGGCGATTGCGTGTATCCGTACGTCGAAAAATATGCGAATAGGGGGGGAGTATTCTGGATCTCGGTTGCGGTTCGGGTAGCACTGGGAACGAATTGAGCGGAACCGCGCATCAAGTTTACACAGGGGTGGACATTTCTGATGTAGCCCTTGAGAACGCCAAGAAGAGGACTGAGGAGAACCGTCGAGGAGATAAGAACCGGTATTTCCAGTCGAATATTTTCAGCTACGTACTAACTCGGCGATATGATGCTAGATGGATATACTCGAACTATCTGAAGGAACGTGGCGTCTTCATCGTCGTGAGGATGTGTAACGGGAGTGACAAATATAAGTTGATCGTGGACACCATCGAGAGCAACTTCGAGGTCGTAGAAAGGTATCTGTCCGATCGGCCCAAGGCAGTCGTCATTGTCCTTCGGCAGGGGTGCCGGCTCGAGCGCGCGCCTGTCGAGGAGAGACCGCCAACCGCCGCGACCGGGGAAAATCATTGAACAACGAAGCCTAGGTTCGTCTGAGGTGCGGGCGCGGATGGATGGGTACCACTTCCTGTCAGATCTGTGCCGCCTGTATCGTCAGGCCCCACGCCAGGCCAACGTATCGTGCCCCACCAGATCGGTTTGGAAGACAGATAAAATGAGGCTGGTAGGTTGTGATTGGCTGGCACGGGGATCCCGTTGACGTACGGGGTCGCCGCCGGTACCTCAGAAGAGTCCCACAGCACCGTCGCCGTGGCCACGACGCTGTTCATGCAGCCATGGAACGCTACCGTCGGTCATGTAATAGATGGCTGCCCTGGCAGTCGTACCTGAGATCGTCAACGACTGCCACTCGAGTAGGTGCCTGGCGCCTACTCAGCCTCGGCGTCGTAGCCTACCGGGGCCGGAAGGCGATAATTCCTGTGATGAAATCGCCGAACCCGGCGGCGGTGGCGGTGAACGTCGCAGCCACCGAACCCGACAAGGTTTGAGCTTTATCCTCACTTGCGACTGCGTAGCTTTGAATCTGCAGACCCTGCCGCTTGGTGTAGCCCGTCCCGGCGTTCCAGTCCGCCTGGTTGGCTGAATCGTTGAATGTAAACCCCAAAATGTAGGCGCCGTTCGCCGTTGTCGTGATGCTGCCACTGGTCACCGCATTCGCGCCGCCGCCGGGACTGTTCTGAACATTCACCTTCTGCCCATCCAGCGGGGTGCTCGTGTTCACTCCGCTGATCTCATGAACGATGATGGATTTGCCCATCGAGGCTGTGGAAAGGTTGCAAGAAACCGTATCGCCGCCAGTGGAACGAGCGATCGCATAGGCCATGGCGGCGCGACCGTATCCGCCGCTCGTCGGATTGGCCACGATTGTAAAAGTGTTCCCTTGGGTATCGGTGACGCTGCTCAAGGTTTGTGAGAGGCTCTCCCAGACGCAGAAGACGGCAATCGCGTCATTGGCGGTCACGTTGCTCGGAAACTTGGCCGACGCCGAGGAGGTGCTGTAGTGGTCGTTGCCGCTGGCCGACTGCACATAGGCGGGCGTTGTTGAGACCGAAGTGGTCACCGTCAGCGTGGTGGACGCACTGACTGAGCCCGAAATCGCTTGGATGGTGGTGCTGCCGGTTCCCACAGCGCTTGCCAGACCGGCGCTGTTGATGGTGGCGACCGCAGTATTGGAGGAACTCCAGGTCGCCGTGCTGGTCAGATTCTGGGTGCTGCCGTCACCGAAGGTGCCCGTGGCGGTGAATTGTTGCGTAGCGCCCTTGGCAATCGAAGGATTCGTCGGGGTTATGGCAATTGACGACAGCACCGCCGCGGTAACGTTCAGGGTCGTCGATCCGGTGACGGAGCCCGAAGCAGCTTGAATGGTGCTGGTGCCGGTTCCCGCGCCGCTCGCCAAACCGCTGTTGTTGATGGTGGCAACCGACGTATTGGAGGAAGTCCAGCCCACCGAGCGGGTCAGGACCTGTGTGCTGCCGTCACTGAAGGTGCCCGTGGCGGTGAATTGTTGCGTCGTGCCTTTGGCAATCGACGGATTTGCCGGCGTCACCACAATCGACGATAGCACGGCGGTGACCGTCAACGTGGTCGAGCCGATGACGGGACCCAAAGCGGCTTGAATGGTGCTGGTGCCGGTTGTGACGCTGGTCGCCAGGCCGGCGCTGTTGATGGTGGCAACGGTAGTATTGGACGAACTCCAGGCCACCGTGCTGGTCAGATTCTGAGCGCTGCCGTCAGTGTAAGTGCCCGTGGCGGTGAATTGTTGCGTTGCGCCCTTGGCAATCGATGGATTTGCCGGAGTCACCGCAATCGACGACAGCACCGGGGCGGTGACGGTCAACGTGGTCGATCCGGTGACGGAACCCGATGCAGCTTGGATCGTACTGGCACCTACCCCGACGCCGCTCGCCACACCGCTGCCGATGACAGCGGCGACCGCGGTATTCGAAGAACTCCAGTTCACCGCGCCGGTCAGATTCTGGGTGCTGCCGTCACTGTAAGTGCCCGTGGCGGTGAATTGTTGGGTTAGGCCGTTGGCAACCGACGGATTGGCAGGGGTCACCGCAATCGAGACTAGGCTCGGAGGTGTCCCCGGAACGATGGGAAACTTTGCTGTCAAGTAATCGACGATAATTTCATCGTAATACCAATATCCGGACGGATATCCGGGTTCGTTTCCTGTTCTGCCTACCTCGATGCCGGTCGGATTATAGTTACCACTCGCAGCGCGTGACACACTTCCGAGCAGCGCCCAGGTGGTGCCGTCGTACACCTGCATGTAGTGCGTTCCGCCTGCGTTGTATTGCATTGTTACCCAGTACCAGACATTTGGAGATATTGGTGTGGGATTCGAAACGCCAGTCACTGTCTCGAGGTACATCGCCCCACCACGTATGTGCAGCGCTGCATAGTCGCCGCCGCCCCCCGCGGTCATTGCGAACACTGTGTAGTAATTCTGGTCGCTTAGCGTGATTTTATAAAAGAAACCGACAGACGCGCTGCTAGAAAGAGTGGACCAGTTATAGGCTGCGTATCTGTCCGTTTGGGACATATCGTATTGAAGTCCCCGGGTGCCGCTGGCGTCGGTGTATTGCGTGCCACAAGTCGTCACCGAGGAAGGCAGTTGCTTCTGCGCGCTCGCGGAAATCGTCATCCCGGTAATGGGACTAATCTCCAAGGACCATAGTCCGTTACCGCAGTGCGTGCTCGCGACGAGGCTGTCGGTCGTTATTGTCGTGCCGTCGGTGGCGCTCTCAAAGTCGATGTACATCGAGGCCGTGTCGTTGAGCGTGATTGTGATGGTCGCGGACGCAGCACGTGTGTTGTCGCTGACCGACGTCGCGGTCAGCGCGACTGTCGCAGGCGTCGGCGCGCTGGCCGGGGCGGTATAGGTGATGGCGGTGCCGGACGCACTGGAACTCGCCGACAGCGCTCCGCACGTTGTTCCTGAGCAGCCGGCCCCTGACAGGCTCCACGTGACGCCTAGATTCTGGGCGTCATTCGTCACGGCGGCCGTGAACTGTTGTGTACCGCCGCCCACCAGCGCGTTGGCCGTCGTCGGCGACACGGCGACAGAAATCGCCAATGGGCCGGTCACCGTCAGCGTAGCTGATCCGCTGATGCCGGCCGATGCGGCCTGGATGGTTGTGGTGCCCGTGCCGAGGCCACTCGACACGCCGATGCTGTTGATGGTGGCGACCGCAGTATTTGAGGAACTCCAGCTCGCCGTGCTGGTCAGATTCTGTGTGGTGCCGTCACTATAGCTGCCCGTGGCCGTAAATGGTTGCGTCGCCCCCGTCACAATCGACGGATTGGCCGGTGTCACCGCAATCGAGGACAGCACCGCGGCGGTGACGGTCAATGTGGTCGAGCCGGTGACGGAACCCGAAGCGGCTTGAATGGTGCTGGCGCCGGTTCCTACGCCGCTCGTCAGACCGGTGCTGTTGACTGTAGCGACCGCGGTATTTGAAGAACTCCAGCTTGCCGTGCTGGTTAGATTCTGAGTGCTGCCATCACTGTAGGTTCCAGTGGCCGTAAACTGTTGCGTTGTGCCCTTGGCAATCGACGGATTGGCTGGAGTCACCGCAATCGACAGTAATGTAGGAGCCGTCCGTGGCGAAGGCCGGAAGGCCATGATTCCCGTGATGAAACGGCCGAATGTGGCTGCGGTGGCGGTGAACGTCGCTGCTACCGAACCCGACAAGGTTTGAGCTTTATCCTCACTTGCGGCTGCGTAGCTTTGAACCTGCAGATCCTGGCGCTTGGTATGGCCCGTCCCGGCGTTCCAGTCCGCCTGGTTGGCTGAATCGTTGAACGTAAAGCCCAAAATGTAGTCGCCGTTCACCGTTGTCGTGATGCTGCCGCTGGTGATCGCGTTCGTGCCGCCACCGGGACTGTTCTGAACATTCATCTTCTGCCCATCGAGCGGCGTGCTCGTGTTCACTCCGCTGATCTCATGAACGATGATGGACTTCCCGATCGACGCGCTAGAGAAATTGCAGGACACGGTATCGGACCCAGAGGAACGGGCGATCGCATAGGCCATGGCGGCACGACCGTATCCGCCGTTTGTCGGATTGGCCACCAGAGTAAAAGTGTTCCCTTGGGTATCGGTCACGCTGTTCAAGGTTTGCGAGAGGCTCCCCCAGACGCAGAAGACGGCAATCGCGTCATTGGCGGTCACATTGCTTGAAAACTTTGCCGACGCTGACGCCGTGTTGTAATTGTCGTTGCCGCTGGCCGACTGCACGTAAGCCGTTGCTTGGCCCGCTGGCGCAGGGACCGTCAAGGTGGTTGACCCACTGACCGAGCCCGAAATCGTTTGGATGGTGGTGCTGCCGGTTCCCACAGCGCTTGCCAGACCGGCGCTGTTGATGGTGGCGACCGCAGTATTGGAGGAACTCCAGGTTGCTGTGCTGGTCAGATTCTGAGTGCTGCCGTCACTGAACGTGCCCGTGGCTGTGAATTGTTGCGTAGCGCCCTTGGCAATCGAAGGATTTGCCGGCGTCACCGAAATCGAGGACAGTGTTCGCGGAGTTCCCCCGCTCAGGAGACCGAAAACAATCGCGCCTGTCGGTGTGCCAACAAAGACTTTTCCGTTGGCGACCATGGGCGTGATGAATTTGTTGTCCGAGAATTGGTCGCGGGTGCCGGCCTGGTTGCTGTTGTACAGCTCGTTGGCCAGGTTCGTCGCGTCATAGGCGTGGAGGATGGCCGTGCCTCCGCTATTCTGAACCGCCCAGACGATTCCGTTCGAGGTCCCGTTCGCGGATATGCTAGGGGTGGTTCCCGGGTAAGCAAATGTACTGGCGGTATTGGAGGACGGCGGCGTCACGACTCGAGCATTTGCGATCGTAAAGGCCTTCAGCGAATCATTGACGGCCCCGTAGTAGAGGGTGCCATTGAAATATGCCGGCATCGCATATACACCGCTGCCCCCCGCCAATCCGTTCGCGGAAATTTCCTGATAAATATTGTCGCTGGTCGGATTGAACTTGCCCATCGAATCGCGATTCACGACGTAGATAATCGAGTCTTTTCCGGCACCAACGGACAAATGCCAGGTATTCCCTAAGCTGTCCGTCAAATCAGGCAGGAGGAGCGCGCCACCGGAGCCCAGATCCTGGTCTGCGTTTGACTCCGCCACCGTATTGTGCATCGTGAAATAGTCGGCCACGCTCAGGGAGTTGCCACTGGTCGAAAGCTTCATGAAAGCGTTGCCGTAGTCCCCGTTCACTGGAAACCCGTTCCCGTTAAGTGCGGTATCAAACGTTCCATTCGCCGCGAGGAAGTAAATGTTCCCCAGGCTGTCTGCAGCCGGACCTGCCCCCGACATCCACACTGAGCCTTCGCTGCCGTTCGGCGTGAAGTTGAACACGCTCGCCTGCTGCAGCGTGGATTCGCCATAGCCTATGACCCAGCCCGAATACGGCGCGATGTCGCAGTGCGAGGCCCAGCTCGTGTAGACCACGCCGTTCAGCAGCAGCAACCCTGCCCTCTCCTTGTATTGCCCCGGGGCGAAGGTGGTTGTCCCCCCGCCGGCGGTCGGATAAATTGCTTGAATCTCCTTCGGGCTGCCGGAGAGCTCGGCGCCCGTCGTCACATCTAGCGCATGCAGTCGCTGGTGATAATTCCCAAAGTTGTCCTTCGACATGGCCACCACGAAGATCGTCCCATTCGGACCGGCGCTTAGATCGATCACCGGCGTCGAGGTGATTCCGATTTCGGGCGTCACTTGGCCGCATCCATGATCGTCGCTCGTAGTTTCGCCCGAGCCGAGTACCGTGACCTTCCAGAGCTGTGCCAACGTGTCCGCATCGAAGGCATAGACCGAGTCGTGCTCCGTGACGATGAAAACCACGTTATGCGGGCTTCCCGCTACCGTCAGGTTGGAAACATAAAGTGGTTGCGCATCCACCTTGCCGTCCACGGAAAGGAATCCAAGTTTGCCGAAATTCGTGGAGTTCACATTGCTCAGCGTCAGGAGGGTTTCATTTAGATTCTGTCCTGTGCGCGTGTTGTCGTTGTGGTAGGTCAGAACGTTGGTCTGCGCGCCAGCCCGCACAACCGGGGACAAAAACCAGACCGAAATCAACGCGGCGAAAAAGACGGGGACTGATTTTCTCATGTGCTTTCCACGCCCTCAGTTGCGGGCCCAAGCGTAAATCGCTCGGCGCCGTGCCACGGACGACGGGTCAGGGATTTCGCTAGACTCTATGCCGTGAGACGCTTGGGCGCATCTCCCATTTGGGAGACTTTTTTGTCCTGCGTGGGTTCTCCGGTGGGAGCGCTGGTGTGGACAGGGATTTCGGTCGGAACACGCAAGCAAGATGCCAACGAAGCAGGTAGGTGCATCCTAGTCGTAGTTCATTCGGGGTGTACCCGAGGCAAGGAGTCGGACCTCGATAATGGGCCCATGGGTGACTAGACGGTTGTCGAGCAACTTCTCTCGCAGACTAACCCCAACGTAGGGAAGCCCCGGAGGACAGTCACTGCCAGGCCTACGCGCTTGCTACTACTTAGCGTACGCCCCGGCAAAACTAGGGCGTTTCCCCGATTGTCATTCAAATGGTTTGAGACTAAGTTCTACAGCCTAATCCCTCGGCCGTGGGGCTCAGGAGGTCGTCCTCCGTGGAAAAGAACGTTATGACGTGTGATGAAACTGAGGCCCTTTCGGCTCTCGCGATTTTGCAGGGGGGCAGAAGTATTAATCCTAAGCGAAGGCCCCGCCACAAGGCGGGATGGGCCGTCAAGGAGCAGAATCCGGCCGATTGGCTGCTTTGCGCGGCCGTCGAATGTCAGTCCGCAAACGCAAGCAACGATAACTAGAACAAAGAGCAGAGTCGCGCCGGATCGAAAGGACTACGCACGTTCGATGCTTCCGGGCGAAAAAAGCCTCTTCAAATTGATCGGGTCGCTTTACGAAGCGATCGCCTGTCCTGACCGGTGGCAGGACTTTTTGCGGATAGCTGTCGAACAATTTGCCGCTGAGCGGGCCGGCCTGACGATTCACACTGATCAGAAGAACGCAGCGGTGACGATACAGGGCATCGGGTTTCCTGCCGAAGCCACCCGGGAGTACAACGCTTACTACGGGGCGCGAAACCCGCTCGTAAGGCCATACGCCCAACTGGTTGCCAAGACAGGAGCGTGGCATGGGCTGGCCCGATCAGTTGTAGGAGAACGGGACTATAAGATTTCTGAATACTATAACGACTTCGGTCGCAAGTACGGAACCTACTGGGTAGTGAACGCATTAGTCCGGAACTCTCCCCACGAAGTGACAACTCTATCTGTGATGCGGTCAGAGACGGCACATCCGTTAGACCAACAAGCAGTGGCCCTGATGGGGTTGTTGATGCCTCACTTGAGGCGCGTTTTCAAAATTCGTCATACGATGGAGTCGCTTCGTTCTACGGCAGCTGCCGCCGTAAGTGCTCTCGATGCGTTCGAAGCAGCGGTTGTTGCTCTGAACGGAAAGGGTGACGTGGTCTTGATGAACAGCAGGGCAGAAAAGATTGTACGCGAGCAGGACGGTTTGATGCTGTGTGCGAAGCAGCTCACGGCAACGGAACTGCGACAGGCGCGCGAGTTGGATTCGCTGGTTCAGTCAGCTGCAGCCACGGGAGCGGGCAGGGGCATGCACCCGGGTGGCGCGATGCTGCTGAGCAGAGAGCAACGTCGCCCTCTGCGCGTTTCTGTGATGCCGTTTCATTCCAGCGATATGCTCACCGAGGCTGCTCCTTGTGCTCTGATTTTCATCAATGATCCAGATGCGCTGCCGGCCTCGCGGGCGGTGGTCCTTTCCAGTTTGTATCGACTGACCCCTGCGGAGTGTCGCTTGACGGACCATTTGCTCCAGGGCTTGGAACTGGCTGCGGCAGCCGATTGCATGCGAATCACCAGCGGTACGGCACGTTTCATGCTCAAAAATATCTTTGCTAAAACTGGGGCGCACCGGCAGTCGGAACTGATGCGCATCTTGCTTGGCTTGCCGAACATTGCCATCCCGCGGTAACGCTTGTGTCAGGGTTACTCCATCCCGGCGCGGCTAAGAATCCTGCTCAAGCGTCTGCTTGAGACCGGCATCGAGGTCGTGATCCCGGTGCGCTGACTCCTGGCCGCACCTGGCGCACTGGGACCAGCGACACGTTACTCTAGCCAGGGAAAGGTCATCCGTTAGGACCATAGCATTTTACTGTATCGGCCCCGGTGTCACGCTCATTACGGTTCCAGTCAATTTGCTGACCACGACGTAGAATTCGGTTGACGCCATGTAGGCAATTGCAGATTGACTAATGGAAGCAGGCAGAGCCGGAGAAAGCCCTTCGGCAACCAGATTCCCTAATGTGTCGTCTACGACGACGCGATACGATTTTGTGGGATCGATCGCAAAAGTGGTAAAAACTTTTCCGGCTACATCCAGGGGAGCCGTAGCTACTTGTGTTTCCGTCGCGCCTTCCAAATATAATACTGCACTTCCTGCGACAGGCGTTCCGTCATCGTAGGTCAATTTGGCAATCAGAGTTGGTTGTGTATTTGCAGTTTTGAACCCCGCCAGCATGCATATCCAAGATTGCGACGGCGAAAGCGCCCAACTAGCCGCCACTGTCGAGGGCAGCGCCTGCAAACTGTGAGCGTCGGCATACGGTGCGGAAGGCGGTGCGGCATTGGCTAAATTTTCGAGTGCCGTAAACCCGGCAGGCGGCGTCAAAGAGATGCCGGAAGGGATGCTATCTTCCACCGCAATGCTGAAAAGGAGATCGGGCGCCGTGGTCGTAAGTGCTGCGGTCGGCGTGACGCTCTGGCCCAGTGCGCCCGTACAGCCATCTGCAGCCGTCAACCCAGCATATTCGTGAACGCCCAAAGCGAGATAACTCACAGGCGAGCTAAAATGAACCGTTACAGTTGCGGCGATTCCCCCCGGCAGTGTTTGGCGCCCAGAGGATGGCTACCGCTTGGTCCCAATAAGAATCGTATTTATTGCACAGCAAGAGATAAGCATTGCCCTGCGAATCGGTCGCGCTCACTGTACTGTTGGTACCAGAGGCCACGCCGACAACGATTTGATTGCCAGCGCCTGTAGGCTGCAACAGTGTGCAGGCATAGTCTGAACGCGTGGTTGGACTAAAATCATTGTTTTGGCACTGCTGTATGTGTGTCTGCGCCGCCGCCGGTGCCGCAAGCGTTAGAAAAAGCAACAACGGCAATATAGATAGTTTCTTCATGCGTTCGCCGAGGTCAGTTGTCCCCTTTCTGGACAAAACTCTTCTCAAAACTCTCTTTCAACTTTTCTGGCCGAATCAGTCAAATCTAAATCGCCCGGTTCCACCGCCGCTTCTTACCTGCCCGGACAGCCAGACATCGGTCCACTTCTAGTAGTAACTTCTGTCTTTTGTCTTTGTATATTTCTCTTGCATTGAAATTTGAAAACCCTGTTATGCGCATAGGAGTGATTACGGGGATTTCGATTGATCTAGCCGTGGTATTTTCTGTGCAGCCACGTTTGCCTTTGCTGTTCTCGCCTGCAACGGTGTAGCGTCATGTCTCCAGCGTGAGGGAAGATCAGTGAACAACCCCGCTGAGGTTCGTCGGAGGAGCGGGTGGTGTAAGTTGTGCGTAACAGTTGTTTGCGTTGAAGTTCAAGATGCCACTGCTATTCTTTGTAGTGTTGTTAAAGCAGAGTTGAGCGGGATTCAAATACGCATGTCCAGTAAGGTCAGAGCCCCCGGTAACGTCAGGACCGATCGCCGGCCAGGGCATCGTGCCCCACCAACTCGGTTTTGAGGACATGACGAACGACGCAGGAAGATTGCGAGTGCTCGGCACGGAATTGGCGTACTGGCTAAGCCCGCTCGGCACCTCCGAAGCGTTCCACTGGGCCGCGCCCGTGACGGTATCGTAGTTGCCCCACCGCATCAGGCTCGTCGCCACCAAACTATCGTTGGGCACGCTGCCGAGGGTCGTGCCCTGATTGCCTGACCACCCCAAAAGGTAGATTGACGTATCAGCGTTCGTGCCGGAGGGGGTAACGTCCTGGTAGGTGTTGTGATAACCCGGTGTGCCTAGCACATTGCCAATCACGTTCTGGTAGCGGTTATAAGCCATGTTTTCAAAGGGGTTCGTGTGCGCGGTCTTATTCGGTTCTATTCCCGTGAACTGATTGCGGAAGAGAGTCACGAAGTCGGCCGTGCCGTGGATGTCGTCGAGAATGAGCCCGTTGCCCTCGTTTCCCTCGAACAGCACCATGCCGACCCCCGCATCGTGCGTCCATCCAGTTTGCTCCATCCACGTGATCACATTATAATAATCATCGGTTCCGTAGTTATAAGCGAAGACTGACCCGGCGTTGTTACCCGTCATCAACGGCGCGGTGATGTGCTGGAAGATATTGTTGATGACCAGATCGTCCGAGGTCATGAAGGACTCGACGCCGTAGCTCTGCGAAGCGGCATTTTTGGTGCCGTAGAAGTACGAGTCTCTAATCTCCGCTCTCGCGGCCTGGTACAGCCAGATGTGGTTTCGGTTGGCATTCAAGGACTTGACGTTCTTCACCCAGCAGGCATAGCAGTTGCCAAACTCAATGTTGGTCATGGCGGCGGAGCCATCGTTCGTCGTATCTACCGTCAGCGCCTCGACCCCGATCATCGTTCCGACGTTTGACCCAATGACTCCTGGCGACCAAGCTTGAGGAATTTGGGATGAGCGCCAATTCGGCATATAAATCGGTGAAGAAATCGTGACCACAGTGCCACTGATGGCCGTAATTTCGACGAACTGCTGCTGGTTCCGATCGGGAGACCCTGATCGACCCGGCGACCCCCCTTCTTGCCCGTAGGTCGTCGTATCGTTGATGAACACGTTTCCGGTATCCGAATTGTCGTTCAACTGGTCGAGAATCAGAAGCTGGCCGACGGACAAGCCAGACACAGAGCTGAACGTAATTTGAGTTGTCCCCGCGGAGTAGCCAGCAGTCCAGTTATAGACGGTTCCGGGATTACCCACCCAGGCCCGCGAAGATCCGGCGAGGCAGACGCTCACTTGTTGCGCTTCGCATCCAACTGCTGCACCACTTCCATAGACGAGAATGGTTTTTTCGGGCCCCGCGCCACGCAATGTGACGTTGCTCTTACCCGAGAAGTCAATCCCACCTGTAAGGCTGTACGTGCCCGCATTCAGAAACACGACTTGTCCGTTCGGACAAGAAGCGATGGCGCTGTTGATCTGGGATGCTGTCGCCCCCGGATTGAGGGTTGCACAGATGGTGGCCCGGTTCGGAATGCCTCCCGGTATGCCTGCGTTCGACCAGTTTATGGCTCGACTGGATGAAAGAATGCCAGACCAGGCCTGGGCGTGGGCGACACCCGGAACCATCAACAGTAGGATGGGGAAAAACAAAAGCCAACACTTGCCTCTCACTTTGCCTCCTCGACGCCCCAATGAATACGGAGCCAGCTTTGTCGTCCGAGTGCGCGTAGAACCTGTGAGGAGCGTACATTCGATGTAATCGCCGTAGTAGACGCCGTCCTCGGAACTGATAGCAGCATTGATTTTTTTATTTCCCAGCATAAGCTATTCTTCCCCCGCCGCCGTCCTGACAACTGTGTGAAGGCTAGCTACGGCCTCCGGTTGCCAGGCCTTACGGAACCGGTATGGTTGCGGAAATCTCATTGGAGTACGCGCTCTCGACGTTGTTTGAATCCACCGCCGTGACTACATAGAAGTATGTCTGACCCGATTGAACGGCGGTATCGGTATCCGTAGGCGATGAAACCAGTGAGGAATTCAGCGCTGTGTACGGCCCCCCTGAGACGGTTCCGCGGTAAACGTTGTAGCCGACGACCACCGAAACGCTAGGATCCCACGTCAGCGTGGCCAAGTGCGCAATCGTCTGCACTCCCGATCCAGACAGAGCGATAACCGTCGGCGAGTTGCTAGCATTGCTGATCACGTTTGCGTTGCCCGTCACGCT
>WNGL01004771.1_pt1 | contig 18576 bp, 15 predicted proteins | sample 5400591 | NCBI WGS metagenome assembly WNGL01 (sample SAMN13153377, study PRJNA577476) | soil metagenome | isolation source: 80 cm soil or saprolite under Garry oak tree replicate 1 | place: USA:California | collected 2016-06-15 | reverse complement strand
AGCGCTCACCACGTCATGGGAGCCTTCCAGCTGCCCTGGCTGGTGATCTTTGTGTCGATGGCGCTCGCCGTGCTGGCGGCGTACCTGGCGGCCGTCCGGCCCGCCCGGGCGATCGCCCGGATGCCGATCGTCGCCGCGCTCGCGGGGCGGCCACCGGCCCCGCGGCAGGCTCGCCGCTGGGCCGGGCCGACCGGCGCCGGACTGCTGGTAGTCGCGTTCTTCCTGATCGGGCTAGCGAGTGAGCAGGCGACGACGGCCGCCGCCGAGACGGGGAACAAGTCGACGCTCTTTCTCGCCCTGATCGTGGGTCTGATCGTGCTGTGCGCCGGGGTGGTGCTGGTCGCCCCGACGTGCCTGGCGCTGCTGGCCAGGGCCGCCCGGCGGGCCCCGATAGTCGTGCGGCTGGCCCTGCGCGACCTGGCCAGATACCGGGCGCGCTCCGGGGCGGCGCTCGGGGCAATCAGCATCAGCGTGCTCATCGCCGTCATCATCTGCGTCGTCGCCGCCGCGCGGTTCGGCAACCCCCTCGACTACGTCGGGCCCAACCTCGCTTCGAACCAGCTCATCGTCTACCCGCACGGCAGCAACGCTCAGTTCGCCGGGCCGCGCGCAACGCATCAGGGCACGCACTCGTCGGCAAAACCGAACAGCCGGCTGCCGAGGCACCCGGCACCCACCCCGGGCACGAGTGTCTTCTTCCGCAACGGGACCCGAGCCGGGGTGTTCCCCGTGACCCGCGCCAGGCTTGCAGCGATGGCCGCCGAGGCCCGGGTCATCGCGGCCGCACTCGGCTCCGGGGACATCCCGCTCGAGACGACTGACTCCTTCCTGCAGCGCGCCGCGTCCGGGCGAAACTTGTCCGGAACCGTGTACGTGGCCACTCCGCAACTGCTGCGCGCGTACGGCATCACCGGCGCGCAGGTCAGCCCACGCGCCGACTTCCTCACCATGCGGCCCGGCCTGTCGAGCCTGACGAACATGCAGCTCCTATATGGCGGTTACAAATTCGGCCCTCCGGGGCCCAACTCGCCCTGCCCGCCGAGCCACTGCCTGGCGAATCCGCAGATCCAGCAGGTCAACGCGCTGCCGTCCGGTACGTCGGCGCCGAACACCGTGATCACCGAGCACGCGGTGCGCCAGTTGCACCTGACGACCAGCGTGGCCGGCTGGCTCATCCAGGCCCCGGACGCCCTGACGGCAGGTCAGATCAGCGCTGCCCAGCACGCCGCCGCGGCGGCTGGACTGACCGTGGAGACGCGCAGCAGCATCCCGTCGTTCGCCGAGATCCTCGACGTCGCCACCGTTTTCGGCATCCTGCTGGCCCTCGGCATTCTCGCGATGAGCGTCGGATTGCTTCGCAGCGAGACCGCCAGCAGCCTCCGCACGCTCACCGCGACCGGCGCGAGCAGCACAGCCCACCGGGCCATCTCCGCCGCCACCGCGGGCGCGCTCGCGCTGATCGGCGCGGTCGTCGGCACGGCCGCCGGGTACATCGCAGCGATCGGCTTCTTCCGGACCAATCAGCTGGACACCCTGTCGTCGCTGACCAGCATCCCGGTGTCCAACCTGCTACTCATCCTCGTCGGTATGCCGCTCGTTGCAGTGATCGGTGGCTGGCTGCTCGCCGGGCGCGAGCCGAGTGCGATCGGTCGCCGCCCCCTCGAGTAGCCGGGCGGAACTACACCCTGGTCACTGCAGAGGCCGACGGCCGAGCACGAGGAACTGCTTGCCCAGCAGCCGCCACAACACGGGCGTCCGGAGATAAGTCCCGGTCAGCACCGGTGACGGCGCTAGCACGCCGCGGAACGAGTATGGCAGGAACCTGGCCGAAACCGCGGTGACGTCGAACCCAGCGGCGCACAGGTGTACGGCGACCGCGACCTGCGACAAGATCACGGTGTGGTCGGCGCAGTCGAAGCACTCGAGCACGCAGTACTTGAAGTTCGGGCCGATGATCACGATCCGGCCGCCCGGCTCCATCGCGGCGTACAGCTTGCCGAGCGTGGCGGCGACGGCACTCTGGTCCGGCAGCGCCGCGAGGCACCAGCGAAGAGGGAATACCGCACATCCCGAATAAGTGCCCTGCGCCAGCAAACCGAGCACTTAATTCCAATACTTCAATGGAAGGACGACAGAAGTGGCACAACAAGCAGCGGTTGCTACCGCTGGTAGCATGAAGCCATGAGTGCTGATCCGATCCAGGCGGAAGGGGAGGGCGAACCCCCGCGCACGATGTTTGAGAGGCTTAGGCCCGCCGGCTCGGCTCGCAAAGTAAGCGTCTCGATGCCTGAGGACCTGACCGCAGCCGTCCAGCGGCGCGTTGGGCATGGGAAGTTCAGCCAGTATGTGACCGAGGCCGTCACACGCCAGCTACGGGCGGCGTGGCCGGACGGCGAATAGGCGTCGGCGGAACGCTCCTCCTCGACAGCGAAGGGCTTGCCAAGCTGGCGCAGGGCGATGGGCGGGCGCATGCCTACTTGGACGGCGCTCGCGCTCGGAATGCCCGGGTTGCCGTCAGCGCGATCACACTGACTGAGGGGCTCAGGGGTGGGCCGCGTGACGCTGGCGTGCACCGTGTGCTCGCCAGAATCACAGTCGTGCCCGTAACGCCCGACATCGCGCGTCGCGCCGGAGAGTTGCTCGGAGCGAGCGGGCTTTCCGGTCATCGGTGCGCTATCGATGCCGTTGTGGCTGCCACGGCACTTGGGATGGAGCGCCCAGTCGTGTTGCTCACCAGCGATCCGGACGATCTGAACAGGCTCGTCGAGGAACCGGACCGGCCGAAGGCGCAAAGGAACGTCGTCGTCCACGTGTGATGGCGCTCAGCCGCGTCCTTGCCATACGAACTCGTTGATCAAGGCAGCGCCCAGGCGGAGGAATACCGCACACTCCGAACAAGTGCTCTGCGCCAGCATATCGCCCGTTTCGTAGGAAGAATTGCCTGCTCAGGTGGGGGCGCCAGCGACCGCTTGCGCCCCCACCTGATGTTCTCTTTCCGAGTTGCCATCGACGCTGTCGTGGCTGCCACGGCGCTTGAGCTGGAACGTCCGGTCGTGTTGCTGACCAGTGACCCGGACGATCTGAGCAGGCTGGTCGAAGTTCCAGAGCGGCCGAAGGCGCAGCCAATCGCTGTCATCCACTTGTGATGTCGCCCAGCCTCACCCGGCCGCACAGGCCGATCGGCACTGGGCTCTGACTGGGAATGCCGCACCTTCGAATAAGTGCACTGCCCCAGTAGTTCGGGGCCGGCACGCGGCCCAGCCGTATCGGCCTATGTTACGCATGCGCTCCTGCGCGAGCATGAGCACGACTGCCTTGGGGAGGTGGGATGGGAGGTGGGATGCCGCGCCGCCCCGCTAGGCCGCTGACCGTGGGAAGGCCGTCGTTATTACCTGGCGGATGATCGCCTGGAGGTCGGTACTTTCTTCGTTGCTGAAGACAGCAAGACGTACCGCGTCCTCAGGGAACCAGCGTTCGCGGCAAGAAAGTCGGCGTTATCTCCTGGGTGGTAGATCACTCGATGCTCGCCGGAGACACTGCCGATATACCAGCCGTAGCCGTAACCCTTGGTGCGAACAAGTCCATCATCGTCGTCCACGGGCGCGTGGACCGCGAACATCGCTTGCCGGGAAGCTTCGGTGAGAATCTCGCCGGACGCGAGGGCCCGATCCCAGCGGGCGAGATCGCCGACCGTTGACCAGACGTCTCCCGCGCCCATGCCAACGGTATCGAGCTCGAAGGATTTCACGGGCGTGCCGGCCTGATGACCGATCGCCAGCGTTGGCGCGCCAGCGCCACTGCCTGCGAATGTCGCTTCCATCCCGAGTGGTTCGAAGATCTCCCGGGCGAGGAACGAAGCGTATGGCTGATCTGCGGCTCGTTCGACGATGTGAGCAATGAGCACGTAGCCGGGGCTGCTATAGGAGTAGCGCTCTCCTGGCGCGCTGAGCAGAGGGGCGCCTTGGAAGATACGCAGCAGCGATCGGCGTGGTCAGGTCCAGGTCAGGAATATGCCGCCAGTGCACCAGCCCGGCTGTGTGGGTGAGCAGATGATGCACCGTGATCGAGTTCCAGCTCGCCGGGCAACCGTCGAGCCAGCGGTGAACGGCATCATCGACCGAGAGGACACCACGATCCACGAGCAGTAGCAGGGCCGCCGCAGTGAACTGCTTGCAGACCGAGGCGATCTGGAAACGTGTGCCGAGCGTGCAATCGGTGTCCGGATAGGTCCCGGTTGTCCCTCTCGCGACCGCCAGCAGGTCCTCCGTGCCGCGCTGGAGGAGGGCGGCGTCACGGAGAAGGTGTCCAGTCCCGTCACGAGTCAAGGGTAGTCTCGCCGCCTGGCAGCTTGCGGCCGGCGGGGGGCGTAGGCGCGACTGACAAGCTGCGCCATCGATCCCACCATTGGTATGATTACGGCGTGAGTGAATCGCTCGGCACTGAGAAGCTGTCGGCGACCGTTCCCAAGGGACTCGCCGCCCAGATCCGCGAACGCGCCGGTCGTGGCAGCGTGTCTGCCTATGTGACGCATGCCCTCCTACGCCAGCTTGAGCATGATCGCCTCGGAGATCTGGTCGCGGAGCTGGAAAAAGTGCATGGGCCAGTCAGTGAGGATGAGGTGGCAGCGGCCCGGTCAGAGTGGCCGCAAGCGTGAGCGGTCGAAGGCGGGCCCGCGCCCGTGGTGCTGGCGTGATGGTGCTCGACAACGAGGGAGTGTCGAAGGCGGCCACCGACCGTGCGATGTATGTGCGGCTGAAGTTGGCCTACGACGAAGGGCACCGGGTGATAACTTCCGCCGCCGTTCTGGCCGAAGTCCTGCGGGGGAGCGGCCGCGACGCCGGGGTGCACCGCCTGCTGACACGGGTGGGCGTGGAGCCGGTCAGCGAAGCAATCGGCCAGCGGGCTGGCCATCTGATCGGTGCTGCGGGAATGTCATGCGAGCAGGCGGTGGATGCAATGGTGGCCGCAACCGCGATAGCGGCCGCAGAGCAGGCGGAAGCGGCCGACCGGGCGGCATCGGTACTGATCGTCACCTCCGACATGCCGCATCTGACCAAGCTCGTTGCGGCCCGGAGCGGGGTTGCCGTTGTGCACGTCGGCAAGCTCGGCAGCGTCCACTGACCGTGAGCCCGCACGCGGGTCGGCTGCTCGAATAAGTGCACTGCCCCAGTTCCACCGGGTGTCTGAGCCGAGCGGCGGGCCACGCCGCGGCCGTCAGGCGTCATCCGCGAGGGCTGGGGTGTGCGATGTCAGCAACATTGGGCCTTGCGATGCCAGCCAACTTTGCGCCTTGCGACGTAAAGGAATCTGGCGGCTGATGCGTGTACGGAGCGTGGACCAACGCCGGCGTGAGTTCGTGGAGTTCTATGTGGCTGCCCGTGATGACTGCCTGCGGATCGTCCTGATCAGCGTCGGCAACCGGCAGCTTGCCGAGGATCTGGTGGCGGAAGCCTTCGTCAAGGCCTGGATGTCGTGGCGGAAGGAGGCGCACTTGAGGAGCCACGGGCCTGGGTCGTACGTATCGCCCTGAACGCCAGTGTCTCGTGGTGGCGGCGGCACCGGCGGGAGGTGGCGCTCGGCAGCCACGACCCGGCAGCAGCCGTAAGCGAATACCCAGCACTCGACAGCTCGCTTGTGGCCGCGTTGCGGCGGCTGCCGGCCAGGCAGCGCGAGGTGGTCACGCTTCGGCTGCTGCTCGATCTCGACACCGCCACCACGGCCCAGATGCTCGGGATGTCCGGCGGCACCGTGGGCGCTCATCTTCACCGGGCACTGGTCGCGCTGCGCCGCGAAATTCCATCCCTTAACGATAAGGAACTGGCCAGATGAACGACGACGCCACGCTCGCCGCAGTCAGGAACCACCTCACGCAGGTGCGCGGCTCCCTCGGCGGGGTGCACATGAACACCCCGGCGAACGAGATTGTCGCCAGGGCCAGAAGGCGCCGAACGCGCCACGGGCTCGCGATGGGAGCGACCTTGGCGGTGCTCGGGCTGGCCCTGGCCCTGGGCCTGGGACTTCCGTCAGGAAGCCAGGTCCGGCCGGTACACGTGCACCTCACTGCCTGGTCAGTGGACACCAACAGCAACGGAACCGTCACCGTCGATGTGCATGAACTGACCCACGCGGCTCTGCTGGCCAAAGCGCTCGGAGAAGCCGGAGTGCCCGCAGTTGTGACCACGGCACTATGTCTCGACCCGCAGAACCAGGGCGCACTCGCCAAGGCAACGGGGGCGCTCAGGAGCGGGCGTACTGGAGTCGTCATCGATCCCGCGGCCATTCCCAGCGGAACAGAGCTGCTTTTCAGCATCCTGCGAGTCCGTGTCCTGTCCCCCGATGGCGAGGGGCAGAACGGCACAGGCTTCGGGTGGGGCCTGGTCAACAGCGGCGCTCCGTTGGACTGTCACGCGTCTAAACCGGCCAAGTACTACCACACCGCCACAACTCACTGACTCCAGCAGCCCACCCGCCGGGCGAGCAGCCCTCGCCCTGTAACGTGTCCGGCCGCACGACGAGCGCGGAACCGACGGCCCGCCCTCTCCGCCAGGAGGGGGCGGGCCATCTGGCTGATCTCGTTCACCTGGCCCGGGTCCGAAGGCCCGTTCCCGCAGGGCCGCGTGGCGCTGCACGGCCCGTTCCCGCGGCCGTTCCCGCGGCCGTTCACCGCCGGTATCTGAATGTGTGCCCGCGTAAGCGATCGGTAGTGCGCTATACAAGTATGAGCACGAGGGAGCAACATGCGGCCAAACGACGGATCCCGGCCGGCCACCCGGATGGCCCGAGAACGGATCGACCGCTTCCGCGCAGCGCTGCGCGCGGCCCCGTTGCCAGTCAGGATCCTGCTGGTGGCGGCCGTTTTGGCGATCATCGCCGCAGCCTCGCTGATCCCGGCACGCCTTGCTGACCTGCTGGTGATCGCCGCCCTGGCCTATGGCCCGGTCGCGGTTTTCCGTGGGATGCGCTCGGTCGTTGCGTCACTTGGCGTCGCGGTCTGGGGTCTGGCGGCCATCCTGGTTGTCGCGGGGCTCACGCCGCCCCTCACCGTCGCGATCACCCCACTGCTCGTGCTCCCGTTCGTGGTCGTGGCGGTTGCCCATACCCCGGTGCTGGCGCGGGCGTACGTGCCCTGCCGGACCGTTGCCCTGGTCCTGGTGTGGTCGCTGCCCACCGCCATGCTGGCCTGGCGGTTCGGCCACAGCCACCCGGTCATCAGCTATGGGGTCGGCTGGTTCTTTGTTCTCGTGGTGCTCCTTTTCCGGCTTGGCAAGGCGTGGCAGGGGGCCCGGGCGGAAAGCCGCCAGCAGGAGCGGGGGACCGCGCTCGCCGCACCGCACGCAGGTCGCGGCGGCATGACCGGCCCGCGCACAACGGACGGGGCGCGTTCCGTGCGGGCCGCAGAGGGTGCCTTTGGCCAGGTGTCTGCCCTGAGCCCGCGGGAGCGGCCCGCCACGGACCCGGAATTGCCCGACATCACGGTAGAGCAGGCCCTGGCAGAACTTGACGAGATGATCGGCTTGGGGCCGGTCAAAGAGCAGATCCGCCAGCTCAAAGCCTCGGTGGAGGCAGCCCGCCGGCGCGCCCACGCCGGGCTGCAGACCGAGAAGCCAATGCAGCACTTCGTCTTCCTGGGGCCGCCTGGCACCGGGAAGACCTCCGTCGCCCGGATCATCGCCAAGATCTACTATGCATCGGGGCTGCTGGAAAGCCCGCAGGTGCAGGAAGTGCAGCGGGCAGACCTCGTCGGCGAGTATCTGGGCGCCACCGCGATCAAGACCAACGAACTGATCGACGCGGCGCTCGGCGGAGTGCTTTTCATCGATGAGGCCTACAGCCTGGCCAACGATGGTGACGGGCACGGCGACAGGTTCGGCAACGAGGCAGTCCAGGCGCTGCTCAAGCGGGCCGAGGACGACCGGGAGAATCTCATTGTCATCCTCGCCGGTTACGAACGGCAGATGGAGGACTTCCTCGCCAGCAACCCCGGGCTGAACTCCCGGTTCGCGATGCGAATCAAGTTTGGCAGCTACTCGCCGCCGGAGTTGCTTGCCCTCGCCAAGGCGGCAATGGCGCAGCGCGGGGAGTCACTTGCCCCCGGCGCGGAACCTGTGCTGGCCCGCATGATGACCGATGTGGGCCGGCGACGACTGGTTGATGAGCTCGGCAACGGCCGTTTTGTCCGAAATCTTTTGGAGAAAGCTGGCCAGGCGCGGGACGTGCGGGTGATGACCGTCGATGGTGAGCCAGACTCCGAAGACCTGACCACGCTGGAGGCCCCGGACTTCGTCCAGGCGTTTGGGGAGCTCACCTCGCGCTTCCGTGGCTACGCCGAGGCCCCGACAGTGGAAAGCGCGCTGGCGGAACTGGATGAGCTGATCGGCCTGGATCCGGTCAAGCGGCAGGTCCACGAGATCGCCGCGCAGTTGCGGGTGGCGCGGTTGCGTAACCGGCAGGGACTGGCCAGCCAGCCACCGGCCCGGCATTTCGTGTTCACGGGCCCGCCCGGCACCGGGAAAACCACCGTCGCCCGGATCCTGGGCCGGATCTTCGCCGCCCTGGGCCTGCTGGTCCGGCCGGAAGTCGTGGAAGCCCACCGGGCAGACCTGGTCGGCGAGCACCTCGGGTCAACGGCGATCAAGACGGGGAAGCTGGTCGACTCCGCGCTGGGCGGAGTGCTGTTCATCGACGAGGCGTACTCGCTGTACAACCCCGGATACACCGGGGGTGACGCGTACGGCTCGGAGGCAGTGGCCACGTTGCTCAAACGGGCCGAGGACGACCGTGACCGGCTGGTGATCGTGCTGGCGGGCTATCCCGCGGACATGGACCGCTTCCTGCGCAGCAACCCGGGGCTGTCCTCCCGGTTCTCGGCCCGGATCTCCTTCCCCAGCTACACACCGGGTGAGCTCACCGAGATCGCTCGCGTGATCGCGGAGCAGGCGGGGGACTCGTTCGACCCGGATGCGCTGCCCGCGCTGGAGGCGATCTTCCAGCAGGCATGTGCCACCGGGCGGATAGATGAGCTGGGCAACGGGCGTTTTGCCCGTTCCCTGTTTGAGCGCGCCTGCGCCGCCCGTGACGTCCGGGTGGCCGACATCGGTGAGGGGGCCAGCGCCGCGGACCTGACCATAATCACCGCGACTGACCTGACCGCGGCGGTCACCGAGCTCACCCGCGACACAGGCGACGGGCGCTAGCGGGGCGCCAGGACCGGAGCCGACGGGCGCTGGCGCGCGCCAGGACCGGAGCCGCGGGCCAGCCTGCGGCCGCGTCAGTCGAGCTTGCCGAGTTCCGCTGCGAGGCGGGCGGCGTCGCTGCCGGCGTCCCGGATCACGTACATCAGCGTGTGCAGCACCGCATGCCGGTCCTCGCCCCGGTCCAGCAGGCGCTGTGCCGCTTCCCACAGCTCAGGAGGGTCGCCCCGCCACAACCGGTCGCTGAGGACCAGGTGCCTGCTGATGTGCTGGTCGCTGGTGGAGCGGGCGTGGGTGTCGCTGTGGTCGGCGGACAGCAAGGTCCGCCGTGCTTCCAGCTCGGCGGGGTCGAGCAGGCCCAGGTCGATTCCACCGTAGGTCCCCCGCAGCACCGGGAAAGCGAACGCGCGCCGCGGCAACGCCTCCAGATCGGCGTCGGGCAGCAGCCTCGCGACGAGCTGCGCATCCAGGCCGAACGTGGCCGGATCCCGGTAGACCTTGGCGAAAGTCCCCATCGCGGCGAAGACGCTGTCAACGGTCTGGCTGATCGCGTCCTCCGCCAGGCCACGGCGGACACTAGCCCAGCGGGCCCAGGCCGCCAGCACGTGCGGCATGGTGTGCTGCTCGGCGGGCGAGAGCATGACCTTGCGTGGCAGCCAGTCGAGCAGGAAGGTCTCCACCTTCGCCGGGCTCATCCGCAGGGGGCGTCCGAAGTCCTGGTCGCAGCCGTAACTGATGATGTGGTCGGCACAGCGGCTCGCCGCGGTGCGGTCGGACAGGCCGTCGGCGTCGTCGGAGGCAAGGAACTCCACGACCAGCATCGCCCGGCGGTCATTGCTCCAGGCCCGCTGCCGGTCGCGCACGCCTGCCCACGCCGAACCGGGCTCATGCTCGGCCAGCCGGGACGCGGGTCCGCCGCAGGGATGGGCCGCCTGTGCCGCCCCGGAAACAGCCGGGGGAAGAGCGCGGACACGCGAGCGCATGAAGGCGTGGTAGGCGGCGAACGACTTGCCGACCGGCGCGCCGGGAGTCATGTCGGTGGCGGTGAGGGCACGCTCCAGCACGTTCCTGGCAAGCGATGGGGCCATCTCGCGGAACGTATTGCCTGCGGACTGCCCGCCCGGCGTGGCTCGGCCGCGGCGCAGCAGGGTGTCCACCTTTGACGTGACCCAGCCGTCACGGAGGATGCCGCCGGCGTTGTAGTCGACGGCCAGCACCAAGGCATGGGGCTCGGCGCCGGCGTAGCTGAAGAGGCAGACCACCTCGTCCCGGTCTCCGAATGGATCCGAATTGACGTAACACTCCGCAGCCGCGACCGCGCCGACATGCTCGGCCCAGCCTGGGCGGCGGATGCCGCGCTCGATCAGGGCGAGCGCCGCCTTCTCGGCGGCGGCGGCCTGCCGGGCGGTGCCCAGGCAGGCGATGCCGGACAGCAGCGCCAGCGCGGCAGGGCTTGCCTGCCCGGCCGCATACTGGACGAGCCCTTCACCGATCAGCTCCTCGAGGTCCGCGCCGTTGGTTTGGGTGCGTGGCGCGGGGTGTCCCCACCAGGTCCCGAGCAGTTCGCTGACCATCAGTTCCGCATCGAGCGGGCTGCGCACGGCCAGGAGTTCGCGGGCGGCCCGGAGCATCTCCGCGAACAGAGCGTTCGGCGGGGGTGCGGGGACCCGGGACGGCTGGGGCACCCTGCGGTGGCTGGGGCGGCCCGCGCCCGGTGGAGGATTCATGCGTCGGCCCTTCGAACTCACATGTTCAGTTTCCCAGATCTGTGGCGCTGAGGGCACGTTCCGTGCGATCAGTGGCTGATTTCCCAGCACTGGGGCGGGCGCTTGCACACGGGGAGACCATTGGGGATCTTGTACATCTTTGGTGCAGTCGGGTCTGTTTGGGATTTAGTGCATCCTTGCGGTCCAGCGGACGTTTGGGATCCGCACCCGGACTTTAGGGCACGCTCCGGGGCCGCGTCACGCTCATCTCCCATCACGATCTGGCTTAGGATGGGGGAGCCGTGCCGGCTGGAAGTCATATGACTGCGGAAAGCGGCACCTCAGTTCCTTACCCGGGGGCGCGAGCAGCGCCGATGCCCACACGCTGCCGCGATGATGCCGCTAGCCTGCTTGTGTCCGCAGTGAGCAGGAAGGAGCCGTTTGGATGGCAGGCTCACTCACGGGCCAGGAGTCAATGCGATGAGCACCGACACTTCCGTTCCGCCACCACGGATGTCTGGCCTGGACGTTTCCGACGCCGCATTGCTGGCGACGCTCCTACGCGAAGCGCCGATCGGGTTTGCTTTTTTCGGGACCGACCTGTGCTTCCGCCGCATCAACCGGAGCCTCGCCCGGCTTTACGGCCGGAACGGATCCGACTACCTCGGGCTGCTGCCATCGCAGGTGTGGCCCGAGCCGCTCGCTGCCGGGGCCGAGGCTGCCATCCGCCGCGTCCTGTCGCAGGATCAGCCCCTGTTCGAGCCAGACCAGGCAATTGGCACAACGGCGGTGCCACCCACTCCACGCCCAAACGCGGTAGGTCCCGACGGGGACGAACACCACGGCGACGATGAGCACCGCGGCGAGAACGAGCACCCAGCCACCGCGGCGTCCCGGCACTGGGCGTTTTCCTGGTTCCCTTCGCATGATCACGAGGGCATGATCTCCGGGGTCGCGCTGATCGCCGTGGACGTTACCGAGCGGCGCAACTCGGAAGAGGCGGTCCGGCGCAGCGAGGAGCGTTACCGGTCACTCGTCCAGGCCGGGGCGCAGGTGGTCTGGGTGACAACGCCGAGTGGCGGAATCGCGGAGGACTCACCGGAGTGGCGCTGGATCACGGGCCAGAGCCTGGATGAATACGTCGGCAACGGCTGGCTCGACGCGGTCCATTCGGAGGACAGGGAACGGGTCGAGCGAGACTGGCGCGAGTGTGTCGAGGCTGGCAAGGTGTTCGACAACCGGTACCGGGTGCGCACCAAGACCGGGTCCTACCGTCACTATGACGTGCGCGCTGTCCCCATCGAGCGGGACGGGAAGATCATTGAGTGGGTCGGTGCCAGCACGGATGTGACCGCCCAGCGCGAGGCGGAGGAGATGCGGGGGCGGCTCACCGAGCAGCTGTCCGCGGCGGCGCTCCGGACCGCCCGGCTCCAGCAAGCCACGTCCATGCTGGCCGAGGCACTCACGGTGGAGCAGGTCGTTGAGGTTATCACCGAGGTCGGCCGGTCCGCGATCGGCGCTGACCGCTCGGAAGTCGCCTTGCTTGACCCGGAACGGCTGCGGGTGCGGGCCGTCCACCCGTCCGGGACTCCAGAAACTCCTGGTTTTCCCGGCGGGGACATACCACTGGACCTGCCCAGTGTCGTGACGAGAGCTATCACCACCCGGCGGCCAGTGCTCGCGGAGAACCCGGAGGCCCTGCAGGCTCAGTTCGAGGGCGAGGCCAAATCGGATTTGTTCCTCGCCAACACCGATGAGCGCGCCTGGGTCGGCATGCCCCTGATGGCCGCGGGCCAGGCCATCGGCGCGCTGCGGTTCACCTTCACCCGGCCCAGGAAGATCACTGACGAGGAAAGGGTGTTCCTGGAGGCGCTGGCGGGCCAGTGCGCCCTCGCGGTGGAGCGGGCGACGCTGTTCGAGCGTGAGCACACGACAGCGGAGACGCTTCAGCGCAGCCTGCTGCCAGACCAGCTGCCAAGCGTGCCCGGAATCATCCTGGATGCCAGGTACCGCCCGGTGACCCGGAACATGGAAATCGGCGGCGACTGGTATGACGCGTTCCGCCTGCCCGACGGTCGGCTGGCCGTCGCGGTGGGGGACGTGATGGGCAAGGGCCTTTCCGCGGCCGCGGGCATGGGCAGGGTGCGCAATGCGCTGCGCGCGCTCGCCCTCACCGACCCGCGCCCGGCCGCCGTGCTCGCGGGGCTGGACCGGCTGTTCTCAGCGACCGAACTCGACGAGCAGGTCACCACCGTGGCCTATCTGGTGCTCGACCCGGTGACAGGCGAGGGGCTGGCCGGGAACGCGGGCCACCCGCCGCCACTGCTGATGTCGCGACACAGTCCCCCCCGGCTTGACCTCGGCGAGGCCGGGACGCCGCTTGGCTGGGCTAGCCCACGCCAGCAGTACGTGTTCCGGTTGCCGCCGGAATACACCGCCGTGCTGTATTCCGACGGACTGGTGGAAAACAGGCGGCGCGGCCTCGACGCCGGGCTCGACGAATTGGTATCTGTGGCCGCGAAGGCCACACCGCAGGTGGCAGAGGATCCGTCGAAGTTGCTGGGATACCTGGTGGACCGGATGCTCGCCGGTTATGAGCAAGACGATGACGTGACGGTGCTGGTCCTGCATGTACCGAGGCGGGACGGGATGGTGCCCGGTAACGATCAGGCGGCTGCCGCGATTACCCCAAAGACGGGTAAGGCATGACCGCCCACGGAAATCCGTACCGCCCGGGGAGCGCCCGTGCCAGACGCGTCTCGGCCGCAGTATGGACGAGCTACCCGTCAACTCCACTTATCGTGGGGGGCGGGAGAAGAGCGGGGTGCAGCAGGGGTGTCTTGCGGCGCCTGGCATGAATCCTGAACGGTCCTAGCAGCGGGGCGCATGCAGTAGAGTCCGTTGCCCGCTCACGTGCGCAGGAGAGGTGTCTGTGTCGTCTGCCAGGTCGGACAATTACGTGTCATATGCGGCTTGGCGGGCCGCCATCCAGCGAAGGAAGGGGTGACCGCGATGGCAAGCGCAGCAGGCTCCGCAGCGCGGAAGCCGCCCCGCCAAGAAGGCCAGGGACGCCGAGCGTCAGCACAGCACGTGTCTGTGGCCGGCGGATCTGAGGAAGCGGCCAGGCTGCGGGCGGACGCGCCGGTCGCCCTCGTGGGCCCTGATGCGGCGCGCGACCCGGCTGGCGTCGCCCCGCCCGGCCGCGAGAAGCGTGCCAAGTCACGCCAGAGTGCTAACCGGCAGGTACCGGCTGTTGGGGCCGGCCCCGGCACGGATGCCGGCAGCAGCGCCGATGGGGCTGCCAGCCCGTCCGGCACCCGCGGCGGGCGCTCAGGTGGCCAGGGCAAGCGGTCCACCACGGCCCGCAAGGACGGCGCCGGCGCCGCAGCGACCCGCCGCAGCAAGGGTGGTGACGGCGCGGCAGCCGGGGAGGCCCGGGCCGCAGGGGCGGGCGGGCAGCACGATGACCCCGATACCACGGCTGGGGCGGCAGCGGGAGGGTCGGCTGGCCCCGACACTGCTGGCTTGGACGAGGATCTTGCTGACGCTGATCTGGGTGAGCCGGCCGGCCCCGAAGGCGTAGACCTGGAAGCGGTTGATCTCGAAGACTTCGCCGAGGACGTGGACGTTGAGATTGACGTCGACGTGGACATCGACGATGAGGCAAGCGTGGGCGCCGACGTTGCTGACTCGCTCCCCGGCACCGGGCGTGAGGAAGACGAAGAAGCCGACGGGGCCGACGAAACCGACGAGCCTGATACCAAAGCCGATGCTGGCACCAGTCGCGCCCCAGCAGCCAGCGTGCCCGGCACTGACGGCGCTCCCAGCCCCAGCCGCGCGGACGCGAAGGCTGGCGCGCCGCAGGCAGGCGAGGAGAGCGAGGACGAGGCATTCGTCTACGGGGACGACGACGAAGACCTCCCCGCAGCTCAGGTCGCGTCGGCGGGAGCGACAGCCGACCCGGTCAAGGATTACCTGAAACAGATAGGCAAGGTCCCCCTGCTCAACGCCGAGCAAGAGGTTGAGCTGGCAAAGCGCATCGAGGCGGGCCTGTTCGCCGAGGAGAAACTGGCCCAGGGTGCGCGTACGCTGCCGCCGCCACAGCGGATTGACATGGACTGGATCGCCGAGGATGGCCGGCGGGCCAAGAACCACCTGCTGGAGGCCAACCTGCGGCTGGTGGTGTCGCTGGCCAAGCGCTACACCGGCCGTGGGATGCTTTTCCTCGACCTGATCCAGGAGGGCAACCTGGGCCTGATCCGGGCGGTCGAGAAGTTCGACTACACCAAGGGATACAAGTTCTCCACCTACGCCACCTGGTGGATCAGGCAGGCCATCACCAGGGCGATGGCGGACCAGGCGCGGACCATCCGCATCCCCGTGCACATGGTGGAAGTCATCAACAAGCTTGCCCGCGTGCAACGGCAGATGCTGCAGGACCTCGGGCGGGAGCCCACCCCCGAGGAACTTGCCGCAGAACTCGACATGACCCCGGAGAAGGTCATTGAGGTGCAGAAGTACGGCCGTGAGCCGATCTCACTGCACACACCCCTCGGGGAGGACGGTGACAGCGAGTTCGGCGACTTGATCGAGGACTCCGAGGCGATCCAGCCGGGCGAGGCGGTCAGTTTCACGCTGCTGCAGGAACAGCTTCACTCGGTGCTTGACACACTTTCCGAACGGGAGGCGGGGGTGGTCTCGATGCGTTTTGGGCTGACCGACGGCCAGCCCAAAACCCTGGACGAGATCGGCAAGGTCTACGGCGTCACGCGGGAGCGCATCCGGCAGATCGAGTCCAAGACCATGTCCAAGCTGCGCCATCCATCCCGGTCGCAGGTCCTGCGCGACTACCTGGAATGACGCTCGCGCACCCCGGGTTCTGGGTCAGTTCCTGGAGGCGTCACTGCCGCTGCCGGGCGCGAGGCGGGCTGTCTCGTCTTGAATCTCGATCGCCACTTTGGCCAGCGCGTCGGCGTGCTGCCGACTGTGGTGCGCACAGAAAAGCAGCTCTCCCGCGCCGGGGAGCACAACGCGTACGTACGCTTGGGCGCCGCACCGGTCGCACACGTCCATGGCGGTGAGGTTCTTGCTGGGTGCCATGGTTCCGGTCATGTCGCCTCCCTCACGTCGTGCCACCGGCGGCTCATCCGTCCGGCGCTCTAGCTGTCTCTTGCTGCCCTGTCCAACACGGCGGTGAACCTTCTCGTTCCCATCCAGAGCCTGACTACGCCAGAAGCGAACGACTGCTTTGGATCCCCTCCGTGCCTCACTACTCACTGTATCGCATATATCGTCCGCAGTTACGCTGAGTGTCCGGCGGCGTGGCTTCCACACCAGTGCCCTGCGCGAAGGCTAGTCTGCCCTCAAGCGGGCCGGGTGCGTCCGCCGTCAAGCGGGCCGGGTGCGCCGGCCGTTGTTGTTGTAAGGAGAGCGTGCGTGACTGCCGAAACTGCGGTTTCAGCCGTGGCGGGGGCCCCCGCTGGGGCGTCCGCCACCGATAGCTACACGGCGCGCCACCTGTCCGTGCTGGAAGGCCTGGAAGCCGTCCGCAAACGCCCGGGTATGTACATCGGCTCCACGGACGGCCGGGGGCTGATGCATTGCCTCTGGGAAATTGTCGACAACTCCGTGGACGAGGCACTTGCCGGCCACTGCACGGCCATCGAGATAGTCCTGCACGCTGACCGGTCGGCCGAAGTCCGGGACAACGGGCGCGGGATCCCCGTGGATGTTGAGCCCAAGACCGGGTTGAGCGGGGTCGAACTGGTGATGACCCGGCTGCACGCGGGCGGCAAGTTCGGCGGCGGGTCGTACACGGCGTCGGGTGGGCTGCACGGCGTCGGAGCGTCGGTGGTGAACGCCCTTTCGGCCCGCCTCGATGTGGCGGTGGAGCGCGATGGTCACGAGTGGGCGGTAAGTTTCCGCCGTGGTGTGGCAGGAGAGTTCGCCAGCCCACTGCCCTCCGCGCCGTTCACCCGCCGGCCGGGCCTGAAAAAGGTGCGGCGGGTGGCGAAGAAGCTCACCGGCACACGGATCCGGTTCTGGCCGGACCCGCAGGTGTTCGTCCGCGACGCCCAGTGGAGTTTGGAAGCACTCCGGCAGCGGGCCCGCCAGACTGCTTACCTGGTTCCCGGCCTGGAGATCCGGCTGCGCGATGACCGCGCAGGCGGGGATCCCGCCGGATCCAGCGACGTGGCCTCCCATGCGCATCCCGAGGACGAGCACGGCGGCGGCCCGCAACTGGCCGCGAGTCCCGTTGACGGTGCTTACCCGCCGGATGCTGGTAGTGGTCCCGGTGGCGCCCGCGAGGAAGTGTTCCGCTTCGACGGTGGGATCAGCGAGTTCTGCGCGGACCTGGCACCCGGTGAGCCTGTCACCGAGGTCATCCGGCTGATGGGTGCGGGAAGCTTCACAGAGACGATTCCCGTGCTCGACGACCAGGGCCACATGACCCCGGCCGACGTGGAACGGGAACTCAATGTCGACATCGCGCTGCGCTGGGCGACCGGCTACGACGCGGTAACCCGGTCGTTCGTCAACGTGATTGCCACTCCCAAAGGCGGCACCCACGTCACCGGATTCGAGCGGGCTCTCGTCCGGACGCTGAACGAGCAGTTGCGGGCCGCCAGGCTGCTGAAGAACGGTGACGACCCGGTGATCAAGGAGGATGTGGCCGAAGGCCTCACCGCGATCATCTCCGTCCGGCTGCCGGAACCCCAGTTCGAGGGCCAGACCAAGGAAGTTCTGGGCACACCCGCTGCCTCCCGTATTGTCGGCCAGGTGGTCGGCGCCGAGCTTGGGGCGTTTTTCTCCTCGCGGGGCCGGAGCAAACAGCAGGCGCGGGGAGTGCTGGAAAAGGTGGCTTCGGCCGCACGGACCAGAATCGCCGCCCGGGAGCACCGGGAGAACCAGCGCCGCAAGTCAGCCCTGGCGGCCTCTGCGCTGCCGGCCAAGCTGGTCGATTGCCGCACCGCGGACGACCGCAGTGAAGTGTTCATCGTTGAGGGAGATTCGGCGCTGGGCACCGCCAAACTGGCCCGGAATTCCGAGTTCCAGGCGCTGCTGCCGATCCGCGGCAAGATCTTGAACGTGCAGAAGGCGTCGCTGTCCGACATGCTCAAGAACGCCGAATGTGCGGCCATCATCCAGGTTCTGGGCGCAGGCTCGGGGGCGTCCTTCGACCTTGACGCGGCCAGGTACCAGCGCGTGATCTTGATGACGGACGCCGACGTCGACGGTGCGCACATCCGGTGCCTGCTGCTGACCCTGTTTCACCGCTACCTGCACCCCATGCTGGCAGCCGGGCGGGTCTTCGCGGCGGTGCCGCCGCTGCACCGCATCAAGCTGACCAACCCGCGGAAGGGCCAGCAGCGGTACATCTACACCTACTCCGACAGCGAACTGCGGCGCACGCTGCTTGAGCTGGAGCGCCGGGCACGGCGCTGGGAGGAGCCGGTCCAGCGGTACAAGGGGCTGGGCGAGATGGACGCGGCCCAACTGGCTGAGACCACCATGGACCCACGGCACCGCATGCTGCGCCGGGTGAGGATTGAGGATGCTGCTGCCGCGAGCGGCATATTCGATCTGCTCATGGGCGCCGAGGTGGCTCCCCGGCGGGATTTCATCGTGGGCGGCGCAGCCGAACTGGACGTCTCCAGAATCGACACCTGAGCCCGTCC
>WNGL01008600.1_pt1 | contig 18578 bp, 20 predicted proteins | sample 5400591 | NCBI WGS metagenome assembly WNGL01 (sample SAMN13153377, study PRJNA577476) | soil metagenome | isolation source: 80 cm soil or saprolite under Garry oak tree replicate 1 | place: USA:California | collected 2016-06-15 | reverse complement strand
GGCGTCGCGGTGCTGGTCTGCGTCGGCCTGCTGAATGTGTTTGGTGGCACGCTTGGGCCCAGCGCTGTCTCCGCGGCGAAGCCTCAGCCCACGGCACCTGTCTCGTCATTTCATACAACGGCCAGGACAGCGGATGGGAGGTTTACGGTCTCGCTGACGGTCACCCCAGATCAGGCCGGTCCCAACACGTTCACGGTCAGTGTGGTCGACAACCGCACGGGGAAACCCACGACGGAGGTGGGGGTCTCGCTGTACACCACCTACCTGGATAGGGAGATAGGAACCGGGACGGTGAACTTACAGCCCGATGGAAAGGGGCACTTCAGTGCCAGTGGAGATCTGACTGTGGGTGGTCACTGGCGAATACGCGTGCAGATACGCACCGTGCAGAACACCTTGCACGAGGCGACCATCAAGTTCTTGACATCATGAGAGTGAAACGAAAACGGTCCACCCGGACCTTCGGCCAGCGAACAGGAAGGTTCGGGAAAGACACTTGCAGGGTTTTTCGTGTACGTCACCCTCCGGTGCATCACGGACGCAGGACATCCATGCAGAAGATGCTGACAGGCGAAGCGGTACTCCATGCTAGGGAGAACACCTGAGGAAAAATAGGGCTTCATCCTGATAGAAGGCTCGTCTCACCTGGTCTATACTAGGCGTGTAGCTATCTTGAACGAAGCATCACCTTGAGAGCGGGAGCAGATGATGATACTGTTGACCCTCACCATGATGGCAGTGATCGAACTGGGAGCGGTGTTCTGGGTCGGAATCCAGCTCTGGCAGCACCTGTCGCTGTATCCTGCATCAACACGGCATGAAGAGGAGCGTGCCACGCATCACCAGATCCAGGATCGTTTCACACGGCGTATTGCGCTCCCAACCCTGCTGGTCTTGTTGCTAGCGCACATCGCTCTATTGATCGCGAAGGCCGCCCCCTTTGTGTCGAATGGAAACGTTGCCCTCTTCTGGTTGGTGCGCCTGTTGATCCTTCTGCTGGCAACGCACCTCTCACTCACTCAGAGACGGTTGAGACAGGTCCAGAAAGTTTCTCCTCGCATCACTTCCCTGCTCTCCTGGATCAACCTGCTCCTGGGTCTGGTCCTCTTCGTCGCTCTCGCCGTGTCTAATGCTGCTGCCGCACCCTCGACCATCATCACTTATGCCGCTCTCGCAGAGTTCCTTCATCTGCTGGCGGCTGCCCTCTGGATCGGCGGGATGCTCTCCCTCGCCACCTGCTCTTTACCGATCTCGAGCGTTCGCTCCTTTGCAGAGCGGGGACACTCGCAGGTCATCCTGTTGCCTTCCTCTTTCCCCTGGGTAGTGGCAGGAGTCGTCCTGATGGCGATTGCAGAAGCGTTGGCTGCGACGACGCACTTGAGCGGGTGGGAACAACTGCGCACGAGCCTCTATGGACAGGTATTCATCATTGGGGGGGTACTCCTCGTCACGCTCCTGCTCGCCATGGCCGTGCACCTCTTTCCGCTTCGGCAGAACGTGGAGAAAGCGTATGCGAAGTATAGCTATGCTTTTGGGAGAAAACTGGAAGCGGGTCAGAGCCCAACGGTCCTCGCCCACATGGTGAAACGGCGTGAGGCGCGACTGGCCATGCAGACTCACCAGTTGCGCATGATCTTCGGTCTGGAAGCCGTGTTAGGAGTGGGAGTCGTCATTTGCTTCAGCCTCCTGAACATCTTTGCAAGCAGCCTGCTCCCTCCTCCTTCAACGCAGCAGCATTCCCAATCAACCGGGCCATTCCAGAGCACCATGCAGACGTTCGATAAGCAGTTGGAGGTGACCCTCGCCATTACACCGAATCGGTTCGGTCCCAATACGTTCAAAGTGAAGGTCGCCGATACACATACAGATGCACCAATCACCAATGGAACAACCACATTGATTACCAAAATGGGAGAGATGGACATGGGTACGCTGACCCTCCAATCCGACGGGCATGGCGTTTTCAGTACCAACAGCGAGATGGCTATGAGTGGAGACTGGCAGATCATCATTCAAATCATCACCCCGGATCACGTGCTCCATGAGGCCTATGTTACGCTGTTTACGCCCTTATGACTCTTCAAGTAGTTCTGCATCGACAAGCATGACGTTGCTGCCCTTGCTGATGGTAATGCTAGGCTGCGCGAAGTTATTTGAAGTCATATGAACAGTGTTGCCCCCACTGGTGGCGGAAGTGCCTGAACTACTGCCTCCTCCACAGGCTACGAGCAGCATGGTACCCAAAAACAATGCTACAAAAGCTGCAATGAGCTTTTTCATTGCTTCGTCTCTCCTTTGCAAAGGTGTCTAAAAACACAGACGTGCCTTCGTATGCTCTCTTTCAGGTGTTGCTTCTCTCCTTTGGGGGGTGACTAGGGTAGGATGTCTGCCTCTATCTTTGAATACCCTACACTCATCCATTGATCAGGAACTGCCACTTACTATCTTGACTGAGAAGGTGTCCTGGCTGTGTTTTGCAATTGCTCGCGCATCCGTTCAAAGGTTGCGCTATCGATCTCGCCCCGTGCGTAGCGCTGCTCAAGGATGTCCATCGCACTGAGTGGCTGTCCTGGTAGGTGCGTTTCCCCTCGTGCCGGAGACGTCCCCCGACCATTGAGCCAGCGCAGAATCGCCCAGACGAGTACCACCAGCAACGCAATCCAGAGCACCATGCCAAACGACATCAGCAACCAGCCCCAACCAAATCCATATCCCCACATCATAGGTATACCCTCACTTTCTTGGTTTCTCTCTTCAGAAACTGCAGACGTTCTCATGTACTATTGATGGTCGTACTTCGTACTTGAGTAATTGTAGCACCTGCTCTCCCCTTCTCGTCAAGGTCAACGGTTTCAGGAAATGGTCAGCGTTCGACTCTGTGCTACGTCTCTGTGCGGGGGCGGGGAGACATGGCCCAAAGAGCATGCAACCGCCACTGACAAGAGAGGAGCATCCTCTGCGATCAGCATCGTGGGAGGAATGTCTGGGGTGCCGAGGATCAGGCAAGGTCCTCTTTCAAGAGGGCCGTGTTGATGGCAAAGGCGGCTTCTGCGCCTTCCGCAGCTGCCACAACCACCAGTTGCACGCGGCGAGAGGCATCGCCCGCCACGTAGAGACCGGGCACGTTGGTCGCTTCATATTCGCCCGTGCGAACGACTCCTCGCTGCGTCATGATACAGCCGAGCTTCGCCGGGAGATCAGAGCGCTGCCGTTCAGACATATGCACGAACAGCGCCCGGCGGGGGAGCGCCTCGCCAGTGGTAAAAACGATGCGTTCGAGGAAGCCATCGGTCCCTTCCAGGCAGGCAATACGCTCGTCGCGCACTGTGATCCCGTGACGCGACAAGCGAGCCAGGTCGCGTTCGTCTAGCTCTGGCGGCCCGTCCGTGCAGAGCACGAGGTCGCGGCTCCAGGCGGTGAGTTCCAGGGCCAGTCCCCGACCGTGTTCTCCCCGACCATAGATCGCCAGGGGCTGATCACGCACCTCCCAGCCATGACAGTAGGGACAGTGAAAGACGCTCTTGCCATAACAGGCTTCGATCCCTGGAATAGCTGGCAGTCCATCGATCACGCCCGTGGCGAGCAGGAGTTTGCGCGCCGCCGCCTGTGTCCCATCACCGAATGTGACCTCGAAATGGGTGGCACAACGGATGGCATCAATGACAGCCACCGTTCGCACTTCCACGCTCTCATAGCGACCCAGCTGTTCACGTCCCAGCCGCAAGAGTTCATCGGGAGCAATCCCATCGCGTGTGAGAAACCCGTGGAGGGCCTGCGAGGCTGCATTGCGGTGTTGCCCGGTATCACAGACCAGCACGCAGCGTCGGCATCGCCCAAGGATGAGCGCGGCACTGAGCCCCGCCGGCCCGGCACCCACAATGATCACATCAAACAGGAACAGTTCCTCGTTGTGGAGAGCACCCTGCATCGTTTCCTTCTCCTCTCTCGTCATGTCCTCCTCGCTCGTTGAGACGGCTTCGGCTCTGAGCCCCTCGCGTCTCAGAACCATCGGGTCAGCAAGAGCAGAGGACCGCATGCCATGACGGCAAACAGGATGAGGAGGATGACGGTTTCTACGGCCCCCAGCGCACTCAACACCGAGACACCGCTTGGAGCAGATGCCGTCATGGCGCAGGCCCTGGACGAAGCCATGAGCCGCTCGATGCGCTCAACCATCTGCTGGTGCGTTCCTTCCAGGTGGTGGGCCATCCCAAAGGTGGAGGACGAAGCGCCATCTACCGCCTGCAACCAGACCTTGGTCAGAGCAGAAGCCAGGGCTAACGGACGTTGCGTTACGGCGACGGCCAGATCGTCGCAGGCCAGTTCTTTGTCCTGCTCAAGCAGGTGGTAAGCGGTCCTGCTGGTGGGCAGGTACCAGAAGGCGTCGCGCAGCATCCGCCCCACCCAGAGCACCAGCGTGTCTCGCCGGGCCACGTGGGCCAGTTCGTGCGTGATCACTGCCTCCAGCTCCCGCTGATCCAGGTGCTCCACCATCCAGGTAGACAGCAGCACGAGCGGTCGGACCCAGCCACTGGTCCAGGCCAGCGGCTGGGCAGCAACCAGCAGCCGAACGGCCGGTCGGCGTGTGCCGATGCGCTGTGCACAGGCCGCGACCAGCTCCTGGATGGGAAGGCTAGCGTGCTCGCCTGCATGTCTCGTGATCCAGAGCAGCAGCGCCCAACGCATGCCTCCCCAGGCCAATGCGAAGAGGGCCATCGCCAGCATGCCGAGGGAGAGCGCACTCCCAAGCAGGTCATCCCAGAAGGGAGTATAGGAGAAACACGGGTGGCCAAATACGTGATGCAGATCACAGGCGCTGATCCCCAGGCTGAGTAGCGGCATCACCAGCACCACTCCCTGGATGATGCGGCGGTGTGGCCAACTGGGCAAGCGCTGCTGGGAGCGCAGCGCCAGGCCACTGACCAGCACCACGACCAGCAGGCTAGCAAGGAGCAGAACGGTATGCATTACGCCTCCTCTTCTTCCACTCGCCGCCTGGTCAGTTCGTCCAACCGTCGCTGCATCATGCGCACTTCCTCTGAGTCTGGCAGGGCGCGCAAGCTTTCCATCGTGGCGCTGGAGAAGTTAAAGATCAGGTCTTTGAGGATGCGGTCCACAAACTGGGAGATGAACTCCTGCTCGGTATACGTAGGAACATAGACATAGGCTTTGTCCTGCTTCTCTACCCGCAACAGGCGCTTTTTCGCCAGGCGCACCATCGTATTCATCACGGTCGTGTACGCGACACGACGCTGCTCGTACAACACCTCGAAGACTTCGCGGACGGTCGTGCGTTGATCACCGGGCCGTTGCCAGATCAGTTCCATGATCTCCGCCTCCAGGTCGCCCAGCACCTTACGGATGCCTGGGCGATCAGGACGAAACAGGCTAATCTCTGGTTCAGCGTTCATAGTTCCCTTCCTTGCGGGGAAGCAGTGGGCTTCCCGTGGAATCGCTGTCTTCGTTCCAGCTCTTGCCGGAGCTTGCGCTCGGATGGCCGACCATACGAAAAGGCTTCTCCATCCAGAAAGATTCCCGGTGGAAAGAGGATGCCACTCCGCACAGCTAAAGCTTCCCCTTCAGGGGTGCTGATATCGAGCGTCGAGACCGTGAAGCCGTACTCAGTCGCGAGACGGCCCAGCAGCTCTTTGGCGTGTGTGCAGAACGCACACTGTTCCTGGGTGAGCAAAAGGACGTTCATAGCGCTACGATGACTTTCCACTCAGTCCTGCACGCATATCAGCGACAAGATTGGAGATCGGTACATACATCGTGTACTTGGGAGCGCCGCCGTAATCGGCCCGCCACTTGATCAGGCCATCAGGCCCCACCACGATAAACGTATGACCGTCCTTACTTGCCCCCATCATGCCATAGCCATTCGCCGTGTAGGACTGGGAGACAGCGAGGTCAGGATCAGAAAGGACGGGAATGGTGATGCCTTCATCGGCCACCTTCTGTTTCAGTGCGCTCATCGGATCAGAGGTAATACTCACGATGGTATCAATCTTGAGGGCTTGAAAATCACCTCTCTGCGACTGAATGTCTTTGAGCTGGTTCCAGCAGGGTTCGCAGCCAACCCCTTCCTGAAAGTACAGCAGGACGGTTTTGCCACGCTGCGAAGCAAGATCAAAGGTGCTTCCGTCGGTAGCGGGAAGCGTGATAGCGGGTGCCTGTACCCCTGGACCTGGATTGCCTACCTGAAAAGGATACTGGCCTGCCTGTCCACTGCTGTTGGACGTGTTATTGAGGAAAAAGACCACTGCTAGCCCGATGATGGCGATTCCAACAAGCACGGCGACCATCACTACCGTCCTGGTCCCACGTTTCTTTCGGATGGTTCTTCTCCCAGGAGCAGCGGTCTTCTTCCCCTGCTGGTGGACGTTTCTTCTCCCAGGAGCAGCGGTCTTCTTCCCCTGCCTGGTCTGGGTGCGTGCTGTTTTAGTGCTCAATCGGCTCCTCCTCCATCTGTACTGTTGCTGTGTCGTTTGCTCTGGCTTCAGTTCCTTCCTTTTCATCCTCATCCTCATGACTGGACCCCACCCCGATTTGTCTGAGTGCATACCAGGAGAGTCCGCCAAGCAGCAAGAGGAAGAGGACGATACCGACCCAGTTCGGAATCCAGGAGAGCGCACCGGTGATCACTTTGCCATAGTGCGCCAGACTGACGGAGAGTTGTGCCTGCCAACCAGAAAGCTGGGGCATAGCGTTCGATGTGAACCCAATCCACAGCATACCGCCTCCAATCAGCAGCAGCAGAATGCCACTGGCGAGATTGGTCAGAGTAATGGCGCGGACAAAAGGACCAAGCTTCCAGGTGAAGGTACGCGGGCGGAACAGGCGGCTTGCTCGCCAGTCATAGCGGTCCCACAAGAGCGCAATAACGAATAGTGGAACAACCATACCAAAGACGTAGGCGATGCCAAGACCGAGCGCCATCCAGAAGGAGGCGGCCACACTGGAGAGAGCGATGACCCCGGCCAGCACAGGCGCACAACATGAACTGGCTATTCCTGAAAAGATGCCCAGCGAATAGACGCTCAGCGCTCCGGTCCCGCCGCCAGTGCGTCGGCCTGGCATGGGCAAGTGAATTTGCCCACCGAGGAGCACATACGCCCCGAGTGCGAACATGAGCAACCCTCCAATCGCATAAATGAGGGTGTGCTGGGTGATCAAGAGTTGCCGCACAATGGATGCCCCGAGCGCGATGGGCAGGACAATGGTGGCGATTCCGGCAGCGAAGAGAAAGGTCATCGCCACCAGGAGACGGCGATTCTGAAACGAACTGGCGAAGTAGGCAGGGAGCATCACCGAGATACAGCACGGCGCAAAGAGCGCGATGGCACCTGCGATGACCGCTGCGATGACGGAGCCGCCAAAAAAGATGCTCGTATTCATGACGAATCACAACTTTCATGAGACAAGGGGAAGGAGAGAAGCGAGACAGAAGACATGCTCGTCGTCCCGCCCTGCCCTGCCTCTTTTCAGGAACGCAAGCTGCGTGTTTGGTTTTTTCTGGAACGCAAGCTGCGTGTTCGGTTGCGCTGCTGCGCCTCACGAGCAATGGCCTCTGCGGAAGACAGGACCGGATTCTCGGCCTGCTCTAGCTCGGCAATCTGGGCAGTAAGCGCTTCTTCCTGGTTCTTGAGGGCGGCCAGTCGCTCCTCGCGTGTTGGTTGGGTGTCACAGGCCTGGCAGCTTTGCGAGGCTTGCTGGTCTCCGCCATTGCCCATACCGCGCATCATGAACAGCATCGACAGGGGGCAGGCCGCAATCAGCAGTACCGGGAGCGCGGCCAAGGCGAACTGCGGGGCGACGATCCAGATGCCCACGCCCACCACGGCCAGTCCAGCCAGCACTTTCCAGTTCAGACACATCTGCATACAGTCAACGATGGCTTTGAGCGGTGAGGGAGACGATGAGGTAGGTAACTCCCGCACGGGGGTCGAAGGCGCAGGCACGTTCACAGCCACAGAACGTGGCTCGCGTGGCGGCTGCTCTCGCGCTGCGCTATCAGGAGCCTGATCTTTGCGTCCTCGCATCATGAACCACATCATCAGTCCCATCCCAACCGGACAAGCGAGCAATGGCAGTAAAGACAACACGTATTGCATAGAATGTGTTCCTCCATCTGACGACTAGTGTTCCAATCGATGTGCGCCTATCTCTCCAGGGCGACAAGGAGTCATCCCTCATCGGCCTTATGGCCTTCGCACATCGGGAAGAATCATGGACAGACCATCGATCCGTATCGGTGCCACATGCAGAGCAGAAGCCATTCCAGGGAACCTCACGCACCCGTGAAGCTGCGCAAGAACGATGTCTCCAGGAGGGTCTCTCCTCGCACTCTTGACGAGAGTATACACGATGATCGTATATTTGTCAAAGTACGACCATTGATCGTAGGAGAATCGGGGGAAGATCGAGGTCTCTTCTTCCTCTCCCCCACCACGTTTGTCCTTGCAACTGACCTCATTACCAACGCCGTCATTGTGCAACATGTCGTCGATATGACAGCAGCGCTGCGACGGCTGGATCAAAACGGAGAGGACCTCTCGTTGCACAGCATTGCAGTGCTCCCTCCCTCCCTCCCTCCATCCCTCCCTTCGGCACCACATCAAGCACTTCGGCGACGATGTGATCGATTTGAGTAAGATCCCTGAACCTCTGGAAAAGCAGGTGGCGCTCCCTATCCGAGCACTCCTGCAAGGGCCTCCTGGGGAAGCCGCGCAACCAGCGGATCAAAGCCGAACGATCTCTCTATCAGAGGACGAGGGGAATGACTCGCTCGTTCTGCAGCAATTACGCCTTTTCCCTATGGTCTATTTTTGCACGTATCTCGGCACAATACCATGGGAACCTTCCCGCCGTTCACTGGCTGGGTGAGTGCGTGGTTTGGCCGGGAGCAGAGAGCCTGGAGATGTGTGCGTACTGTGGCCTGGGGAGAGGCGATCGGCAGGCATACATCAGCTTGCATTTCTGTTATTGTCGTACTACAATCGATAGTACCAACTAAGTTAATAAGATAGAGCGAACAAGCGACAATTGTCGTAGGTTCTTCGCGATCTGAAAGTGAGCACTGCTCGCGCTCTTGTGGACCATCTCGATGGCATCGAGCAGGAGCAAGGTCATTCCTCTCTTTGAGGCAGGACAGGGCTCGAATGAACAGATGCGAGGAGATAGTTTCAGCAGATGTTCTCTGCTAGAGAGATACAGACGAAAGTGAGGATGCGCATGATGTGTGGGTATTGGTTTGGTGGGCTGACATGGCTGGTCATGCCTATGGTGATGCTGCTTGTGATTGCTCTTACGGTGGTTTTCGTCTGGGCACTTGTGCGTTGGCTGAACAGGAAAGCGACGCTCCCCGCGCCACACGACGCTCACCCCATGGCCAATGAACCCTCAGGGCTCGAGGTGCTCCAGCAGCGCTATGCACGCGGTGAGATCGATACGCCAACCTTCGAGAACATGCGGGAACGGCTTGTGTCATCTGGTGCGCGTGAAGACTACCGCTAGGGCACGGGTCGCTTCACCCCCTGGGGTGATTGTATCATTCTCGATAGTACGTTCCAGAGTTGTACCTTTGACACCTATACTATAACGCTGTATACTAGGACCAGATGGAAGGAATATCCCTATTCGCGCCACGAGTGGCATAGCAGCCGAGTAGTGAGGACCCTGCACTTGCACTGATTCAGGCGAGCGGGAAGCGGCAGTCTCAAACCAGAGGGAGGAGCGGCAGGTTCCGCTGCCGAGAAAAGGAGTTGACAGATGGCTCTTGAACCGGATATCAGCGTGTTTCGCCCCGATCGACCGGGCATTCGGAAGGTGCTCGGCGACCTGGAGGCCGAGATCATGGAACTGATCTGGGCCCGTCCTGCAGGTCAAGGGACCACGGTGCGCGAGGTGTTTGAAGTCCTGTACGAGCGCCGCCGGGTCGCCTATACGACGGCGATGAACACGATGACGCGCCTGGCAAAAAAGCGCCTCTTGCGCGTGGAGAAGGGTGACCAGGCCTACATCTATTACCCGAGCCTCACCCAACAGGAGTTCGTCTCGCGCTTTGTTGGCCGCATTCTCGAAGACCTGTTCGTCAATTTCGCCGGTGCCACACGTGAGGGCCTCGATGCGCTGCCGGACCAGCAGGCCGCCGCGCGAGCACGAGCGCTGCTCGACGAGATCGTGCGCCGCCGTGCCGAAGAGGAGGGGGAGTAGTGCATTTCCTGCTCGGTCTCTCCAGTATCGCGCTCTTCATGTTTGGCAGCTCTCTGGCACTCCGTCTTCTGCACGGCGTCGGCTCCTGGAGACACCGGCGGTATGTGCAGTGCCTGGTCCTTTCCGTTCCACTTGCCAGTCTCGGCCTCGGACTGGTTGGCCTGCACCATTTTAGCGGTCGCGCCTGCCTGCGCGATGCGCCGTCCTGGGACTCCCTGGTTGAGCTGGCGATTCCTCTCGGCATGGGTCTGATTGTGCTCGGCGCGCTCTGCCTGGGCGTGGTGCGGCTCGCGCTCATGGCACGCGTCGTTTCAAGTAGGAGCGTAGCGGCAGGGAGTGACCTCCAGTCGCTCGCCGACGAGCTGGCGGAACGCCTGGGTGTGCCGCACGTCCCGATTCGCCTCTGCGCCTACGATCGACCACTGGCACTGTCCAGCGGAGTGTTCCACCCGACGATGGTCCTCTCGACCTGGATGGTCAAATACCTCGACCACCGTGAACTGGAAGCGGTGCTGGAACACGAATTGGGGCATGTGGCGCGGCGCGACTACCCGGTGATGTGGCTGGCCACCGTGCTGCGTGATGCCTTTTTCTATCTCCCGACGAGCTGGGCCGCCTTCCGCCAGCTCTCACGGGAAAAAGAGCTGGCCTGCGACGACCTGGTCGTTGGCTCGACGAATCGACCGTTGGCGCTGGCGAGCGCGCTGGCAAAGGTCTGGTTTGATAGAGCCGATGGGGCGCGTTACGCCCGGTTGGGAGTCGCACAGCAGGTGATCGGAGCAGGCGAGTCGATCAACGAACGCATCGAGCGACTCCTCGATTCTCCGAAAGCAACCGAGAATAGACAACGTTCACGAATGGGGATGTTGTGGGTGAGCATTGCGGCGTTCGTCGGACTGGTGCTCCTGGAGGCGGCGAACGTGGCCGTTCTGCTCACGCTGATGGGATGCGGCCCGACCTTCCTGCTCGGCAGAGTATTCTAACAAGGATGCAACGCGAACACCCGGCGCCAATGGGTGAGCGACACAGCAGTGCAGACGAAGGCGCGTCAGAGGCGTGGGATCCTGCCGCGCCGATGCGTAACACCGTTCGTAGTAATAGAGAGAAGAAGGGAAAGAGCGTGAGCGAAGATTGGAGAAGGCCCCTCATGCGTTTCATCAGTGTGCGGCGTTTGCTGGTCGCTGCCCTGTTTGCCGTGTGCCTGGCAGTGGCCTTTCCCGCTGTCAGTGAAGCGCACGCCATCCTGCTGCGCTCTGACCCTGCGAAAGATGCAGTGCTCCCCGTTGCACCGAGCCAGGTCCGCATGTGGTTCAGCGAAGCCCTGAATCCGGCGTTCAGTACGGCGGTCGTGGTCAATGGAGCTAACACGCGCGTTGACATCGGCGACGCGCAGGTCTCAAGCAGTGATCCCACCGAGATGGATGTGACCCTCAAGTCAAATCTGCCGCCCCACCTTGAGCCCGGGAGCGCATCCGGGCGTCAATGCACTCGGGAGTGGCAACCTCAGCGGTCAGTATACTGGTCAGCTCGACGGCCCAACGTTCTTCAACCTCATGATGATTACGCTCGTCGAGCTCGGCGCCATCTTCTGGGTCGGGGCGCAGCTCTGGCAGCTCTTTGTCCTGCTGCCGGCAACAGAAGACCACGCGGAACTCGACACCACTCACAAACAGGTCCAACAGCGATACGTGCGGCGCTTTGCACTGCCCACGCTGCTGGTGCTGCTCGTGGCAAACCTGGGCGTACTCATCGGACAGGCTATCAACGTTACGGGCGGGAACTTCGGCAGCGCCCTCGCTCCCGGCCTGCTTGCAAGCCTCGTCACGAGCGGGCGCTTTGGCACCTTCTGGTTGATGCGCGTGATTGTGATTTTTTTGGCGCTGCGGCTCGCGCTGTACCAGATACAGTTCAAACAGCGTCCACCCCACATCGACCACCTCCTGCGCTGGGCGAACCTGGTGCTCGGACTGGCGCTCTTCATCGCGATCACGATGTCCAGCCACGCCGCTGCCGTCAGTCCGACCGTCCTCACTCTTGCGCTCGTGGTCGACTGGCTCCATCTCGTAGCAGCGGCCCTCTGGGTCGGTGGCATGCTCTACATCGCGGCGATCTATCTCCCGGTACTGCGCCAGACTCCGATCACCGAGCGCGCCCAAGCCCTCATCACCGTGCTGCCCTACTATTCGCCGTGGGCCATCGCTGGTGTGCTCATCATGGCCGTGACCGGCCCCTTCAGTGCCACCGTGCACCTGTCGTCGTGGGAACAGTTGCTCTCGACGGCCTATGGCCGAGCGCTGGTCGTCAAGGTGCTGCTGGTTGGTGGGCTGCTCCTCACCAGTGCCTACCACGTCCTGCTGCTGCGGCCACGCCTGAGCAAAGAATATCGGAAGTATGCTTATGTTGCTCGGCGTCTAGCAGCCTTGCAGGCGACGCCTGCTGTGGTGCAGGTCTCATCCGACCGTGAGGAAGCGGAACCGCGTCCCACGCCCAAGCTCATTTCCCAGCAGGTAAGACTACGCGAGGGACGAGTGGCCAAGCGGACGGGGCTCCTCACCCGGATCCTCGGCTATGAACCGGTCCTGGGTGTGGCGGTGCTCGTCTGCGTCGGTCTGATGAATGTGTTTGCAGGCACCCTGTCGCCCACCGCCACGGCCCAACCGCAGCCGACGGGAACGGCCAAAGCCTATCACACCACTGTCAAGACAACGGATGGGAAGTTCACGATCGCGCTCACGGTGAATCCCAATACCGCCGGCCCCAACGTGTTTACCGTCAGCGTGATCGAGAACAGCACGGGCAAACCGACCACCAACGTGGGCGTCTCGCTGTACACCACGCACCTGGACATGGACATGGGCACCGAGACCGTCAACTTGCAGCCCGATGGGAAAGGCCATTTCAGCGCCACCGGCGATCTCGTCATGGGCGGTCACTGGCAGCTACGCATTCAGATCCGCACTCCTGACAACACGCTGCATGAGGCCACCGTCAAGGAACCCGTGCCGTTCTGATTGCTCCTTAGAGAAGGAAAACGGTAGCCGAGCAACAACACCAGGAGGAAGACCTTCCGACGAAAAGCACATCATAGCAGAGCACTCTTTACTGGAAGCGCTGCAAGTAGGCTTGAATTTACTATTGAGGATAGTACCCTTGACGGTCATACCGCCGCGAATTATAATCCAAAGAGCCACGTTGAAGGCAAGGTGGTATCAGGTCTCAAGCGCGAGAGGGAGTGCCAAGCGTATATGCTCTCCCCGGCAGAAAGCAACATGCATGGAAGTTGAAGAGCAGCCATCTGAAGGTGTATCACCTGACGAAATACTCACCGAGCAATTCCCCGCGGGAGCAAAAAAGAGGAATCGTAAGCGACACATTATCGCATTGATCGTCGTGACCCTCCTGAATGCCGGATTGCTTGCCTTGCTTGCATCACAACTGCTGACCCCTGCTCAGGACCAGTCTCACTTGGGGAGTGCCCAAAGTAGCAGCAGTCCACTCATAGGGCACCCCGCGCCAGATTTTACCTTAGCCGCGCTCAGTGCCCGTTCTGCTCCAGCTCTTCACCTGGCAAGCTTGAAGGGAATGCCGGTGATGCTGAACTTCTGGGCATCGTGGTGCGACCCCTGCAAACAGGAAGCACCTCTCCTGGAGGCCACGTGGCAGCGCGTACAAGGTCAGGGCATCGTTTTTCTCGGCATCGACTTTGAAGATCGGCAGAGCGACGGGCTGGGCTTCTTGCACACCTATGGTATCACCTATCCCAACGTCATAGACGCGAGCGACACCGTTGCCATTAACTATGGCGTGACTGGCGTCCCGGAAACCTTCTTTATCGACCGCCATGGGATCATTGTCCGTAAGGTGATCGGGGAGCTGACCGAGCAAACATTGCAGAGCAACCTGCAAGTGATTGCGCGCTAAGCCTGACATGGCAACAACGAGGAGGATTGTTGTGACGGAGCACTTGACAGAAGCGTGCCCGTTTGTTATCATATCATTAATTAATGATATGATGATGTAAAGGAGCAGATCGATGCCAACCATTGTCCCGCAAGCAACGGCTCTCAAAGCCAAGCTCTTTCGCGGTTTTTCTGATATGTCACGCCTGTCCATCCTGGAAGCATTGCGGGGTGGACCGCTGACCGTCGGAGCCATTGTTGAGAAGAGCGGTCTCTCTCAATCAAATGTCTCCAACCACCTGCGTTGTCTGTCAGATTGTGACCTGGTCGTCTCCACTCCCCAGGGACGCTACACGCTCTACCAGCTCAGTGATCCACGCGTTGCACAGTTGCTCGAACTCGCCGATACATTGCTCAGTGACGTCGCACGCGGCGTCTACGAATGTACGCGCTACGAGCCGCTGCAGACGGATGAAAAGGAGCTGTGCTAAATGGCCCACATGACGCTAGAAGTGAAGGTTGCCGGGATGGATTGTGCTGAATGCACGCAGCATGTCCAACGCGCCCTCTCTGTCCTTCCAGGGGTAGAAGATGTTCGTGTGCTCTTGTCCTCCGAAAAGGCGGTGCTCCAAGTCGACCCGGCGCAGGTCGATCTTCCGACCATTCGCACAGCCATTGAGGAAGCAGGCTACACCGTTCCTGTGTCTGCTGCCGATGAGCATACGCAACACGCCTCCCGGTCGCTCTCGACGTTTACGCGCCCCATCCTCACCCTCTTTGGGCTCGTCTTTGGTGCGGTACTGCTCGTGGTCATTGTGGGGGAATGGCTTGGTCTGTTTGAACGTGTCACGGACGTGGTGCCCTGGTACCTCGGATGGGGACTAGTCATGCTTGCAGGCTCCCCTATCTTCTGGAATGTCCTCAAAGCGGCGAGGCAAGGTCGGGTCATTTCGCACACACTGATGAGCCTTGGTGTGGTGGCAGCACTCGCTGTGGGACAGTGGCCAACGGCGGTCGTGATTGTCTTCTTCATGCGCATCGGCGACTACGCCGAGCACTTTACGACCGAGCGATCGCGTCGAGCGGTGAAACAACTCACGGCCCTTGCCCCGCAAATGGCACGCGTGGAGCGCAATGGAACGGAATTGCTCGTCCCAATCGCCGAGGTCCTCATCGGCGAGACGGTCGTGGTCCGGCCAGGTGAATCCATTCCAGTGGATGGCGAGGTCATCAGTGGGCAGGCGACTATCAATCAGGCGGCCATTACCGGTGAGTCACTACCGGTTGAGGTGAGTGCTGGCGAGCACGTCTTTGCTGCCACGCTGGCGCAGCTTGGAAGCATCAAAGTGTGTGTCACCCATGTAGGCGCTGACACGACCTTTGGGCGGGTGATCACGATGGTGGAGGAGGCAGAAGCGCACCGTGCTCCGGTGCAACGGATTGCCGATCGTTTTTCTGCCTCCTTCATGCCCGTCGTGGCGACCATTGCGCTCCTCACGTTCGTGGTGAGTCGCAACCCGCTAGCTGCTGCGGCAGTCCTCGTGGTGGCCTGTTCGTGCTCCTTTGCCCTGGCCACGCCCATTGCCATGCTGGCCTCGATTGGAGCAGCAGCCTCGCGTGGACTTTTGGTGAAGGGAGGCAAGTACCTGGAACTGCTCTCGCGGGCTGATGTCCTGCTCATTGACAAAACCGGGACGGTAACCTCTGGCCAACCGCAGATCACCGATGTGGTCGCGCTTGCCGGGCAGGCAGAGACAGAGGTCCTCCTGCTTGCTGCCTGTGCGGAGCGCTATTCTGAGCATCCCCTCGCCTCGGCTGTCAGGCAAAAAGCAGCCGATGCTCACCTCGTGGCGTCCGAGCCAGAGCACTTTGAAGCCGTTCCGGGATGTGGCGTTCGAGCCAGGGTGGATGGGGTTCTGGTGCGTGTTGGCAACGCACGGATGTTGCCACAAGGGACAGCGCTTCCCATCGCGACAGCGTTAGAGCAGCAAGGCAAGACGCTGTTGTTTGTCGAGCGAGGAAACGAGATCGTGGGGGTGCTGGCTGCCTCTGATACCTTACGCCCGGAGGTTCCTGCCGCGCTTGCCCGGTGCCGCACCCTGGGTGTGAAACGGATTGAACTGCTGACCGGCGACAACGAACGAACAGCACAGGCCCAGGCAACACGACTTGGCATCGCCTACCGTGCAGAACTGCTTCCTGAAGACAAGATTCGTATCGTAAAAGAGTACCAGGCGCAAGGGAGACTCGTGGTGATGGTCGGCGATGGCGTCAACGACGCGCCTGCACTAGCTCAAGCTGATGTAGGCATTGCGATGGGGGTGATGGGAACGGACGTGGCCTTGGAAGCGGCACATGCAGTCCTTCTACGCGAAGATTGGAACCTGGTCCCTGACCTCTTCACGATTGCCAAGCGCACGATGCGCGTGGTGAAGATGAATCTTTCCTTCACCATCCTCTACAACCTGATTGGGCTCTCTCTGGCAGCAGTGGGTATCTTGCCTCCGATCCTGGCGGCGGCAGCGCAGTCTCTGCCCGATCTGGGTATTCTGGCCAACTCCTCGCGCCTGCTGCGCCAGAAACTGCCCAACACCTCCTTCATCCCGCCAACAGGAGTTGAGCAGTCGGACCCCGTACCAATTGAAGGGCAGGGAGGCTGTGGATGTGGCAAGGAGAGTTGCTGTGGTTCGCTTCATACCGGCACGCCCGCAGCTCAGACCCAGGCTCAGACGATTACGCTTGCTCCCCGCGGCAGTTGGAGGCAACAACGATGAGTGCAAATCATGGTGGACACAGGCATGGCATGGCAAAACAGACCTTGCGCCTGGCCTTCTTTCTGACCATTATCATTATAGTTGCTGAAGTTGCTGGCGGTATTCTTGCACACTCCTTAGCCTTGCTTTCTGATGCTGGTCATGCGCTCACCGATATTTTTGCATTGGGTCTGGCCTGGTTTGCAACTGCTCAAGCGGAGCGGCCTGCAAACGCTCGTAAAACCTTTGGCTATCATCGTGTCGGTATTCTGGCTGCACTGGCGAATGCGATCACACTTATTCTTATTGCGGTGTTTATTCTCTATGAAGCAGTACAGCGTTTCCAGCATCCTGAACCTATACAACCGCTTTTTATGTTCGTTTCAGCAGGTATAGGTATTGCCGTGAACCTCTACATCGGGTTTGGTTTGCAGAAAGAAGGGGATAACCTCAATGCGCGTGCGGCGGCTCTGCATGTCTTTGGTGATGTGGGAGCATCCGTAGGTGTCATTGTTGCGGGCCTCATCATTCTGCTTACTGGCTGGACAGTAGTTGACCCTGTCCTTTCTGTTGCTATTGCAGGTCTCATTGCTGTAGGAGCTTGGCGCATTGTGCGTGAGACAACGGATATTCTGCTTGAAGCGGTTCCTAAAGGCATTGATATGCCACAGTTGGTAACCGATATGAAAGGGGTAGCAGGAGTACAGGATGTGCATGATTTGCATGTCTGGGGAATTACGAATGGGATGGCTGCGCTCTCCTGTCATGTGCTCATTGACGATGCCCTCATAAGTGAGAGTAGCGCTATTCTGCAAGCTCTGGAAACAATGTTGAGTGAGAAATACGGTATAGGGCATAGCACTATTCAGTTTGAGTGTCATGCACACCAGGAGCAGTATTGTTCGGTCGATGGCCTGTACTGCCAGATGGAAGCTCTTCCTGAAGCCGAACACGAGCATAAGCCAACGACCAGCACCACGCAGGGGCAGAAAGCACACCAGAAAGGATGAACCGTATGGGCGTGCAAGCCAAGCGTGTGGCCCAGGTGCGGCTCGGCATATGGGTCGAGATCTTTACCGTCCTGTGGATGGTCGTGGAGGCAGTAGTCTCGATTGGAGCAGGTATAGCGGCACGCAGTACGCTGCTCACCGCCTTTGGCATCGACAGTGTGATCGAGCTGGTGAGCGGGGCCATGCTGCTGTGGCGACTCTCGGTTGAAGCACGAGGTGAAGACACCAAGCACATCGAACGAGCGGAACAGCGCGCCGCCTGGGTGGTGGCTGTCGCGCTTGCCTTGTTATGTGTGTATGTCCTGGCCACCGCCGTCTATGGGCTTCTCACCCAATCCCGCCCGGAGAATTCTCTTGTGGGTATCGCTATCTCGATTGCCGCCCTGGTGGTGATGCCGATGCTGGGGATCACGAAACGGCGCATCGCGGCACGCATTGGTAGCTCGGCTTTACGGGGAGATGCTGCCAGTTCCTTCACCTGTGGCTACATGGCAGGAGCAGTTCTGCTCGGAGTCGGCTTGAATGCACTCTTCCACTGGTGGTGGGCCGAAGATGTGGCTTCCTTGTTATTCCTATTCTGGCTGATTGGTGAGACACGCGAAGCACTGGAAGAAGCTCGTGAGGGGAAAGAGGACGACGATTAAGAAGCAAGTATCAGCTTAGGGCAATTGGATGACATGAAGGTTGGGTTCGAGGGGAAA
>WNGL01008259.1_pt1 | contig 18583 bp, 17 predicted proteins | sample 5400591 | NCBI WGS metagenome assembly WNGL01 (sample SAMN13153377, study PRJNA577476) | soil metagenome | isolation source: 80 cm soil or saprolite under Garry oak tree replicate 1 | place: USA:California | collected 2016-06-15 | reverse complement strand
ATTGTAGCGCGGCCGGCGCGCCGCAAGGCGACGCTCAGGATGTAGAATCCCTGACCCGTGAGCGCGACTCCTCCGGAAGTCCTCATCATCGGCGGCGGCATCGGCGGCGTGGCGACGGCGCTTGCGCTCGCGCGCCGCGGGATGCGCTCTCGCGTGCTCGAGAAGGCGCCCGAGTTCGGCGAGATCGGCTACGGCATCCAGCAGGGCCCGAACGCCTACCGCATGCTCGACTGGCTGGGCGTCATGCAGGACCTGGAGCCGCAGGCCGTGTTCACCAAGAATCTGATCCTCATCGACGCGCTCACAGACCGCGAGCTCACGCGCATCTCCTGCGGCGAGCCGTTTCGCAAACATTTCCGGGCTCCTTACACCGTTGTCCATCGCCGCGACCTGCACGGCGCGCTGCTGGAGGCTTGCCGCAAGCGCGAGGAGATCGCGCTGCACACCTCCAAGGAACTCGCCGGCTTCACCGACCGCGGCAAGAGCGTGGTCGCGAATTTCTCGGACGGCTCGGAATACGAAGGACGGGCGATCATAGGCGCGGACGGGCTGCGCTCGCGCATGCGCGAGATCCTCATCGGCGACGGGCCGCCGCAGCCCGTCGGGCACGTCAGCTACCGCGGCGTCGTTCCGGTCGGCCAGGTGAAGGACCAGTCGCACTTCGACGACATGGTGATCTGGATCGGGCCGAACCTTCACCTGGTGCAATACCGGCTGCGCGGCGGCACCGTCATGAACAACGTGGCCACGGTCGTGAGCGGGAAGTTCGCGCGCGGCGAGCGGCACGACTACGGGGGGCCGGAGGAGCTGGCCGAAGTCTTCTCGCGCACCACGCCGCACGTGCAGGAGATGCTGGGCTACGTGGGCAAGGATAAGAACTGGGTGCTGCACGACCGCGATCCGCGGCCCGGCTGGACGCGCGGCAAGGTCGCGCTGCTAGGCGATGCCGCGCATCCCACACTGCAGTACCTGGCGCAGGGTGCCTGCATGGCGATCGAGGACGCGGTGGTGCTCTCGGGCAAGCTCGAAAAGGCGGGGAGCGACGTCGCCGCCGCGCTCCGAGCCTACGAGCAGGAACGGTATTTGCGCACCGCGCGCGTCACGATCACTTCGCGGATCTTCGGCGACATCATCCACGCAAGCGGCGGCGCGCGCGATCTGCGCAATCACCTGCTGGCGCAGAGGACGCCTGAAACCTTCTGGGAGGTGGAGTGGCTTTACCGGGGGATCGAAGGTTGATCGCGGCACCCCTCCGTTCCGGCTACTCCTTCTTCTTGTCCTTGTTCCGCCACACCATCCAGGCGAAACCGGCGCAGAAGCCCACGAACAGCACCAGGAAAATGGCCGTGGCGAGCGTGTTGGGCTCGACCGCGGGCTCCGGGGCCTGGGCGCGCGCGGATGCAAGGAGGAAAGAGGCGATCGATCCGGCAAGGAGTCTTTTCATGGCGGGCTTCCTCAAAGGCCGTTCGGCGAGCGGCCACGGACAATCTGCACGAAGCCCCTTGCAGGAAACTGACGCCCGTCTTTCAATTCGCTGTCAATGGATGAGGAGAGGCCGTGTCTGAGGACGCATTCCCTGAAAGTCCGCTCGAATTCGGCATTTTCGACTGGATCGAGAGCTCGGATGCGCCGCCGGGCGAGATCTTCGAGCACAAGCTGCAAATCGCCGAAGCCGCGGACAAGGCGGGCTTCTACGCCTGGCACATCGCCGAGCACCAGGGGACGCCGCTCTCGATCGACGCTTCGCCCGCGCTCGTGCTCTCCGCGGCCATCCAGCGAACGAAGAGGCTCCGGCTGGGCGCGCTCACGTTCTGCCTGCCCTGGTACAACCCGTTTCGCTTCTACAACGAGATCTGCATGCTCGATCACATGAGCGGCGGGCGCCTGGAGCTCGGCGTGGGGCGCGGTGTTTCGCCGATCGAGTCCTCTTATTTTTCCATGAAGGACGTCGATGAGTCGCGCGAGCGCTACCGCGAGACGCTCGAGGTTTTTTTCGCCGCCTGCCGGAGCCCGGTCCTCGATCACGAAGGGAAATACTTCTCCTACCGGGACCTCGAGCTCTACCTCCACCCGCGCCAGCGGCCGTATCCCGCTTTGTGGTTCCCGAGCAGCGACAAGAACTCGATCGAGTTCACGGCCCGTCACGGTTACCATACCGTGCTCAACACGAGCGCCGCGGAGGCCGGCAAGCTCTACGCGCAATACCGGGAGGTCTGGGCGCGGCACAGGAACGATCCCGGGCGCCACAACGCGCACGTGCGCGCGCCGAAGCTCGGAAAATCCCAGCACGTGTTCGTCGCCGGCAGCGACGCGGAGGCGCAAAGAACGGGCGGAGCCGCATACAAGGTCTGGAGCGATCACCTGACTCATCTCACGCGCAAGCACGGCAGGCCCGACCTTCTGAACGTCAATCCCGCGTCGGCGGCTGCGATCACGCGCCTGGTGGCCGGCGCGCCGGGGACGGTCGCTCGGGAGCTCGCCCAAGTGGTGCGCGAATCGGGAATCAATTATCTCCTGCTGGTGTTTTCCTTCGGGAACCTGCGGGCGGAGCTGGCGATGCATTCGATGGATCTGTTCGTGCGAGAAGTGATGCCCGCTTTGCGGTCCGGCGTGGCCTGAGGTGTGTTTTTTAGCCCGGGCTAATATACTGTGCGTCCCGAGAGAAGGAGAGTACGCCATGGCGAAGGCGCTGAAGAAAGTGCGAGTTTCGATGATGAACGCGATCCACGACCTGCCGCTGCTCGTGGCCCGCGACGAGGGCTTTTTCCGGGACGAAGGACTCGACGTCGATATCCTGAAGACGCCGGGATCGGGGCAGCGCGACTCCGACCATCAGGCGCTGCGGGACAACATATTCGAGCGCACCATGGAGGCGCTCTACGACCAGGGCCAGTGCGACCAGTTTCGCATGTGCGAATGGGGCGTCATGAAGCGCGCGGTCGAGGCCGGTAAGACGGGGCATCGTCCCGCGAAGATCGTGGCGCTGGGCTCGGCGATGTCCACTTTCGCGATCGTCAGCGACCCCAAGGCACGGATCTACGAGCCCGAGCAGCTCAAGGGGAAGCCGATCGCGGTGAGCCCCTTCAACGGCTCGCACTTCACCACCTTGAAGATGCTCGAGGGGTTCCTGAAGCGCGAGCAGATCAAGTGGGCGTTCGCCGGCACCATGAAGGAGCGCCTGGACGCGCTCGCCAGGGGCGAAGTCGCGGCGGCAAGCTTGATGGAGCCCTGGATCAGCGTCGCCGAGAAACGCGGCATGCGCGTGCTGATGGAGTCGCACTCCACGCGCAGCGAAGCGGCGGGGGACGAGCTCGACGGCGCGACGCTTGCCGCGATGTTCAGGGCCGAGACGCGCGCCGCCGAAGCGATCGACCAGGATCCCCGCAAGCATGTGCGCTACCTCATCGAGGAAGCGGGAGGGCTGCTCGACGCCGAAGACCTCAAGATCTCGCGCATCCTCAACGCGCCGCCCGAGCCCTACACGCGGGAGCGCTTCGACCACACCTACCAGTGGACCCTGGGCTGGGGCCTGGTGCAGTCGGGAGCGACCTTCGAGAACACGGTCGACAATCGAGCCTGGCAATAGATTCGCACAGTACCTAGAGGAGGGAGACAATGAAATCAAGAAATCTGGCCGCGCTCGTCGCGGCGTCGGGGCTTGCGCTCGCGGCGGCAGGAGCGTTCGCCCAGACCGTCAAGATCGGCTTCATCACCAGCTACTCGGGACTGAACGGCAACCTCGGGCCCTACATGGAGCGCGGGATGCGGCTGTACCTGAAGGAGCACCAGAAGGAGCTGCCGCCCGGGGTGAACATCGAGTTCCTGATCCGCGACGACACCGGCCCGAACCCCGACAAGGCCAAGCAGCTCGCGCAGGAGCTGATCGTGCGCGACAAGGTGAATCTCCTCGCGGGGGTGATCTTCACGCCCAACGCGATGGCGATCGCGCCGCTCGCGACCGAGGCCAAGGTCCCCTTCGTCATCATGAACGCCGGCACCGCGGTGATCACGACGCGCTCGCCCTACATCGCGCGCCTGTCGTTCACCTTGTGGCAGTCCTGCTATCCGCTCGGCCAGTGGGCGGCGAAGAAATTCAAGAGGGTCTACACTCTGGTGAGCGACTTCGGCCCCGGGCACGATTGCGAGGACGCCATCGTCAGGGCGACCAAGGAATCCGGCGGCGAAGTCGCCGGAACCGTGCGCGTGCCGCTATCCAACCCCGATTTCGTTCCCTACATGCAGCGCGTGAAGGACGCGAAGCCCGATGCGCTCGCGGTGTTCATCCCGGCGGGCAAGACCGCGACCGCGGTGCTGAAGGCCTTCGGCGATCTGGGACTCTCCAAGGCGGGCATCAAGCTGATCGGCCCGGGCGACGTCACCACCGACGAGGAGCTGGAGAACATGGGCGAGGCGGCGCTCGGCGTGCTGACCGTGCACCATTACTCGGCCGCGGCGACGCGCCCGGCGAACCAGGCCTTCGTCGCCGCATGGAAGCGCGACTACGGCGCGAACGAGACGCCCAACTTCGTCGCGGTGGGCGGCTGGGATGGGATGGCTGCGATCCTGTACGCGGTGAAGGAGCAGAAGGGCAAGATCGATCCGGACCGCACCATGGAACTCCTGAAGAATTTCAAGGACCCGAACAGCCCGCGCGGCCCGATCTCGATCGATCCTACGACCCGCGACATCGTGCAGCCCGAATACCTGCGCGAGGTGCGCAGGGTCGGCGGCAAGCTCGCCAACGTCGAGATCGAAACGCTGGGCGCTGCGGTCAAGGATCCGTGGAAGGAGTTGAACAAGAAGTAGTGCCGGGGTCGGGAAACGCTACCTGTCGTGACCGCCGTGGAAGGCGGGATCCAGTCTTTGTTCGACGTATCTGAAGACGCCGCGCGAATCGAAATGCACGTACGCGAGCATCACGATAGTCGTGCCGTCGATGTAGCGGTATTCCCAGACCTCGTCCTCCTGCCGCGGAAAGGTCGTTTCCGTCAGAGGAACGCCGACCTGCTTGCGCACCTCAGCCTTGGTTGTGACCCCGGGCTTCAGGTCCGTGAGTGCAGGAGTATGGATTGTCCAAAAGGGTGTCGGGGAATGGCCGGATGTCGGGGCATAGCCGGCACATGCGGCGAGGGAGAGGACAAGGCTTGCCGAGCAGTTACGCTTCCAAGGCTTCATCGGTGCCTCCTATCGGGGGTTTGCGTGACACTCCACCGTAAACAGAATCGCCCTCTCGCGTATTCCCTTCACATGCGCAACAGCCGCTTCACGTTGCCGGAGAGGATTTTCGTCCGGTCCTCGAGGCTCAAGGGCAGGTCCGCCATCCATTTCGTTCCCGGCGGGTTCGGAACGAAGGGGTAGTCCACCGAGAAGAGGACCCGGTCCACGCCCATCTCCATGATGCAGCACATCAGCGCGGGCGTGGAGAAGTTGCCGCTCGTCGTGATCCAGAAGTGCTCGCAGAAGGTGTCGCGGAAAGTGCTGGGCTTGTCGGCTCCGCGCGAGAGCGCCATGTTGATGCGCCAGGCGGAGAAGGGCAGCGACTCGCCCAGATGCCCGAGGATGATCTTCAGGCGCGGATATTTCTCGAATGCGCCCGATAGAATCATGCGGATGCCGTGCGTGGCGGTCTCCACGGTGTAGCCCCAGGCCGCCGTGAGGAGCTGCGGAAACCTGTCCAGATAGTCCTTGTAGTAGGCATCGGCGACCGCCTGCACGGGCGAGGACGGATGGATATAGAGCGGAACGTCGAGCGCCTGAGCGCGCTCGAAGATCGGCCAGAACCGCCTGTCGTCGAAGAACACGCCGTTCGTGGGCCCGTGCACCATCGCGCCCTTGAAGCCCAGCTTGGTGACCGTGCGCTCGAGCTCGTCCGCCGCCCCCTTCGGGTCGGCGGTGGGCAGCGCGGCGAATCCCGCGAAGCGGTCCGGGTGCGCGCGCACCGCCGCGTGCAAGCGGTCGTTCGCTCGCTTGGCGAGCGGGGCCGCGGTCGCTGCGTCCAGGCGCTGCGTCGAAGGCGCGCCGTGCGAGATCACCTGAACGTCGATGCCGGCCTCGTCCATTTCCCTGATGCGCAGAGCGCCGAGGTCGTCCAGCCGCCGGCGCAGCTCGGGGCTGCGCGCCTCGCCGCTCCCGAAAGTCTTCGCCACTTCGGCGTCCCAGTAGTGCTCTTCGAGCGCGATGACGAAGGGTCTGTCCTTGGCTGCCATGGGTTTGATCGCTCCCGTAATAGGTCGTGGACTCACCGGCCCGCGGGCCGGAACTCGAGGATGAAGTTCCATAGCGGCATGTCGCCGACGTTGGTGACGCTGTGGATGATCGGCTCGCGGAAGTTCACCACGCTGGGCGGCTCCTGCGGCGCGTCCTTGCCGTCGATGACCTGCCGGAGCTCGCCGGCGGGATGATCTCGGCGGGCGATTTGACCGGCGGGTGGTTGGGCTTGATCGCCACCTCGAAGAAGGCGCCGCCCGTCGGGGGGCGGTAGGATTCGCCCGCCTTGAACACCGCGACCTCGCCGCGCCGCATCGCTCGCAGCACCTTGCCGAAGCGCAGCTGGATTTCGCCCATCGCCACGATCACGCGCTCTGCGCACCCCGGCGTCGAGCCCTGGGCGCAAGGCGCGTCGTCGCGGCTCACGAGCACGTAGTCGTTCTCGAGCGCGGCAGCAGCCCACAGCGGACCGGCGTTGAAGAGCGCCGCGAACAGCGCGGCGGCGGGCCAGCGCTTCGAAATTGGGATCATCGGGTACTCCCGGGTCGTCATGTACGCCCGCCTAAGATAGCATCTGCCGGTACGCGTCGGTTTTCCAGACGAATCAGTTCTGCCGCTCGATGTTCTTCAGCTCGACGACGCGCTTCCAGCGCGCGATCTCGCGCTCGACGAGCGCGCGCATCTCCTCGGGGCTGGAGGGCGCCGGCACGCCGCTCAGGTCGGCGAGGCGCTGCCGCACCTCCGGCTCCTTGAGAATCGAGCGTATTTCGCCGTTCAGGCGCTCGACGATCGCGCGCGGCGTCGCCGCGGGCACCGCGAGGCCGAGCCACGAGCTCATTTCCACGCCGGGAAGCGTCTCGGAGATCGTCTGCAGCCCGGGCAGAGCCGGATGCCGCGCGGGCGAGGACAGCGCGAGCGCGCGCAGCTTTCCCGAGCGGATGTGCCCGAACGAGGCCGTTCCCGTTTCGATGGTCGCATCGACGCGGCCCGCGAGCACGTCCACCAGGGCGTTCGCGCTGCCCTTGTAGGGCACGCCGAGGATCGCGATGCCCGCCTCGATGTTGATCCACTCGCCCAACAGGTGCACCAGCGTTCCCGGGGTCATCGAATACGTGAGTTTCCCCGGCGCATCTCTCGCGCGCGCGATCAGGTCGGAGAACGACCGGATCTGCGAATTCGGCGCGACCGAGATCACCAGCGGATAGGCGACCACCGTTCCCACCATGCCGAAGTCGCGCACCGGATCGTAGGGAAGCGCCCGGTTGAGAGCCGCGGTGGCCGGGTGCGCCCCGGAGAGCAATACCAGGGTGTGGCCGTCCGGCGGCGATTTCGCGAGGGCGTCGTTCGCGAGGAGGCCCGCGCCGCCGGGCTTTTGCTCGACGATGACGGGCTGGCCGAAGCGCTCGGCGAGTTTCTGCGCAAGGAGCCGGCTGACCAGATCGTTGCCCGAGCCGGGCGGCGAGCCCACGAGGAATCGGATCGGCCGGACAGGGTATGTCTGCGAAAGCGTCTCGCCGGTGGCGAGCGCGGCGAGGGCCGCTAGCATCGCTGGGGCAAATTTGATGTTCATGGCAGTTCAGTGCGATCGGCCCCCCGCTCGTTCTTTCCAGTTCTTCCGCTTTCGACATACTTGCGCGAAGTGCGCGGATCGAGCCCGGTTCGCTTGGCCACCTCCGCATACGTCCCGAGACGGCGGTACAGCAGGGCGCAGTATTGCGCGAGAAGCTCCGCAGCGGTGAGCTCTCCCGTGCGCAGCTTATCGAGCAACGCCTCCTCTTCGCCTTGCGCCGCCAGAGGCCTCTCGGCCGCGTAGCGGCCGGTGAGCAGGATGCGCCGCACCGCCTGCTCGAGCTCGCGCACGTTTCCCGGCCAGGTATAGCCGGAGGGCAGGCCGCTCTTCAGCGCTTCAAGCACAGTCGCGACGAGCTCGGGCGCCTTTGCGCCGGTGACGCGCGCGACGAGCAGCCGCACCAGTTGCTCGAGCTCGGCAGGCGATTCCGCGATGCGCTGCCTCAGCGTCGGAACTTCGATCACATCGGAACACAGCCGGTAGAAGAAGTCGTCGCGGAAGCGCCCGCCTCGGCGCAGCTCGCCTAGCGGCCGGTTCGTCGCCGCGATGACGCGCCCCGAGAAACGTTTCTTCTCGTGTCCGCCGAGCGGGGTGAAAGTGCGCTCCTGGAGCACCTGCAGCAGCTTGATCTGCACCGGTATCGACGCTTCGCCTATTTCGTCCAGGAAGAGCGCGCCGTGCGCGTTGCAGCGCTCGAATACGCCCTCGTGGTGCTCGATCGCGCCGGTGAAGGCGCCCTTGCGGTGGCCGAACAGCTCCGATTCGATCAGCGTCTCCGGAAACTGCGACAGGTTGATCGTGATGAAACTCTCGGCGAAGTTGGTCGCGAAGCGGCGCTGCCCGGGGACGTACGGAATGAACTCCGAGCGCCCGATCGCGGCCGCTGCGGACCCTTTCCCGGTCCCGGTTTCGCCGAGGAGCAGCGTCGAGAAATCCTCCATGCGATTCCAGAGCGCGGCCTCGTAGCCGCGCATGTTGTACGTGACTACGTCGTTCCACAGCGCCTCGCGCAACCTGCGCATCGATTCGCATTGACCGGCGAGCGAGCGCTCGATGAAATGGAACGCGCGCCGCAACTGGAAAAAGAGCGCGAAAAAACGCACCGAGCGCTCCTCCGGAAAGCCGCTGCGCACCAGATCCGCGATCGCGTCGTCGCCGAACGACACGGGTAGCGACGCGCCGCCTTGCCCCGCCTGGCGCTCTATCAGCGCGTCGAGCTGGGGCACGCAGCGGTGGTAACAGACGTAAAGAAAGCCCGGCTCGAGCAGGCGCCGGTCTTCGGCGCTCAATTTCTGCAAGGCCGTCGATCCTTCGCGCAGCCACGGCTCAAGGCGCGGCCCAACGATCCGTGCAAGGGCCTCGCGGTCGCTCGTCAGATCGCCGAGCGGCGCTCCCGGCGCGAGCCGCACGATCAGCTGGTCGCGCTGCGGCGTGAACGGATTGCCGAAAACGACGTCGGCCAGCGCTGCGAAGAATTCGCGGTCGGAAGCGTTTAGCCGGGCTAGTGGCATGCATAAAATGTATTACAGCAGCGCAATATTTGATAGAGGTCAGGACAAGGCCGAGACCTTCTAATGGGTAGAACACTATGGAATCAATCTCTTATGGAATGGCATGAAGGGTGCTGAAGAGGTGAAAGCGTAAAAAACCTACCCAGGGAGGTATACGTGAAAACCAATCACCGCCGTTTTATCGCAAGTCTGCTCATTGTTTCCATCACCGGCTGCGCCGGGCCGCACAAGCTGGCGCGCGATGACCAGCTTTCGCTTTCGTCTCAGCCGAAAATTCACGCGGTCCACCATCGGCCGGCGACGGTCTTCGTGGATAGGGAGACCATAGCTGCGGCGGTACTCCCTGACACACCCTCGGATCCGAGCGCAAGCGAGAACGCGCGGCTGCAACGCGAGCGGCCGGAGGATCCGGCGCCGCACGTCAAGAGCCGTTTGGCGAGCGCACTCCAAGCGAACCTCAACCTGACGAACGTCCACACGGTATCAGACCCGCTGGAGAGCGACGACATCAAGACCCTTAAGGATGTCTTCAAGACCGGCGTGGTCCTCGATGTTCGCACAATGAAGTGGGGGCGCGACAACTCCCGAGGCAGCTACTCGGTCCGCGCCCGCATGGTCCGCCTCGAGGACTCGACCGTCCTGTGGAAAACGACTTGCAGTGCTCGCTGGCTCAACGACGGAAAGCCCCTCGGGGCGCAGCTGCGTAGTGCGAGCGATGACTGCGCCGCCCAGCTCTCGGCCAAGGCTCGCGGTAGAGACGGCAAACCGGTGTCAGTCACAGGTCACACGATTCCCGCCGAAGGCTTGCCAAGCGTGCCGCGAATTGTCGCGGACGAACATTCCATCGAACTTCCCGGCCTTGAGATGACTCCGGAAGAGCGGGCACAGTTCGAGGAACAGCGCTCAGCGAGAATAGACTCGCGCAACAAGATGAGTTTCGGGATTGGTGGGGCGGATCCGAGAGTGATAGTGGTATGCGCCTTCTTCTTACCGGTGTGCGTGGCAGTAGTTGCCGTCACGATCGGGGTGGTTTGGGGGATCCATCGCACTGTAGCCTCGGCGCGAGAACCGTCGTTGATTCCGGAGCGAGATAGCGCGCGGCTTGCCGCGATGCTGAAAGAGCAAGCCACGGGCGCATCGCTCGCAGAGCGGATATCCCGTTTGCCCGAATCGCCCTCTGTTCCGGCCGCGACCGAAGTTACGCCTCCCCGTCTTGTCGTTCGCATGAAAATCGCGCAACCGGATTATTCCCGTAAGCGCACAGGCGTCTACATAGTTGCGCAGGCGCAAGCGTTTCCGTCCACGGGAGCTGAATGGGAGCCGACAGAGCATCGGTATGAGTTTCCCTCCCTCGCCTGGACCTCGAATGATGCTGAGCTTGTCCGCCGGGAAATAGATGGAGCCCTCGATGCATTAGCCGAAAGCATTTCGTGGGCTTATCTATCAATACCGCCTACAGGAGTTTCTGCCGAAGAAGCGCGGAAATCTCCCCCGATGGTGAAAGACGATCGCCAAGAGCCGGGTAAAGAACGGTAAGCAACGCCCGCATCAAGCAATGGCGGGTTTTTTTGGGAGATGGCGTCATGAGAATCGAGATGAATGCGGTAGTCGCGTTGATGTCGACAAACATTCGCAGCGCTCTGCTGGCAGGGCTCGCCGCAATTGCCTTGACGTCCTGTGGCAGCGGCGGCAGCAGTTGCTCTACTTCTGCACCACAAATCAATTCCGCCGCGCCAACCGTCGCGACCGCCGGTTACGAGTACAGATATCTCGTTGACGCGGTCCACAGCTGCTGGTTCTTGTTTTTTCCGGCAACTTGCAGCGACGTCGTTGGCGTGCAGTTGCCACCGGGAGCGGAAGCATTTGACCACTTGGTCTATTGGACTCCCTCGGCAAACCAGGCGAACACGGATGCCCCGTTCGCGATCGCCACCGAGCCTGACATCTGCGGACATCAAGCGACGCAATCCTGGACCGTGCACGTCTATGCGCCGCCGGTCGGTGGTGGCGGCGGCAGCAACTCATCGACGCCGGTCGGTGGTGGCGGCGGCAGCAACTCACCGACCGTTGAGCCGCCTCCGTCGCCTGCCGGGGTGGTCGCGACGCCCGGCAACGGGCAAGGGACTCTCTCCTGGCCCGCTGTCCCGGGAGCGACCAGCTACAACGTGTACAGCTCGTCGTCCACGCCGGTCACGACCGCCAATACGAAGACGATGGTCAGCGATCCCGGCGCGACGCTGTTCGCGCTCACCAACGGCACTCCGGTTTTCGCGGCGGTGACCGCGATGAACACCGGCGGCGAGAGCGTGCTTTCCCCAGAGGTCTGCGCCGTGCCCACGGCGGCGTCCACCGCTGGCCTGACCCTGCATGACCCGCTGTGTGGAGGCACGCTCGACGGCAACAAGTGGCAAACGCCCCTGTTCAGCCGCAGCGTCTCGGGTGGCGCGATGGTGCTCAGCTCGCAAGTAACCAACACGGAATCGCGGTCGATCCGCGGTCTGAACTACCAGACGACAGCCAGCGTCGACGCGCGCGCGCAACGTGTCACGACGCTGAAGGCGGACCTCACCGTGCCCGCCGCGACGTTATCGCGAACGGGCAATGCCGAGATACGCGCTATGGTTCAGCTGGCCTATCAGCCGCCTGCCAACCGCTTGATTTTTCCCGGAGGACTCTTAGACGCGACCACTATCCAGATCGGGCTGGTCGACGCAGGCAGCGGCTTGCAGGCGTTTCGCCGCATGTTTCATTGTGACAACGCCAGTTGTACTTCCAGAGTTTCCACTGGCGTAGCCTTTGTGGATCCAGTTGGGTTCACGCCCAACGCAAACGGAATCGAGGCGGACGCCGCCGCGGCCCATGACACCAGCTACACGGTAAGTGCCTCGCTGAACGAATCCACCGGAGTCTTCTCCTGGTCCATCGCGGGCGGCACGTTCGGCGCCGGAGTCGCGGGGACGGCCGATCCCGGTGTCTACCTCGCCGGTAACACCAATTGGACAGCACTCGGAGCAAATCCCCTTGCAGGCCCCGGATTCAATACCGCCTTCTTGAGAACGCAAGTCAGCGACGATTCCGTGCCGGCCGGCTCGGACGGCGGTGTGAGCGCCAGGTTCCAGAATGTGCAGGTGGGGTTCAACAACGCGGCGGCCACACTCTGGGACGATTTCAGCGGAACCGGCGGAAACAGCGGCCCGACGGAATTGAGCGCGGCCAAGTGGAGCACACCGGGTGCGGGCAAGAACTGGATGGCCTTGATCGCGGGGAGACTGGCCGGCCACGCGCAGATCACCAGCCTGAGCACCGCCGGCATCCAATCCTTTCAAGCGATCAACTTCAGCAATCCAGCCGTCATCAACACCGTGCAGGCTGACGTCACGGTTTCAGCGTGCAGCAACTCCTTGTCTGGCACCAATCGAGTAGGGCTTGCGGGGAGTTTCTACAATAACGGCACGCCTGGCACGACGCCGCCCGATACCAACCAACCCAACAGCCGCGTCGGCGACGTTTCGGTGAGCCTGTACCTGGATTGCTTCTTCGGACTGCCACGTTTCCAGATCTCTCGCTTCGACACGGCGGCAGGGGCGCAGACCATATTGTCCAATTCCGTGAATCAGACTGTCCCAATGGGTCCTGCCCCGTTCATAGGGAACACGCACACCCTGACCATGAAGTGGGATCCCGCGACGCACTTCCTTACCTTCCAGGTGGATGGCGCGACACCAGTCGTGGTGGATCCCACGACAGTCAACGCCTTCATGAACGTGGCGGCGCCTTACGCAAAACCGGCGAATTCGCCGGGGATGAATTTGTCTGGGTTTCTGTTCGTGCCACCCGCTGGCGCCCCGGCCGTCGGCGCGACCGCGAGCGTGGACTTCAGGGTCAACAACGTGTTTACGGCACCTTAGCTTGCGACCCGAAGACGACACGCGCAGAATTTCATTGTTTCTTCGCACTTGGCATAGTGGTTCCCCCTTTCATTGTGGCGGGCGGCATGGCGAATCCTGCCTTGGCGCAGAAGACGTCGGAAATGGATGCTGTAAAGGCGGCCAACCAAGCCTTTTATGCAGCGCTCTCGGCGCGGGATATTAATGCCTTCATGAAGGCATGGTCTTCCAAGACTGAAATTAGAAATATAGGCCCACGCAGTAAAGCGGCTGACGTCGGTCGGGATGCTACGAAAAAGGCCATCGAGAGGACCTTCGATGCTTTCCCGGAACTCAAAGTCTCGGCTGAACAAACCTATATACGGATCAACGGATCGACCGCGTGGGTCAGCTGTATCGAAAAAGCGCAAAGGAAAACCAAGAGCGGTGAAAGCCAAAGCGGCGCCGACTTCGGGACGAGCATCTTCGAGAAGCAGGGGGGCAAGTGGCTCATGGTTTACCACCACGCTTCTCCGATTCCCCAATAGTCGTCCCGCGCCGTTCCGCGCGGATCAAGCTTTCCGCACCAGCCGCGCCCCCTCGCGCTCGTCGACGAAATACAGCAGCATCCCGCCCGCGAGAAACAGCGCCACGATGACGAGGACCGCGGCGCGGGAGCTGCCGGTTGCGAGGGCGGCTGAGCCCATCAGCAGCGGCCCGAGCACCGCCGCGAATTTTCCGAGCATGTTGTAGAAGCCGAAGAATTCGCCCGCTCTCGCGGCCGGCGTGATGCGCGCGAAAAGCGACCGCGACAGCGACTGGACGCCGCCCTGCACCAGCCCGATCACGACAGCCAGAGCGTAGAACTCCCAAGTGCTTTCCATCCGATAAGCCCAGAGCGTGGCCGCAACATAGGTGCCGAGGCCGATGGTGATCCCGGCCTTCGCGCCAAAGCGCGCGCCGAGATGGCCGAAGGCGATGGAGGCAGGAAAACCGACAAGCTGCGTGATCAGCAGCGCGACGATGAGCTTCTTCTCGTCGAAGCCGAGAGCCATGCCGTAGTCGAGCGCCATGCGCGCCAGAGTGCCGACCCCGTCGATATAGAGCAGGTAGGCAAGTAGAAAGAGCAGGACGATACGCAACCGCCGAATGTCCCGAAACGTCGCTGCGAGCTGTCGGATCCCTGCCGATGCCGCCGACCAGCCCGACGGGCGGCCCGCTGCGTCGGGCTCCTTGACGAATACAAGGAGTGGAACCGAGAAGATCGCCCACCACACGGCGACCATGCCGAACGACAGCCGCACCGATTGCGAGGCATCGACGAGGCCGAAGCGAGCGGGCCACAGGACCATCGCGACATTGAGGGCGAAGAGCAAGCCGCCTCCGAGATAGCCCAGCGCGAAACCGAGGCTAGACACCCTGTCGAGTTGGGGTTCGCTCGCGACGCTCACGAGCAGCGCGTCGTAGAAGGAATTGCTCCCGGAGAAGCCGATCACGGCGAGGACATAGAGCGCGATCGCGAGCGGCCAATCGCCGCGCGCCGCGAATTGCAGGGCGCCCGTCATGACGATCGCTATTGCCGCGAAGAAAACCAGATGGCGCTTCCTCGTCCCGCTCTGGTCGGCGATGGCGCCGAGAATCGGCGAAAGAAGCGCAATGACGATGCTACCGATGGAATTGGCGAGGCCCAATCGAAACGTTGTGAGTGTGGCATCTGCGCCGTCGCTCCAGTATTGCTTCAGGAACAGCGGGAAAAACGCCGACATCACTGTAATGGCGAATGCCGAATTGGCCCAGTCGTAGAGCGCCCAGGAAATGACCTTTGTCGATCGCTGCGATGGCGTCGGGAAGGAAGACACTGTCGGCATGCGCGTTTCGGTGCGGGAAGAGCGATTGTAAAGCTATCCTGACAGCCAATTGAAAGGTCTCGTCAGCACGCAGCAAGGCGCGGCGGCCCAAGCTAGCTCCCTGCGCTTCACACCGACGTCCAACGCTGCGCGTTCGTATAAGAAGAATTTTCGCCCATGCTCACCGTCTCCGCCTCGAAATCCCGCTGGGTCGCAGGCGCCTTCCTGATCTGCGCCTTGACATGGTTCGCGGGGCTCGAGTACCGCGGACTGTTCACTCCCGACGAAGGGCGCTACGCCGACATCGCCCGCGAAATGCTCGATTCGAACGACTGGGTGACGCCGCGGGTCAACGGGATCAAGTACCTCGAGAAGCCACCGCTTCAGTATTGGGCGACCGCGGGCGCGTTCGCGGTACTCGGCGTGGACGAGTGGACGGCGCGCCTGTGGCCGGCTTACACCGGCTTCCTCGGGATCGCGCTCCTCGCGTTCGCGGGATTTCGCCTCGCTCCGCGCTCGCCGTGGCTCCCGACCGCGCTGACGGCCGCGGGTTGCTGGGGATACTTTCTCGGCGGACAGTTCCTGACCCTGGACATGGGGCTGACCTTCTTTCTGACCGTCGCGATGCTGGGTTTTCTTTTGAGCCGGCGCGCCGGCATCGCCCTCTCCGCGGAGCGAGGGTGGATGATCCTCGCGTGGGCGGGGATGGCTTGCGCCGTCCTGAGCAAGGGCATCGTGGGGATCGTGATCCCGGCCCTTGCGCTTCTCGCCTACGTCGCGCTCGAGCGCGATCTGTCACCGCTCAAGCGCCTGCACTGGGCGCCGGGGCTCGCCGCGTTCGCTGCGATCGCGCTGCCGTGGTTCGTCCTGGCGCAGCACAGGAACCCCGAGTTTTTCCATTTCTTCTTCATCCGCGAGCATTTCGGGCGCTACCTGCTGCCCGATCACCACCGGCCCGGTCCATGGTGGTACTTCGTTCCCGTGCTTCTCGTCGGGCTGATGCCGTGGACGCTGAGCATCCCCGCCGCGTTCGCGAGAGCGTGGAGAGCTTCGGCTCCTGCGGGCTTCAAGCTCGATCGCTTTCTCGTCATCTGGACCGGCGTGGTGGTGGTCTTCTTCAGCGCGTCGCAGTCCAAGCTTCCCGGTTACGTTCTCCCCGCGCTTCCGGCGATCCTGCTGCTCCTTGCCCGGCACTATCCGGCCCTGTCCGGGCGCGCGCGCCGCGCTCCTGCCTTCGCCTGCATCGCGAGCGGCCTCGCCCTGGGCGTGCTCGCAGCCGCGCTCCCTCATCTGGACGCGCGCCTGTCGTGGACCGCATTCGACGCGCACTATGCGATCTGGCTGCTCGCGGCAGGGCTGGTCCTGTCGGCGGCGGGGCTCGCCGCACTGCGCTTGCATCGCCGTGCATCGGACGAGGCGTCCATCGCCGTCGTCGGCCTGGGCAGCCTGCTCGCCGTCCAGATTGCGCTCTCGGGCACGCACGTTCTCGACGAGCACTACTCGTCGGAGCGGATCATGGAAGCGGTGGTCGGAGATAAGCTGCGGTTTCCGCGGGAGCCGCCCTTCTACAGCGTGGCGAGCTTCGATCAGAGCGTCCCCTTCTATCTCGGCCGCCCCGTGACTCTGGTCGGCTACAAGGACGAGCTCGCTCCGGGTATCGCGGCCGAACCCGGAAAATACGTCGCGTCGGTCGAGGAGTTTCTCGGGCGCTGGCACGGGCACCGTGAAGCTTTCGCGATCATGACGCCGCATTTCTACGAGAAGCTCAGGCGGCAGGGGCTCCCCGGGCGCGTCCTGGCGCGCGATGCGCGCCGTATCATCGTCGCGAGACGCTAGCCGCTGCGGTTCGCGCGGGACCTACTGGGGCTCGATCTTGGCGAGTCGCACGTATCTGCCCCAATTCTCGGTTTCCGCCTTGATCAGGGCCGCCATCGACTCGGAGTCGCCCGGAAACGGATCGGTCGCGACGTTCTCGAGAAACTTGCGCGTCTCATCGCTCGCCGAGATCCGGTTGAACCAGGCGGCGAGCCGCTCGACGATAAGGCGGGACGTGCCGGCCGGAACGACGACTCCGAACCAGGGCGTGAGGTCGTATCCCGCGAATCCCGACTCCGCCATGGTGGGCACCTCCGGGAGCATGCTCAGGCGCGTCGCCGAAGTGAGCGCGAGCATCCGGACGCGGCCCGCGCGCGCCTGCGCCATGAGGAAAGTCACGTCGTAAGACATGAAGTCCACTTCTCCGCCCAGCAGGTCGCTCAAGGCGTTTGGAGCGGCCTTGTACGGGATGTGGGTGCTCTTCAGGCCGGCCATTTCCTTGTAGAGCTCGGCTGCGACGAGGCCGGTGTTCGAGCCGGTGGCGTAATTCCCGTCGCCCGGCTTCTTCTTCAGGTACTCGGTCAGCTCGGCGATCGAATGGATCGGCCTTTTCGCATCCACCGCGATCGCGAAGCTCAGTTTGGCGAGCGTCGTGACCGGCGTGAAATCCCTGACGGGATCGAAGGAGAGCTGCTTGAAGATGTGCCGCGCCGCGGCGAGCGTGGAGCTGGCCGGCGTGATCATGATGGTGTAGCCGTCGGGCTTCGCGCGCGCCACGTATTCGGTGGCGATGTTTCCCTGCGCGCCTACCTTGTTCTCGACGAGGACGGGCTTTCCGGCGAGCCTCGCCAGCCTGTCACTGTAGTAGCGCACCAGGATGTCGGCGCCCGATCCCGCCGCGAAGTTGCAGATCGAGCGGATTTCGCGCGCCGGATACTCCTGCGCCACGGCCGGCAGCGGCGACAGCGCGACGCGGACGAAACCCAGCAACAGGACCGTGCTTCTCAGCGTGTGACTCATCCCATTCTCCGGATCGCTAAACGTCGAGTTCCGGATAATGCCTGAAGATGCCGTGCTGGTTGAAGGCGACGCGCCGCTTCGACGCGAGATAGGCTGCAATGCGCGAGCGCGCAGCGACGCGCTCGTGCAGCGCGATCGACCGGGGGTATTTCGGCTCCAGCCTCTCCATCGCGCGGGGAAAAGCATAGCGCAAACCCGCGATCACCTGGAAAAGCGACAGGTCCGGATAGGAAAAGGCGCTGCCGAGGAGCCAGCCGTTTCTCTCCCGCGCCAGCACCCGCTCGAAGTAGCCGAAGAATTTCGGCAGCCGCTCGGCGGTGAAGTGCGCGGCGCGGCGCTTCGATTCGGGCTTCTGGTCCTCGTAGTAGAAGGCGCCCCCGATCGGATGATGCGCATCGTGCACTTCGACCAGCCAGTCGGCGATGGTGAGCTGGAGCTGGTGCGCCCAGAGGCGCACCGCCCCGCTCTTCGGCACGAGGTCGTGGCGCGGGGCGAGCCACAGGAGAATGTTCGCCGTCTGCGCTATCATCAGCTTCCCCGCTTTCAGAAACGGCGGAGCGAACGGCAGGCGTCCATCGGATTTCCCATCCAGGAAGCGCGTCAGCGCGGGAACGCCGCGCTGCGGCGTTCGTGCGACGTCGATGTAATCGGCGCCCGCTTCCTCCAGCGCGAGCCGCACGAATTCTCCGCGGCCCTGTATCGAGGGCCAGTAATAGAGCTCGTAGCGCATGGGTTCTCCTTCAGGAC
>WNGL01003613.1_pt1 | contig 18589 bp, 19 predicted proteins | sample 5400591 | NCBI WGS metagenome assembly WNGL01 (sample SAMN13153377, study PRJNA577476) | soil metagenome | isolation source: 80 cm soil or saprolite under Garry oak tree replicate 1 | place: USA:California | collected 2016-06-15 | reverse complement strand
GTAGTAGTTCTGGCCGAACCGGTTGCCGGTGATGATGATGTTGGAGGTGGGGCTGCCGCTGACGGCGCCGCCGTAGATGGTGTAGGAGCCGCCGGCGAGGAGGTTGTTCTTGATGGTCTTGTTGGCGACCGGGGCGCCGGGGCCGGGGGTGCCGGCGTCGAGGTTGATGGCGTCGGTCTGGCTCAGGCTGTCGAAGATGGTGTTGTTCTCGATCGTCAGGGGCGCGGTGCCGCCGTTGACGTAGAAGCCGTTGGTGTGGTCGCCGGCGACGTAGCCGGGGTCGTGGATGTAGTTGCCGTCGGCCAGCCCGGCCGACATCTGGACGGCGGTCCGGAAGGCGGAGATGTTATTGGCCTTGATCGTCATCCCCGTCGAGTCGCCGTAGACGTCGTCGATGGCGTAGCTGACCCGGCCGGTGGTGGAGTTCTGGCCGCTGATGGTGGAGTTCTCGATGGTGACGCCGGTGGTGTGGGTGAGGCTGATGCCGAAGTTCCCGCCGGTCACGACCTGGACGTTCTTGACGGTCACGTTGGAGGCGTTGATCACCAGGTTGTACGGGATGTACAGGCCGCTGAGCACGGTGCCCTTCACGTTCACGACCACGTTGCCGCCCGCGGCGTTGAAGTACCAGCCCGGCCCGCTGGACACCTGGGCCGGGACCGACATCAGGGTCGTCCCGGCCGGCACGCCGGTGTTCGCCGGGCCCGGGTAACTGCAGTTGCTGGGCGCGGCCGCGCAGTTGGTGAGCTCCGCGGCGTGCCCGATAAAGGTACCCACCGCGGCGAGGGCACCCACCGTGGCGAGCGCCGCGAGGCCGAGCACGGCCGCGACGAACATCCGCCTTCGGCGGCGCGTGGGCGCGTGGGCGCCGGATGCGGGCGAGGCGGGCGGCTTCCGCTCGGCGGGGATATTGCTGGCGGCGTTTCGCTTGGCGGTCATGATATTGCCTTCTCTCATGTGCCTGCTGAGCTGTCATGACCACTATCGGCGATATTTCTCCCGTCCCCCAGAGGAGAATTCCCTGTCTACAGGGAGGCATGGCATTTTCTCTGTCCTTTGGACCTGGTTATTTCGGCTCGGGTCCTTTGACCCTGGTTTCCTTTCCAGCCGGGCCTTCCGGCCCGGGTACTACGCCGACATAGACGACGCGGCACCGGGGGTTTATGGCCCGGGCTGCCGCCTCGCCGGCGGGCCAGGCGATTTGCCGGTGCGGCTCGTCGATGACCGGGGCACTGCCTGGCCGATCCGCACTTGGCCGCATGCTCGCCGCAGCGGCTCGATCGTGCCCGAGGCTCCCATGTGCAGGGCCGGCCAGTGACCTGGCCCGCTCCATTGGACCTGGGGGAGGCCGGGACACGAGCGAAGTTCGTCCTGCATGACCGGGACGCCAGCTTCACGCACGCGTTCGATGCCGTGTTCCCGGCTGCCGGGCCGGGCTCGCGTGGGCTATGCGCGGGAGTTCGGGCTGGTTCGCGTACAGATAGCGGGCAGGTCTGGGGAGGTGCAGACGGTGTGTATCACCGCTCGTTTTCACGCATCGTGACGAATGCGTGATGCCAGCGCCTGCGTCAAGGGCGTCTTCGATCCGCTGGCTGACGATGTCTTCCTGGCCATTGGTTCAGTGCAGGTAGACCTCATGCAGGACACGGGTGCTGTTACCGGCCCGCGCGGCGACCTCCGCGGGCGCCCCGCTGGCGTTCAGCCACAGGGACGAGGCGGCGTGGCGTAGGTCGTAGGGGCGGCGGGCCAGCGCAGTGGCGGCCAGCTCCGAGCCGAGGGCTGTCTTGCGGGCGGTGTGCCAGGCGCGGCCGTAGACCGATTCGCTGAGCATGCCGCCGCGGGCGCCCCGGCAGCCGCCCATCGGGCGCGGTCCCGGACTCGCGGAGATGCTGGCGGAGCATGGCGACCAGGACGGGCGCGATCGGGACGACACGGGTCGTGCCGCCGGGGCGATGCTTGAGGCCGCGCGTCTCATGCGGCCTGCCGGTGCTGGTCCAGGCGGTGCCGGTGCGCGGGCAGGCGGATCCACCACGGCCGCGCCGCAGCCGTCCGGGCCCGGCGCGCCCAGACCCTGACCGCCGCCTGCCACGCACACCCCGAACGTTTCATCCGCAAACCGCCAGCCCCGCCGAAACTGCCAGGCACATCCTGGATCAACCCGCCCCAGGACAAGGCGACCGGCACTCAGTAAGACCCCGCGCGATGGTGCCGCATCCAGGTTGACAGATTCCGATGTCGTGCCCAGATCGTTCCGGTGTGGTGATTTCTCCGTGGCTGGGCGGATTGTTTACCGGAGGCCATCTTGCGGCATTCGGCATTCGCTATCTGTGACGGTGCGATCCAGGGGTTGCGGATCGGGTTATCCGGGAAGGGCTGGAAGGCGTACTCTGCATTTCCGGCAGGGGTGCTTTGAAAGCTTTACCGCTGTCATTAAGATCTAAAGGGCAGATTTTCGGGGGGAATAGATGCGTTATCACAGACTGTTTGCCAGGTCTGGCGGCTTGGCCGGGCGGGCGCGGCGGCTTACGGCAGTGACTGCGGTGCTGGCCGTTGGCGGGGTGTTCGCTGGGATGGTCCCCGCGCAGGCCGCGCACGCGGGTGCGTTGCACTGGCCGCTGGTGTTCCTGCCGCCGAGGGTGGTCTACGGCAGCGTCCCGGCCGGGCAGGCCAGGGACCGGCGGTTCATCCTGGTCAATCTGGGCTGGGCGTTCACGGGCAGGCTCACGTTCACGATCACCGGGCCGGGGGCCAGCGGGTTCACCCTCAGCCGCAACCACTGCGCGGGCGTGAGCCTGCCTCCTCGCGGGTCATGCTCGGGGATGGCGCGGTTCGCTCCAGGCCAGGCCGCCCAGTACCGGGCACAGCTCACAGCGCGGGGCAGGAAGCGCACCGGCTCCGGCACGGTCACCGCCACGTTGCCGTTGACGGGGACGGGGACGTTCTCGCATCTGGTGTTCACCCCTCCGGCCTATGACTACGGGGAGGTGCCGGCCGGGCAGAGCGCCACCAAGACGTTCACGCTGTCCAACGACGGCACCGCAGCCACCGGCGCGATCACGATCAGCACGACCGGCGACACCGCCGCGTTCCCCATGACCGCCGGCACATGCAACGGGCAGGACCTGGCCCCTGGCCAGCACTGCACCCTGACCATCGGCTTCCGCCCCGCCACCGCCGTCAGCTACGCCGCCCAGGTCAACGTGGCCGCCCCCGTCGGCGACCACGCCACCGTGCCACTCACCGGAACCGGGACCGCCGCCCCGCTCCAGTCGGTTTCGGCCGGCGGGCTCCACACCTGCACGGTCAAGACCGATCACACCCTGTGGTGCTGGGGATCCAACTTCTACGGCCAGCTCGGCGACGCCACCACGACCAACAGGACGGTCCCGGTGCAGGTGAGCCGGCGCGGCACCGACTGGGCCGCCGTCACCGCCGGCGCGTCCCACACGTGCGCGGTCAAGATCGATCACACCTTGTGGTGCTGGGGACTCAACGGCAACGGCGAGTTCGGGGACGGCACCACGACCAACAGTCTGGTCCCGGTGCAGGCGGGCGGGCGCGGCACCGACTGGGCCGCCGTCACCGCCGGCGCGCTCCACACGTGCGCGGTCAAGATCGATCACACCTTGTGGTGCTGGGGACTCAACGGCAACGGCGAGTTCGGGGACGGCACCACGACCAACAGTCTGGTCCCGGTGCAGGTGAGCGGGCACGGCACCGACTGGGCCGCCGTCACCGCCTTCGAGATCCGGACCTGCGCGGTCAAGACAGATGGCACCCTGTGGTGCTGGGGAGACAACACCTTCGGCCAGCTCGGCGACGGCAGCACGACTAACAGTCTGGTCCCGGTGCAGGTGAGCGGGCACGCCACCGACTGGGCCGCCGTCACCGCCGGCTCTGGCCACACGTGCGCGGTCAAGACCAATCACACCGTGTGGTGCTGGGGAGACAACGCCAACGGTCAGCTCGGCGACGGCAGCACGACCAACAGTCTGGTCCCGGTGCAGGTGAGCGGGCACGCCACCGACTGGGCCGTCGCCACCGCCGGCGCGCTCCACACGTGTGCGGTCAGGACAGATGGCACCCTGTGGTGCTGGGGAGACAGCACCTTCGGTCAGCTCGGCGACGGCAGCACGACCGGCAGCCCGGTCCCGGTGCAGGTGAGCGGGCACGCCACCGACTGGGCCGCCGTCACCGGCGGCGAGTTCCACACGTGCGCGGTCAAGACCGATCACACCCTGTGGTGCTGGGGCTGGAACCCCGACGGCCAGCTCGGGAACGGCAGCACGGCCGGCAGCCCGGTCCCGGTACACGTAAGCGGCATGTAAAGCGGCCCCCGGCCCTGCTTCCGGCCCGGGGCCGCGGTTAGCGGGCTATCACCTTCCGCGAACTCGTCACATCTGAATACGAAACGTCACCAGATTCGAACACGCGGGCGATATTCTCCGGAGTCGGTCTGAGGCGGTCATCCCGGTTTCCGACCGCGTTCAGGAGTCACACCAGCGGTTTATTCCTGAGAATCACCGCCCGCCACCGGTCCTGGCCTCCCGCGCCGGGGTCGGCGGCGGCCCGGAACCGTGCTCGGCGGTCTCGGCCTGGAAACGACGGCGCAGCCAGGCCGTCGAGCAGGCTCGCGCGCTTGGCCTGCTCGCACCGTCCTCGCACAGGCGCAACGCCGACTGGCGGGTGATCGGGTTGGCGCCCGGTCACATTCCCGCCGCCGCCCCGAGCACCGCCAGGCCGGCCCACCAGGCGACGAACCCAGCGATGAGCAGCCACGCGACCGGTTTCCCGAAGTTGAGCATCCAGCCGACGCCGAAGCGGGCGCCGACCACGATGGCGGGATCGTCGCGGTTGACGTAGAGCAGCCCGGCCTTCCAGAACCGGTCGTCGTCCCGGTCGGTCCCGGCCGCCAGGGCGAGGCCGCGGACATTGCCGTTCAGCCGCGACCCGCCCTGGCCCATCCGCGCGGCGACGGCGCCCAGCAGCAGCACGCCGACCGCGAACGGCAGCACGGGCAGGGCCCGTCCGATGCCGGAGAGCCGGTAGACCTGCCAGTCGGGCAGGGCGATCAGCAGCAGGCCGAGGTCTGCCAGCGCGGCCATGGTCAGCAGTGCCCGGGTGATGACGGCGAGGAAGCGGCGGTAGCGCAACGTCGACGCCGCGGGGTCGGCTGCATCGATGTCCGGCCGGGAGCGGTGGATGATCAGCATGAGTCCGCTGTACACGACGGTGAAGTACAGCTGGCCGGCCACTATCAGGACGTTCATGGGGAACGCGGACACCGAACTGCAGGATCGGCCGGGTCACCGCGGGCATCAAGCACATCAGCGCCCCGACGACCACCACGGGGGAAACCGCGGCCAGGCTCGCGGCGCTCATGGCGAGCCTCCGCCTCGGTTCCACACCTCCGCTACAGCGGCGGGGAAGGCGAAATCCGCCAGGGCGGCCTGGCATTCCCGGACGATGTTGGTGGCTGGCATCCCCTGGGCGGCGGCCTCGGCGAGCAGCGTCTGCAGCCGGCCCGTCCAGTCCTGGGCCCAGGCTGGATCCGGCGGCCCGCTGCTTGCGTCGCGGCGCACCACCGCGCCGGACTTCCGGCCGAGCCGCAGCAGGCCCTCCTGCCGCAGCAGGTCATGCCCCTTGTTCACGGTGTGGAAGTTGACGCCCAGGTCGACCGCCAGCTGCCGGGTGGACGGCAGCGCAGAGCCGGCCGGCTGCCGTCCGCGGGCGATCGCCTCCACGATCCGGTCCCTGATCTGCTGGTAGATGGGCACGGGACCATCTGGTTCGATGCTGAGCAGCATCACGCCTCCAGGATCTCACTGACCGCCGCCGCGCTCATCGCTGGCTCTCCTCCCGGGCCGGCCGCGGTATCCCTGTACCGGCTGCGCCGCAAGACATCCAGTCCGCAGGCGAAGTGACGGCTCACCGGAAAGGAGAATTAAAGTGTCGGCGACTCTGAAAGTGACGCAAGAATCGTTCATGAACCCTGCGGGGATCATGCGCGGCACGTTCGATGTCGTGGTCGACGGTAAGAGTGTCGGGTCGATCAAATGGCACGAAGCGATCGAGGTGCCAGTCGAACCTGGACATCACACCCTGCAAGTCCGCAAAGGCCGATACTCGAGCCGAGTTGAGGCCTTCGACGCGGCCGAGGGAGAATTCGTCGCCTTCCGATGCAACAGAAGGAGGCTCCCGCTGATCTTGGCCGCGACGCTCTTCGCGCCCAGCCTGGCCATCTCGCTCACTCGCGAGTAATCAGCGCGGGGAGGCGCGAAGCATAAGCCGTGCCAGGACGGCTCGCCGGGCATACCGCCCGGCGTGACGACGCCGGACGAGCGCCGCGTCCGGCGTCGTCACGCCTCCCGCTGGCCTCGCCCTAGCGCTTCCGGCCGTCTGCCCGAAAAGCCGGGCTGCCCGCGGAAACTGCCGGGCCTGCCAGCGTGGGGACAACGTCAGGCAGGTCCCGCCTGGCGCCCCGGGGCCGCGCCGAGCGGTCACTGCTGGGGACGGGTCAGGCGGGTTTGACCGCGTGGATGCGTTCCACGGTGCCGGCCTTGAGCCGTTCGGTCTCCGCGATCTGGAACCCGGCCGCCTGGACCAGGGGCAGCGGGCGGCGGGTGAAATGTTCCCCGGCCGCGCGGATCGTGATGCGTTCCACGAGCCACTGGGCGGCGTAGACCGGCGGCCACGTGCTGCCGGTGTGGTCGAGCAGCAGCAGGCGCCCGCCGGGCAGGAGGACTCGCCGCATCTCGCCGACTGCCGCGACGGGGCTGGGGATGGTGCACAGCGACAGCGCGCAGACCACGGTGTCGAACGAAGCGTCATCGAACGGTAGGTGTTCGGCGTCTCCTTCGCGCAGGTCCACCTCACGGCCGAGGCCTGCGGCGCGCTGCCGGGCGATGGCCAGCATCGCGGGGCTGAGCTCGATGCCGGTGATGGTGACATCGGCCGGGTAGCAGGGCAGGTTGCGGCCGGTGCCGATGGCGACTTCGAGGACCCGGCCGCGGGCGCGCTCGGCGAGCCATTCCCGCCCGCCGGCGAACCAGATCTTCTCGAAGAAGGCGATCTGCCTGTCGTAGCCGGGCGCGGTCTTGTCCCAGACCCGCTTTTGCCGTGCCGCCGGCGTCTGGCGCGTCTTCGCCTTGCCGGTGCTCGTCATGACGCTGACCCTTCCATGCTCGCGAGACGGGGACAGGAGCAGTCCGCACCGGCCCGGTAGAGGATCACCCGGGTGATGCCGGCCTCGGCGGCGATGTCCTCCAGGCTCGTCGCCGCGAAACCGCTGCGGGCAAAGGCTTCGGTGGCGGCGGTGAGGATCTGCTCCCGTCGCTGCGCGCGGGGCAGGCGGCGTCCTGGCTCCGGCCTGTCTATGATCACGATCGGCCCTCTAGATGCTTGTTAACTTTGATGCTTGTTAACTTTGAAGTGTACTTTTCATTGTGTTGTACCTCAAGTCCACAAGAGGCGGCAAGCCCGCGATGGGCGGCCCGATGATCGGGAGGTGCGTGATACCCGGCCCGTTCGGGACAATGACGCCGTCGATGATTCCGAACGGGCCTGGTGGCCTGCATGGCCAGCCGTCATCAGCGTCCGCGGGCGGCCGCACTGGATCACGGGGCGGGTGCGGCGCCGGGGCGGTACAGGGTTTCGTGATGCGCACGCCGACGACCAGGCCCGAGGCTGCGGTGAGGGCGGCGACCAGGCCGAGCGCCACGGCCACCTCGTGGAAGGCCTTGACGTCAACTGCTCCGTTAGGCAAGACTAACCGTTAGTGGATCCTGACCGAGCAAGTGACGGCTGGAGCGTGCTGGCGGACGGCACCCGGCGCGCCATCGTCAGCCGCCTGGCAGAGGGGCCGCAGGCGGTGGGACAACTGGCCGCGGAGCTGCCGGTCAGCCGGTCGGCGGTCTCCCAGCACCTCAAGATTCTCAAGGACGCCGGCCTGGTCACAGAACGCGCGGTCGGCACCAGACGCCTCTACCGGCTCAATCCGACGGCAGTGGCCGCGTTGCGCGATCAGCTCGACACCTTCTGGCAGAGGGCTCTGGCCAGCTACGCAGATGTTGCCGAACAAGCGACGGAGGAGAGTCCATGACACGAACCGAGGCCCTCGTTGTCCGCAAGCAGGTGGTGGTCAACGCGCCGGTCGAGCAGGCCTTCACAGCGTTCACCGAGCGGTTCGGCGACTTCAAGCCGCCGGAGCACAACCTGCTCGCGGCCGCGATCGCCGAGACGGTCTTCGAGCCCCACGTCGGCGGGCACATCTACGACCGCGCCGTCGACGGCAGCGAATGCCGGTGGGCGCGGATCCTGGCCTACGACCCGCCAGCCCGCGTGGTATTCAGCTGGGACATCAGCCCGCAATGGCAGGTCGAGACCGACCCGGAGCTGACCAGCGAGGTCGAGGTCCGGTTCGTGGCCGAGGGACCGGACCGCACCCGGGTCGAACTGGAGCACCGTCACCTCGACCGGCACGGGCCCGGCTGGCAGTCGGTCAGCGACGGCGTCGACGGCGACCAGGGATGGCCGCTCTACCTGGCCCGGTACGCCGCCCTGCTCGAGGGCCGCTGACATGGCACCAACCATCGCCAGCACCGTGGTGGACCGGCCCGCGGCCGAGGTGTTCGCCTACGCCCCCTGACCGAGACCAGGTCCCGGCTGACCATCGCGGTCGACTTCGACGGGCACGGCATCGGCAAGCTGCTCGTCCCGCTCATCGTCCGCCGCCAAGCACACAAGGAGATGCCAGCCAACGTCGAAGCCCTCAGGCGGCGCGTCGAGGCCCAGCAGCCACAGCACCCGGCGTAGGACCAAGCCAAGGAGCCCGCCTCGCTATCAGGAAACGGCCGCGCCGCCACCGCCCGGGCCTAGCCCCCGCAATCGGCCCGCGCCATCATCCGCGCGAGGAACGGACCGCCGCGCCCTGGCCCAGAGGCGACGCTGACGGCGAGGTCTAGCTGCTCGCGGTCAGGCGCGGCGCGAGATGCCCGACGCGGTAGCTGAGGTCGGCTACCGCCGCGTCGAAGCTGGCGGGATCGCCGGCCGGGACCGGGTCGGGGACGGACCAGTGCACCGCGGCCTGGCTGCCGAGTTCTTCCCGAGCCATGTCGCAGACCGTGATGACGAGGTCGCCCTCGTCCTGGACCTCGTTGATGTGGCGGGGCCGTAGCCGGGGAAGCGGCAGGTGGTGGCGCCGGGCCGCGGCGATGGCGCCTGGATCGATCGCCGGCCCGGGGTGGGTGCCGGCCGAGACCGCCGGGATGCTGCTGGCACGGCGCCACAGCGCGGAGGCCAGGTGCGACCGCGCCGAGTTGGCGGTGCACACGAACAGCACCCGCTGCGCCGTGCGGCTTGGTGGCGCGGCCAGTGAGTCCAGTGTGGCGGGCATCAGCCGCAGGTAGGTGCGGCGGCGGTCACCCTCGGACCGGCGGCGGGTGATGACCCTGGCCTGCTCCAGTACATGCAGGTGGTGCGCCAGGAGGTTGGACGGCATGGCCAGCATGGCTGCCAGCTCCGACGGGGACGCGTCCCCGGCCAGCAGCGTGTCGGTGATGAGCAGCCGGGCAGGGTCGGCGAGCGCGGCGTGCACCGCGGCCCGCCGGGCCAACTCAGAGTTTCGTTCAACAGACATTGACTCAATCTTGACTGAGGCAGCTTCCTCTGTCAACATGGGCGGCGTGACCAGTGCACCCGCCCCGCTGTGGCGCCGGCTGACCGCGGAGTCCCTGGGTAGCGCGTTCCTCGCCGCCGTGGTGATCGGGTCCGGTATTGCGGCGCAGCGGCTGTCGCCGGGCCAGGTAGGCCTGGACTTGCTGGAGAACGCCGCGGCGACCGCGGCCGGGCTGTTCGCGATCATCTTGATGTTCGGCCCGGTCTCCGGCGGCCACTTCAATCCGGTGGTGTCCTTCGCCGACGCCGCGCTCGGGGGGTTGTCCTGGCGGGACGCCGCGGCTTACCTGCCCGCGCAGGTGGCCGGCTGCATTGGCGGGGCGGTGATCGCGAACATGATGTTCGTTGCCTGCGGTCAGCATCTCAGCCAGGCAGCGGGCCTCGGGTGCGCATTTCCTTTCCGAGGTGATCGCCACATCCGGGTTGCTGCTGGTGATCTTCGCACTGGCCCGGTCCGGCCGGGGCCGGTCCGCCCCGGCGGCGGTGGGCGCCTATATCGGCGCGGCGTACTGGTTCACCTCCTCGACCAGCTTCGCCAACCCGGCCATCACCATCGGCCGGATGTTCTCGGCCACCTTCGCCGGCATCGCCCCGGGTTCAGTCCTCAGCTTTATCGGCGCGCAGGTCATCGGCGGGGCGCTCGCCGTCGCGATCATCAAGGCGCTGTACCCCGCCATCACCCCGGCCGACGCCGCCGGGATCGTCGTCCCCCGCGACAGCAGCACGGGCCTGGCCGCACACGACGGCATGCCGCCGTCCGCGGACCAGCCATCCCGCCCGGCCCGGTCTCACTGAGGCAACAAAAGAGGAGCCTGCCATGCACGTGGTCATGATCGGCGGCAGCGACGCCGGGATCAGCGCGGCCCTGCGGACACGCGAACTCGACCCGGCCGCGGATGTCACCGTGGTCCTGGAGGACGCCTACCCGAACTTCTCGATCTGCGGCATCCCGTACTACGTCTCCGGCGAGGTCACCAACTGGCGCAACCTGGCCCACCGCAGCAGCGCCGACTTGGAAGCAGCAGGCATGCAGCTGCGGCTGGACACCACCGCCCGGCGCATCGACGTGCCCGGCCGCAAGCTACTGGTCACCAGCGCCGACCGCGGCGAGCAGGTGCTCGGCTACGACAAGCTCGTCATCGGCACCGGCGCGGTCCCGGTCCGTCCGCCCATCAGCGGCCTTGATGCGCTGGGTCCCGGTGACGGGGTGCACCTGCTGCACTCCATGGGTGACACCTTCGCCGTCATGCGCACCCTGGAGGAAGCTGCCCCGGCCAGTGCGGTCATCGTCGGTGCCGGCTACATCGGCCTGGAGATGGCCGACGCCCTGACCGTGCGTGGGCTGCACGTCACCCAGATGGAACAGCTCGGTGAGGTGCTGCCCACCGTCGACCCCGCGCTCGGCGCCCTGGTGCACGCCGAACTCACCGCCCGCGGCGTAGATGTGCTGACCGGTACCACCGTCCGGGCCATCACTCACGCCGCGCCGGGCCAGGCCGGGCGGCTGCAGGTCCAGGCCACCACGGCCGACGGGTTGGAGGTGACCCGCATCGCCGATATGGTCCTGGTTGTCGTCGGGGTCCGGCCCGAGGTCGCCCTGGCCGCCGAGGCCGGCGTCACCCTCGGCACCAGAGGTGCCATCACGGTGGACCCGATGATGCGGACCGGCCTGCCGGACGTCTTCGCGGCCGGGGACTGCGTCGTCACCCACCACCGGCTGCTCGGCGAGACGTACCTGCCGCTGGGCACCACCGCGCACAAGCAGGGCCGGGTCGCCGGCGAGAACGCCGTCGGCGGGAACCGCCAGTTCGCCGGCAGCCTCGGCACCCAGGTGGTCAAGATCTTCGGCCAGGCCGCCGCCCGCACCGGGCTGCGCGACCACGAAGCGACCGCGGCCGGGTTCGACCCGGTCACGGTCCAATCCGCCGCCGATGACCACAAGGCCTACTACCCCGGCAGCCACCGCATCACCATCCGCGTCACCGGCGACCGCGCCACCGGGCGGCTGCTCGGCATGCAGCTGTTCGGGCACAAGGACGCCGAGATCGCCAAGCGCATCGACATCGCCGCCGCGGCGATTTACCACGGCATGACCGTCGACGCGGTCAGCGACCTCGACCTGTCCTACACCCCGCCGCTGGGCAGCCCCTGGGACGCGGTCCAGCTGGCCACCCAGGCCTGGGACCGCGACGCCCGGTCCGCCTAGCCATCCCGGTCCTCAGGTGGCCATGCCGGACGGCCGCCGGAGCCGTTACGAGCTGGCGGACGGGCGGCTGGCGCACGCCCTCGGCGACCTGCTCGGCGTGGTGCTGGCGGTCGATCCCGCCGCGTGCCCGGACGCTGACCGGGACGGCTGCTGCTGATGACGGCATCGTCCCGGCGCGCACCAGCCGCGGTGTCCTCCTGCGGCGCGGGCTGCGAGTGCTGTGCCGGGGCGCCGCCGCCGGCCGGGACACGGCAGCGTGATATGCGGCGGGCACGCTGGCTGGCCTGGGGGTCGCTGGGCTGGATGGCGGCCGAGGGCGGTGTCGGGCTGGCCGCCGGGCTGGCGGCTGGGTCGGTGGCGCTGACCGGATGGGCGCTGGGCAGCGTCATCGAGGGCCTGGCCAGCGTGATCGTGATCTGGCGGTTCACCGGCACCCGGGCGGTGTCCGAGACCGCCGAGCGCCGGGCGGGCCGGGCCGTCGCGTTGAGCTTCTGGCTCCTAGCCCCCTGGATCGCCGCCCAGGCGGCCCGCGACCTGGCCGGACACCCCCGTGAGGCGTTCTCGGCCGCCGGGATCGCGCTCACGGCCTCCAGCGTGGCCGTCATGCCGGCGCTCGGGGCGGCCAAGCGCCGCCTGGGGCGGCGGCTGGGCTCGGGCGCCACGGCGGGGGAGGGCACCCAGAACCTGATGTGCGCGGCGCAGGGCGCTGCCGTGCTGGCCGGGCTGGTCGCGGTGGCGGCCTGGCCCGGTGCCTGGCCCGCCGATCCGGTCATCGCGCTGGGCATTGCCGCCTGGTCGGCCTGGCAAGGCCGCCAGTCCTGGCGCGGCGCGGACTGCTGCTAGCGCCGCGCGCCGGCTGGACCGGATCTATTGAGCAGACCCTGGCCCCCACCCATGTCACCACGCGGCCGATCGCCCACAACAGCAGCACCAAGCCTGCTACGGCCAGGCCGGTCAGCGCTATGGCGGCGGTGCTCATCGGAGGCTGGGCGGGCCGGCCGGGAACAAAACGCCGGGCAGGCCCACGGTACCGGGGGCCTGCACTGTGAGCACGGCCTGCCCGGCCGTAACCTCGAGCAGGAACAGGCCGCGACGAGATCGGCGATTTCGTCCAGGCTCATCCCGATGCCCTTGGCCCGGCCGATGAAGGCAAGCTCATCGAGCGCGGATTCATCGAAGACCCGGTAGCCGTTGGCTGCCCGCCGCGCGGGCGACAGCAGCCCGGCACGCTCGTAAAACCGCACCGTCGAGGGCGCCACCCCGGCGCGTTCGGCTAGTTCGGAAACCCGAAGGCCATCCACAGCGCCAAGCCTAAACATAGAACCCAGCTTCAAGGTCAAGCCAGCGCCTGCCCGGCTGGACGCATCCCGGACGGCCGAGTGAGTCCCTGCTGGCTGAACCGCCAGCACATTCCTGCCGCCGTGTGGCCTACCTGCACGAAAGCAGACGCTAGGCGGCCCGCGCACAGCACCGAGGCGCCGCGGGCCGGGAATCCGCTTGGCGTGCCGCCAGCTAGCCCGGATGATGGATGGCATGCATGTCGAGGCCATCAACATCGGACCCAGCGACGCGCTCGGCCCGGTCGAGTCAGTCCGCGCGATTGCAGGCCGGGGCCTGGAGGGCGACCGCTACTTCGCCCCCGGCGGGGCCGGGCCGGGGGAGGCGCTGACCCTGATCGAGGCCGAGGTACTCGAGGACGTCGGCCTCAGCGGGCCGCAGTCCCGCCGGCAGGTCGTGGTACGCGGCGCCCGGATCAACGACCTGATCGGCAAGCGCTTTCGCATCGGCGACGTCGAGTGCCTCGGCGTGGAGATCTGTGAGCCGTGCCGGCACCTGCAGAGTCTCACCCGGCCCGGCATCATCAAGGATCTCGTCCACCGCGGCGGCCTCAGGGCAGACATTCTCGCCGGCGGGACGATCTCGGTCGGCGACCAGTTGCTCGAAGATCATTTGGCCGAACGAGCTGGCTGAGCTGCCATCGCGGTGCCTATCCGCCTGGCGCGTCGAGGAACCGCAAGGTTGCCGATATCGATTCGTGCCGCCACAGGGCCAGGGTGTGCTCGAACCCGGTGGTCGCGTCCAGATGGCTGGCGAGCGCGCGGGCGATCGGGGTGAGCTGGCCGCGCTGTGCCCACAGCAGTTCCCGGGGATCGGCTCCGGCCCGGTCCAGCAGGGCAAGCTTGATCAGCAGTTCGGAGCGGATGTCCCGGGCGTGGGTGACCGGCTGCCGCCTCGGTCTATCCGGGCCCTTACAGTCGCAACGCTAATCAACCAAAGCCCCCGCGAGGGCCGGATGACAGCATGTTTGCGCAGGTCAAGCCTCAGTTGCATGGTCGGCGCGCCGGTCAGCCGATCATGTGCACGGTGCCTGTCCGGGACAGGTCGTAACCGCCGAGGGCGCCTACCGAGGACTGCACGCCTGGGTCGCGGAGCGCGGCGATCAGGGGCCCGGCGGCCGGCACGGCGTCGCCGCTGAGCACGATGTCGAAATCTTCCCAGGTGAGGGGGATGAAGGTGAGGTCCAGCGCGGTGGCGGCGGCGCGGACGCCGAGCCCTGTGTCGGCCTGGCCGGAGGCGATGGTCATGGCGACTTCGAGGTGGGAGGCTGCGTCGGGACCGGTGACGGAGGCGGGCGGGATCCCGGCGTCGTGGAGCAGCTGGTCCAGCAGGACGCGGGTGCCGGTGCCGTACGGGCGGCGGGCGATCCGCAGGCCGCGCAGGTCGGCGGGGCCGCTGATGCGGCCGGGGTTGCCGTCGGGGACGAGCAGGCCCTGCTCGCGGCGCCACAGGTGGATGATCGCGGGCTGCCGCCCGCGCAGCAGGGACCGGGCGTACGGGCTGTTGCCGTCGCCGGAGCGGTGCCGCAGGTGGATCGCGGCCGCGTCAGCGGTGCCGCGCCAGATCCGGGTCAGGCCGTGGAAACTGCCGCGGGTGCCCACGGTGACGACGGATGACCCGGCGCGGCGCAGCGCGATGTCCAGGCCGGGGTCATCGCTGCCCGCCAGGCGCAGCGCCGGGCGCCCGCCGAGCAGCCGCCGGGCCGCGCCGCCGCCCCCGGCCGCGACGCGGGCGCGGCGGCGGTCCGGGATCTCGATCACGCCCGCGTCGGCCAGGTGCCGCCAGGCGCGGCCGATGGTGGTGGCGGTGGTGTCATAGGACTGCGCGGCCTGGCGGATGCTCGGCAGCTCGTCCCCGCCCGCCAGCGTCCCGGCCGCGACCCGCTCCGCGATGTCGCTGCTGACCTGGAGATACCGCGCCATGCCTCCGGATGCTACCGCCCGGGGTTGCAGTGTGATCTCGCCTCTGTCTGGTCCGGCCCGGCCGCTGTTAGGCTCTGCACCGATCTGTAGTAGTACAGAGACAGGAGGGCAGCGATGAGTCGTGCACTGCGCCGCGGCGGGCTCGCGGCTGCCGCCGGGCTGGCCCTGGCCCTGGCTGCGGGCTGCAGCAGCACCGCCAGCAGCAATAGCCCCGCCAGCACCGGCACGGCCAGCAGCGCGACTGGCACGGCCGGGGCGCACGGCACGCTGACCGTGTTCGGCGCGGGCACCCTCTCGGCCCCGTTCACGGCCGAACTGCAGGCCTTCAGGCAGCAAAATCCCGGCGTCACCATCCACTCCCAGTTCGGCGCGAGCGGGGACATGACCAAGGACATCACCCAGCTCGGCCAGCCCGCCGACGTGCTCGGCGTGGCGGACTACTCGCTGATCCCCAAGCTCATGTCCGACCGGGCCAAGCCTCATGCCAGCTGGTACCTGGGGTTCGTGTCGAACCAGATCACCTTCGCCTACACCAGCCACAGCAAGGGCGCCGCCCAGCTGTCCGCGTCGAACTGGTACAAGGTGCTCGCCGAGCCCGGCGTGCGGATCGGCCGGTCCAACCCCGCCGCCGACCCGTCGGGGTACCAGGTCCTGCAGATGCTCCAGCTCGCCCAGGGCTACTACCACGACCCGGGCCTTTCGGCCGCGCTGCTGAAGAACTCCCCGGACTCCAGCGTGGCCGAGACCGAGACCTCGCTGCTGGCCGCGCTGCAGTCCGGCCAGATCGACTACCTGGCCATCTACAAGTCCAACGCGCTGGAACAGCACCTGAAGTACATCGCGCTGCCCGCCCAGATCAACCTGTCGGACTCCGCGATGGCCGCCGCGTACGCCAAGGTCACCATCACCGCCGGGTCGCTGGGCAAGCTGACCGCCAAGCCCATCATCTACGGGCTGACCATCCCCAGCACCGCGCCCGAAGCGGCGCTGGGCCAGAAGTTCGTCAGCTTCGTGCTCAGCCCGCAGGGCCAGGCCATCATGGCCGCGAACGGGTTCGTCGTCATCTCACCCGCCCTGGCCAGCAGCCCGGCCGCCGTCCCGGCTGCGCTGCGCCCCCTCACCACGCCCTGGCCCGCCGCCGGTGGCTGACCCGCCGCCCGGCCGGCACCGCCCGGCGCCGCCGAGCACGGCGCCGGCCCGGCGGCGGCGGGCCGGCGCCGCGGGCCGATGAGCCCGCCGGGAGCGCCGGCCCGCCGCTGGCCTGCGGGCTGGTTCAGCGCCGCGATGTGGCTGCTGGGCGGCCTGCTGCTGGCCTTCATCGTGCTGCCGGTCATCCGGCTGGCCGCGACCTCCCCGCCCGGCGCCATCCGGCAGGCCGCCGACACCACCGCGATCCGCGACGCCACCCTGCTCAGCCTGCAGGCCGCCGCGATCACCGCCGCGATCGCGACCCTGACCGGGGTGCCGCTGGCCTGGCTGCTGGCCCGCGGCACCTTCCGCGGCCGCGGGCTGCTCCAGGCCCTGGTCGACCTGCCCCTGGTCGTCCCGCATACCGTGGCCGGCATCGCGCTGCTGTTCCTGCTCGGCCGCACCGGCTGGGTCGGCGCCCCCGCCGCCCGGCTGGGCATCTCGTTCTACGGCTCCCAGCCGGGCATCATCGCCGCGATGCTGTTCGTCAGCGCGCCGTTCGCGGTCAACAGCGCCCGCGTCGCGTTCGAGGGCATCGACCCCCGGCTCGAGCAAGCCGCCCGCAGCCTGGGCGCCACCCCCTGGCACGCCTTCCGCCGCATCACCCTGCCCCTCGGGCTGCGCGGCGTGCTGACCGGCGCCGTGCTCGTCTACGCCCGCTCCATCAGCGAATTCGGCGCCGTGGTCATCATCGCCTACTACCCGGCCACCGCCCCGGTCCAGATCTACAACCTGTTCCTGCAATCAGGCCTGACCCAGTCCGCCGCGGCCGCCGTCGTCTTGCTGATCGTGTCGCTGTCCACCTTCCTGGTCTTCCGCACCCTGGCCTCGGGCCGCCTGCTGGCCCGGATCAACCGTGCCTACACCTGAGGCCGGCCTGGCCGTCAGCGACCTGACCGGCCAGGCCGGATCCTTCCGCCTCGGCCCGGTCAGCCTCGCCGTGGCGCCCGGTCAGGTCCTGGCCGTCCTCGGCCCGTCCGGCGCCGGCAAGACCATGCTCCTGGAAACCATCGCCGGGCTCCGCCCGCACCGCTCCGGCCGCATCCGCCTGGCCGGAACCGACATCACCGCCCTGCCCCCCGAACAGCGCCGCATCGGCCTGGTCTTCCAGGACGCCGCCCTGTTCCCGCACCTGTCCGTGGCGGAGAACATCCGGTTCGGGCCCAAGGCCCGCCGCCAGCCCCCCAGCACCGGCACCGATCCGTTGCTCCGCCGCCTGGGAATCACGCCCCTGGCCGTCCGGTCACCGCGATCGCTCAGCGGCGGCGAACGCCAGCGGGTAGCCCTCGCCCGGGCGCTGGCCATCCAGCCCGGCCTGCTGCTGCTCGATGAGCCCCTGTCCGCGCTCGACCAGCCCACCCGCGAAGACCTGCGCGCGCTGCTATCAGAACTCCTGGCCGCCCTCGACATCCCCGCCGTGCACGTGACCCACGACCGCGACGAAGCACTGAGCATCGGCAACGACCTTGCCATCATCACCGGCGGCCAGCTTCGCCAGGCCGGCCCGGCCAGCCAGGTCACCGCCGCCCCCGCCGACCCGGACACCGCCCGCCTGCTCGGCTGGACCGAACTCGGACCCGGCACTGCCGCCAACGGAACAGTCACGGCCGGCCAGCTCCACCTCCCCGACACGGCGCCACCAGGCACCCAAGGTCCCGTCCGCATCTTCTACCGGCCCGAAGACCTGCTAGTCGGCACGTCACCCCCCGGCACGAAAGCAGCCGCCAGCCTCACCGCCCCGGCCGCGCAGATCCTCCCCACCCGGCCCCTCGCCCGCATCACCCTCGCGTCCGACCCGCCCCTGACAGCCCTGCTGCTGCACCGAGACCTTCAATCGCTCCGTCCGCAGGCCGGCGAACAGATCACGGTAACGGTTCCCCCCGGCGGCGTTCGCATCTTCCTGGCGGCACCAGAAACCTCCTGAAACAGCCACCACAGCACCACGCCATACCAGCCCATGCGACTGCGATACGAGCCGCGCCCGGCCGGGCAAGGCAGACGCACCCCACGCCCGCTAACAGTGCTTGACCTGCGCAAACCTGCCAGTCATCAGGTGCGCAGGCGGCCCGGAGCCAGTTACTGTGGCCAGGTGCTCGGCGCCGGGTGGACCGAGGCCGTGGCCCTAGCCGGAGTTTCCGGGCTAAGTTGATCTTGTTCTGCTGAGGCGGCGGGTCCCGGCGGCCGTACCTGGGCAAACAGCGTGTTGGCGCCCGCTGTCGGAACCTGATAGTGTATTACCCATATATGGCATCTATAGTCG
>WNGL01008961.1_pt1 | contig 18590 bp, 18 predicted proteins | sample 5400591 | NCBI WGS metagenome assembly WNGL01 (sample SAMN13153377, study PRJNA577476) | soil metagenome | isolation source: 80 cm soil or saprolite under Garry oak tree replicate 1 | place: USA:California | collected 2016-06-15 | reverse complement strand
TCTGTGCCACGACCTTGAGCGTGCCCTTCCCTGCTTCGAAGATCTCGGCGTCGATCGGATCGCGCAGTGTGGTGATCAAGCCGTCGATGCCGCTCTTCACTTTTTCGATGATCAGCTTTTTCGGCGGCGCCTCGGGGCCCTGGAAGACCTCGAGCTCGTAGCCGCGCTCGCGGAGACGGTTTTCGGCCGGATCGCCGATGCGGGAGGTAGCAAAGATTCGTTTCTTGTCGGTCATGTCACGAAAGACCTTGAGCAATGAGCCACAGCCTACAAAGCGGGAGGAACGCTCGATAGTAGGAAAGTTCCTCGCTCTGATATTCGAAAATTTTTTCGACGTCTTGGCTGTGCGTGTCACCACGAATCAAAGGGCCAAGCCAACCCTGCCTGTTGTTGCGCACCGGAGAACTCAATACGTCGAAGCACCACATGAACGCAATAATGTATAGAGCGAGCAGGACGACGAATATCTTCGCAAGAAATCGAAGTTGTTTCATTTACAGCGCCGCTGATTACAGGTTCTTCTTCGCCCAAGCGTCGACGCAATTCAGTGCCTTTTCGATGTTCTCGATTGAGTTGGCCACGCTGAAGCGCAAATAGCCCTCGCCGAAATCGCCGAATGCGGTACCAGACAGCGCGGCGACGCCGGCGTCGTCGAGCAGCGCGTCGGCCAGTTTCTTCGATGGCCAACCGGTTTGCTTGATGTTGGGGAAAACGTAGAACGCGCCCTTGGGCAAGCGGCAGGAGAAACCTTTGATCTTGTTGAGGCCGGCGACCATCACGTCGCGCCGTTTCTTGAACTCGGCGCACATCGCCTCGACCGCGGCCTGCGGCCCACGGAGCGCTTCGACGCCGGCGATTTGCGTGAAAGTGGCGGTGCACGAGTTGGAGTTGGTCATCAAGCGCGCGACGTGCATCGCGAGATCGGCGCGCATTACGCCGTAGCCCATACGCCAGCCGGTCATCGCGTAAGTCTTGGAAAAGCCGTCGAGCAGGATGCAGCGCTCCTTCATGCCGGCCACCGACATGATGGAATGATGCTCGCCCTCGAAGATGAGGCGACTGTAGATCTCGTCGCTCAACACCATGATGTTGCGATCGGCGATCGCAGTCGCGATGTCGTCGATATCTTTCTTCGTCAGCACGCCGCCGGTGGGATTCTGCGGTGAATTCAAAATGATCAGCTTGGTGCGGTCGTTGATCAGTCCGTCGAGTTCGTCGACGTCGATGCGAAAATCCATCTCTTCGCGCAACTGGATCGGCACGGCTTTCGCGCCCATGTAGTTGATCATTGATTCGTAAATTGGAAATCCGGGATTGGGGTAGATGACCTCATCCCCTTCTTCAACCAGCGCAAGGATGGTGAAAAAAATGATGGGCTTACCGCCGGGGACAACGACCACTTCTTCGGGTGTTGCGTTTACCCGGCGCGTCTCACTCACGTACTGAGCGATGGTCTCGCGCAACTGCGGCAAGCCGGCCGAAGGCCCGTAGTGGGTAAAGCCTTTATGTAGGGCGTCGATCGCCGCGTCGATTATGTTGCCCGGGGTATCGAAATCGGGCTCCCCGATCTCGAGATGGACGATGTCGCGGCCTTTTGCCTCCAGCGCTCGCGCTTTCACCAGAACTTCGAAAGCGGTCTCGGTGCCGAGACGCGCCATGCGCTTGGCGAGGCGGAGTTCTGAGGCCTTAGTCATGACGGCGAAATCAGCATTATAGCGTGGCGGCGTAACTTGTCTTAATCCAATTGCGCCTTCGCCAATTCGCTCGATGAAAAATGAGAACGATCAGCCAAAGAACGAATGCGAATACTCCGGCCGGCAGCGTGACGAGCATCAGCCAGCCCATTACACCAAGGGTATAAAGCAGCTGCCCATAGTCTTTTCCGTTGATCACACAGGGATGCACCGAGCCTTCATCCACGCGGCAGCCGTGTGCGTTAGCGATTAAACCACACGCCACCACAGACCCCACCGGCGCAAACGCGACGAGAACGATGAGGGCGAGAACGATCCAATAGAGAATCCAGGGGAAGCGTTTCTGAACGGGTAAAGGTGGTGGGTTCATGGCAGCCAGCTCAGATCTTTAGCCACAGATGGACACAGATCGAACACAGATACAAGGCTTCAGTCGCCAGTCATATCCGCGCGTATCTGTGTTAATCCGTGGCCAACAAAGTTTCATTGAGCGGGGTCACTGCCGGTGATGCGTCTTCTTGAACCCTTCCGTGTAACCGTTTTCGAAGGCCAGGTCCCAACTCTGCTGTTCGCCAGATCCCTGCTGCTTGAAATACTTCTGAGCCATCATGTTCAAGTCAGCGTCCGTCGGCAACTTTGCCTCTGCCGGCGCCTGCTCTCCCACCTTCTCCCCGATTGCATAAGCCGCCCGCTCCTCCGCCGTTTTGCCGTGAGCCGCGCGCTGAGTGTAGAACGCCGTCACGCCACACACGACGAACGCCGCCGCTGCCATCATCACAAAAAAACGGACCGGTTTGAATTGTCTGGCCATAACTCGACGCCTGATCTAATTCCGGGGAGGCTCGGACGCAATCGGAACCATGGTAGACAAAACCGAATTAATCCTGATTTGTCTCGTTGCAGTCGCTCTGCTGGCGATCGTTGCCCGGAAAATCCGAATCCCATATCCAATTCTGCTGACCATCGGTGGTGTAGTCCTCGCTCTGATCCCCGGCCTTCCTGCGATTCACCTCGAGCCTGAACTGGTCTTTAATCTGTTTCTTCCGCCCTTGCTCTATCCCGCGGCCGTCTACACCTCCTGGAGAGATTTCCGAGCGAACCTTCGCTCAATTCTCCCGCTGGCAATCGTTTTGGTCCTTTTGACGATGATGGCGACTGCTTATCTGTTCCACGGCCTGGTCGGATTACCTTTGGCGGTGGGTTTTGTCTTCGGTGCCATCATCTCGCCGCCCGACGCCGTGGCCGCGCTGGCGATAACTCAAACTTTGCGGGTGCCCCGCAAGATTATTGTCATCCTCGAAGGCGAGAGTCTGATAAACGACGCCACTTCTTTTATCTCGTTCCGTTTCGCAGTTGCCGCCGTGATGACCGGCACCTTTTCGCTGGGGCAAGCGAGCTTGCAGTTTCTTTTTGTCGCCGCGGGTGGCATCTGTGTTGGTCTCGCTGTGGGCTGGCTGGCAACGCAATTGCAAAAGCGTTTGGACGATCCGCCAGTTCAAACAATGTTTTCCCTTCTTACGCCGTACGTTGCCTACTTCAGCGGTGAAAGGCTGCATGTCTCCGGAATCCTCGCAGTCGTGATTGCCGGCATTTATTACGGATGGCGCGCCCCGCGTATCTTGAGCGGGCGCATGCGGCTGCAAGCACTACCTGTTTGGGAAATGGTCACGTTCATTCTGAACGGAGTGCTTTTCATGCTCATCGGGCTTCAACTGCCGCAGGTTATCCATGCGCTCGCTCCGGGTACGGCGACTCGCATGGCCCAGCTGGCGATAGTGTTTGTTTCGGTCATCGTGCTGGTTCGTTTTGCCTGGGTATTCGGGGCCACCTATTTGCCGCGCCTGCTGAGCCGAACGTTCCGCCGTAAAAACCGCGCTCCCTGGCAACAGACTGCGTTGATCGCATGGACCGGGATGCGCGGGGCGGATTCGCTTGCCGGCGCGCTGGCGATCCCGTTTGTCCTGTATAATGGCGAACCATTCCCCGGACGCGACCTCATCCTCTTGCTGACGTTCTGCGTTATTTTCGCAACGCTCGTTCTGCAAGGACTGACTCTTACGCCCCTGGTCCGTTGGCTGAAAATTGTGGACGATCGCGTTACGGAAAAAGAAGAGAGACTGGCGCGCTTAAAGGCCAACGAAGCAGCTTTGGCTCGTCTCGAAGCAATCGAATCCTCGAATCGAGCCCGGCCCAGGACCATTGAACGTCTTCGCTCAGAATACGAAGACCGCATCCGGCAACTTCGCAGTGAAGCCCCGGATGAAGAAAGCGTCCGCAGATTGTTCTCGGAAGACTTTGAAGAATTGGCCCGCGAAGTCTTACAAACAGAACGCGACACTGTGATCGAACTGCGCAACGAAGAGGCCATCAACGACCAGGCCTTGCGCCGAATCCAACGTGATATCGATCTGGCCGAAGCCCGGCTTCAGCGGCCAGGGCGAAAATCGAGGTGAGAGGGGAAATCATAGCGAAACCGAAATCGACCGCCCGTCCGCAATAGCATCGATCTAGAAATGTCACTCCGGCTGGCGGAGGATCCCATGCGTTTGGGCCCAGTCCCAGAGAGCCTTGAACTCCTGCGGCGCGCGCAGCGTTCGCGCGAAGTGCGCCTGGTGCTGGGTCAGCATCTTCGCAAAGGTCATGCCGTCACCAGCGGCACGGTTCGGATCTGCACCGCGCTCGAGCAAGTGCACCGCATCCGCATAAGCAGAAGGCTCGCGATAGCGCGATCCCAGTTCTGTGCGGTAGAGCAGTAGTGTATAGCCGGCGAACTCCGAGCTGCTTTCGTTCATCGTGGCGTTGATGTCCGCCCCGCGATCCAGAAGGAGATCGAGCCGCGCCCGCGCATCATTTTTATAGTAACCCAGGTACCAGTTCATGAGGATGATCGGCTAGCCGAACTCGTCACGAGCATTCGGATCGCCACCGGCCTCAAGCATGTAGCGCAGGAGCAGAGCAGACCCATGCACAGCGTTCGCCAGGGCAAAGGAATTCCCGTGGCCGTTGGTGTAGTTGGGGTCCGCGCCGAGCGAAAGCGATGTTTTGACCGCTTCGACTAATTCCGGCCGCTGCCAGCTTTGCGTCACAGCAAAATAGAGCAGCGTCGTGCCGTCGCGTCCCGGCGCCTGCAAATCCGGAAGCGCCTTCGCCGCGGCGCGGATTACCTCCTGATCGTTCTTTACGATGGCGTGGGCGACGGCAAACAGCGCCGGTTGATCGCCGAAGTCCCATTTCCCGGAGCGCTGTTCGGCCTGCAATTGGCGGCGATGTTCCTTGCCCTTTCCATTGAGATATAAAAGGCGACGAAGAACCAGACCACGAGGCCAGCAGCGGCGAGCCCGAGGCCGAGTAGGCCGATGAAAAAGATCTTCTTGTTCATTTCGCGACCTCAGGTCGGACGAACTTTCGGCTGCTGCAGGATGGGGGTACCTGAGATTGGCTTCGAAAGCGTTATTTCCCCGCCTTCTTTTTCTTGGCGAGCGCGAGGCGCTCGGTCTTTTTGCGGCGGGCCGCGCGTTTCTTCACGTTGGTTCTGCCTTGGCTATGTCCCATAAGGTCTCACAACCTCACCCTCCTGTCGCGCCGTAGCAAACTCGTAGGCGGATTCTGTGCCGGTTCCAAGTTGTTTTGTTGCGTCCCGAATCCGTTCTTCAGAATCCGGTCTCGAAAATTCCGCTCTCTGAATGTCGAATGTTGAGACGTCCGGTCCTCATTTTCCCGATAACTTCGCTGATAACGGCTAAGCAATAACTAGCGGCTCTACCCGCTGAACGCCGTTGTGCGCTTTTTCGGCGGTTCGCAGCGACGGCCAGAATTCAGCCACCCGACATCCGCCGACGGACTTTCGCCGACGCGCACGTCTTAAGGCGATTTCATCCAGACAACGGGCGGTAATTCGTTTAGTTAGCGCCGAAAGCGACCGGATACGATAAACATCCGGGGCTAGCTTCCCGATAACTTTACTGATAACCAATAACTAGCGGCTCTAGTCGCCGAATGCAGTTTCCAACTAGCCCTCTGCGTACTCAGGGCGCGAACTTGTAGATGGATCCGTCGTCGTTATCGCCTCCATGAACGGTGGCGCCATAAAAGTTTCCGAACCGATCGACGACCATCCCGTTATAGGCAAATGCGCCATCTGGAGGACCCTGGAAGAGATGAACTACAGTCTCGGTCCACTGACCGCCGCCAACGGGACTTAGCTGAAAGATGGTGCCGCTGCCCAAACCACCCTCACTCGTAGTCCCATAGAGATTGCCAGCTCCGTCAAAAACAAGATTGCTGATGGGGCTATTGCCGTCGGTTCCGTCTTGGAAGCTATAGATTACGTTCTCGTTCCACTCGCCGACAGACCGACGAGACAGTTTGTAAACAGCGCCGATATTATTAGCCCCGCCGTAATAAGTGGTTCCGTAGATATTGCCCGACGCATCGAAGAGCAGCGCGCCATAGGGAAAACTCCCATCCGGTTGGCCCCTGAAGGAATAAATCGTCTTGAAATCCCACTCTCCACCTCCCCTCGGCGTGAGCTCGAAAACAACTCCGCTTCTATAAGTGCCGCCGGTGGTAGCCGCGCCATAGAGATGGCCATTGCGCAGAATCATCCTTCCAGCCGAGCCCGAGGATCCGTCCGCGCCGCCCGTAAAAGCGTGAATGACCTTGAGGGTCCAAGCCCCACTTTGTACCTGATGGATTTTGTAAATGGTGCCTAAGCCGTACGCGCCAGCAGTCGGGGCCATTCCATAGACATTGCCGCTCCGATCCACTGTTAACCTTGCGCCTGGGCCAGAGCCATCGTCTCCGCCCCTTGCGCCTGGGCCAGAGCCATCGTCTCCGCCGGTGAAAGCATGAATCACTGTCTGGGTCCAGGTTCCGCCGGAGTTCGTTAGCTTGTAAGCCACGCCGCAGCCGCCTTCACAGCTACCTGACCCGCCCGTAACTGCCGTGCCGTATAGGTTACCTTCGCGATCGAGTGTGACTCCCTTGTACGGCTCGCCTCCATCGGCGCCACCCGTGAAGCTATAGAGCACGGTGTGCACCCAACCATTAGGTGTGGGGCTGAGCCGAAAAACTGTGCCACCTCCAAAGTCCCCGCCGAGCACCGTCGTGCCATAAATGTTGCCAGCGCTATCCGTCTCCAAATCGGTGTCGGCGTATTCGCCCTCATCCTCTTCAAAGCTAAAGATGACGTTCGTTGTCGCTGCCGTGGCCGTGGCCAGCGAGAGGGCAAAAACCGCAGTCGCGGCAACGGCTTTGATCCGGAAATAAGTGGGAGATTTCATGGAGACCATTCCAACTGGCGCTGGGCGCTGCGTCAAGAAGGTTTTGGCTACGTCACGATCATCGCAATCCAGGTTCAAAAATTTCGTAGGCGAATAGGATGAGCGACATGGCCGGTGGGCAGGGCTCGCGACTTGGGAGGAGTGTTTAGGGGGGTCGAGTGCGGCGGGACCAACCGAGATACAATCGAGCCGTGGGCGCGAGCGAGATGGACGGTCAAGCCCGCCCGCGGCGGGTTGAGCTTGCGGGGCGAGAGAGCGGGAGAGAACGAGTCAATTGAGCGAGGATGGGCTCGATTGCGCGCTCACGCCGACCGCAATGTCAAACGTTTAGATGTGACCCCATTCTCAATTTCATCCACGCGAACCGGCGATTGGTTCGCCTGGTTTTGTGTGGCTATGTTCGCCGTCCTGCTGGCGTGTGGCTTTCTTGCGTGATCACGGGCCAGATAGAAAAAAGCGCACGCCCCAATTAGAGCGAGAGCGGCCCGAACTACGACGCCGTCACGCTCGCTGGAATGAAAGTTTCTGGTTCTTCAAATCTAAGTCTCTTCCGCAACTCGTGCCGGAGCAGCAAAAGATTAACGCACATTTGAAGAATGATGGACCCAACCGACAGATACCACACGTACCTGATCTCAAAGCCAGGTGTCCGCGAGATGAGCACCGCCGGCAGAGCGAACACGATCAGCCGTGTCATCGAGCTAAACAGCGGCGGCAGAGTGTTGCCAATTCCCTGGAAAACGCTGGAGGTCGTAAAAACAATTCCCGCCGACACGAAATTCAGTGAGACGATCCGCAGATAATCGCTGCCGAAAGCAATCACTCGTGGATCGTGTGAGAAAACACCAATCAGCGCCGCCGGCGCGAGGTACGCGATCAATGTGAGCACCAGCATCATTACCGAGGCTATGCCAATTGCCGAATACACGGAACGGCGAACTCGATCAGCGCGGCGGCCGCCGAAGTTCTGTCCTACCACGGGTGAGACGGCAAAGCTGAGCGCCACTACCGGCAGAAAAAGCGCCTGCATCACGCGTGCTCCGACTCCGAAACCCGCCTGGGCTGCTGGTCCAAAGCCGCGGATGATCGCGTAAACGAGCATGATGTAAACAAACAGCAGCACAAACTCAGCGCCGGCTGGCACACCGATCCGCAGCATCCCTCCCCAAATTCTTGTTTGCGGGGTGAAAAGCGGAAAGCGAAAACGTAGGTAATGATATTTCTTTTCGAAATAAATTATGATCAGCACATCGGCGACCAGAATGGAAATAAACGTCGCCAGCGCTGCGCCTGTCACTCCCAGTCTGGGCCACGGACCGATTCCGAAGATCAACAGAGGAGCAAGCACGATGTTGAGCAGCACGCTGAGCACTTGGAATCCCACGGCCGGCTTAATAATTCCGGTGGCCCGCAGCGCCGAACCCAGCGCCACCAGAGGAAACTGGAGTAAAAGTCCAGGAAGAAACCAGAGCAGATAAGCTTTTGCCAACGTCGCCGTCGCCGCATCCGCGCTCAGCCATTCACAATAAGCGTTGCGTAAAAGAAATCCGACAACGCCCAGAGCGAACGCAATCAAGATCGACATTACGAAAGACTGATTGAAGACGAGCTCGGCTCGCGGCTGGTCTTTTCTTCCCGCGGCCTGCGAGATTAACGTTGTTGTTCCCACGGCCAGCATTTGGGTAAGCGCCAGCACAATCATCGTCATGTTGCCTGCCAGACCAACGGCCGCGATCGCCTCTTTTCCCAGGCGTCCCACCCAATAGAGATCGGCCAATAAATAAAGAGTCTGCACCACCATGCTCGCAGCCAAAAACGCCGACATATGCAACAAATGCCTGGTGACCGAGCCTTGGGTAAGGTCTTTCATTAGCGCGAAGCTTCGCTCAACGTTTCAGTTGCTCAAGATCCTACGCGTCGACCAGGCCGCATACGATAGCTAGTGAGAGAAGAATCTGAAGGTTGTGGATTTTCACAGCTTCTAGCGCGATTAGCTTCATCCGGATCGACGTCAAGTTTTTGGTGAGCACGCTCGAAGCCGCTCAAGAACAAAGAGCCTGCTCAGCGACTTCACAGTTCCAGCACTTACCGGTTTAAGTCCGCTGTGATTTCGGCGAACAGGTTCATCGCGTTTTGCGCAAATACCGCGCCGCCTAACGAAGAGGCAACGAAAAATGAAGGATGCGGCTGCTCATGACAATTGCGCAGACTGAATCCAGAGGCGGAAGAATCGATCAGTGATCAAGAACGACACGTTATCGCGATCGATAATGTCTTTGCCCAACAATGCCTCGACGGCACGCTGGGCGTTCGAAGCGGAGCTCAGGCCATAGCGGCTTACGAACTCACCGCCAAACACCTTCACTCCAGCGGCCTCCGCCGCGAGCCCCTTCAGGAAGCGCTTCTGCGGAATTGTCAACGACTCCCAAAGCGCTGTGTAGGCGTAGGTTTCTCGATCCAACAACACCTTCACTGCAGTGCGCATCATCTCTGCGGTGACCTTCGCCTTCCGCTCGCATAATTCCCAGAGGACATGGCAAAGATGCTGGGTATAAAATGGATGTCCTTGCGTCATTTCGCAGAGATCGTGGATTTCTTGCTCATCAATTCGCTTCTCCGCGTCTGCGAACCGCGAACGAATGAAGGGCTGCCAATGCTTCTCCGCGATCGGCCCAAGCGGATAATGTCCACCCGCTCGATACAGGGGACGATTCCGATCTAGCACCATTTTCTGGATCAGATGTTTGCGACTGCCGAGGAAAACGTAGCTAACCTGGCGATGAGTTTGAATCACGCTCCGTAACTTCCGCTCTACACGATCGCTGCCGTACTCCAGAACCTGCTGAAATTCGTCGAGCACGACGGCAACGCGCGGCCCGCCCTTGGCCGCAATCTTCGCGGGCGTTTCCAGAACTTCTTCCAGGACCGGATCAATCCGGGCGTGCTTCGCCAGACCAAATGCCAGGGTCGGTTTCCCTTCCTCGTTCACAGTCACACTGGGCGACAAGCTGCCGAACAATTTTTTTGCGGTTTCCAGCGCTTTTTCTACGGATGAACTCATCGACTCGGTGATGGCGCGGGCCATAGCAGCGACGAAGGTCCCTTCGCTATCCGTCGGCCAAAGATCGACGTAGGCCGAGATAAAATCTTTCCGGGGCAGCCTGCCGAGCGCGGCGCGCACCAGCGATGTTTTGCCGTAGCGGCGTTCCGAAAAGACGAAGAGCTTCTCCGCGTTCTCCATCGCACGTCGCAAATCGGCCAGTTCCTTCTGCCGATTGCAAAAGGCCTCGCCGCTCACTACGCCACCGTACTCGAATGGGTTTCTCACATTACGCGATTTGCGTTACGCATATTGCGTAATACAAATGGAATTGTGCACTGTTGTAAAGGCGGCTGTTTCCTATTCTCGGCTGTCGGTCTGTCGCGCTGTAGCCTCGGCGACAGCGAATAACTGCGGTCTCGGCGTCGATCCGCATGCGAATCACCGTTTTATGATACCAGTCGATTACGAATTCGTTAGCCCAGAACCGCTCCCGTTGTGGCAAATTTTTGGCAACCGTGCGACTGTCCGCATCCGATTATATTATAGCGGGAGGCGCACATTCTAGGCGTCGAGGAAATCCTTAGCAGGGAGTTTTCATCCCTCGCAAAACAACAAACAAGAAGGGAAAACTATATGAAAAAGCTGTTCTTAATTGCATCGGTGGTAACTGGATTGGCTTTCGTTCCCGTGCAGCGTTCTGACGCTCAAGTTTCAGTCGGAATTGGGGGAATTGGGGTTGGATTCTCGGGCGGCGATGGCTATCCGGGATATGCTGGGTATTACCCATATCGGTACTATCGACCGTACTACTATTCTCAACCATATCCTTATTCCTATTACACGGGCTCCTACTACACGGGTCCCTCGTACTACTGGTACAACGGGCATCGGGTTTACCGCCACCACCGTCACCATAACTACCGATATCGGTACTAAGCTGGCGTAGGCTATAAAATACATTGAGCAGGCTCGGAATCGCTTCCGAGCCTGCTTTTTTGAACTAAACCCGGCGGAATGCGTTTCCTCCGAAAATAATCGCTAGCCCGAGCAGGATGACTGCGACCGGCACGAGCGGCGCGCCGGTGACGTAAGTGAGCAGGACGAAGAGGATCGCGATGACGGCGAGGATTGTTGCGATGTTGTAGTTCATAGTTTTCCTATCGTGGGTTTTGCCGACGCTACCGTGTGAGGTTATCTGGGGCAAGATTCTTCAACAGGATCGATTTCGAGTTCTGGAATGGAGCCGCGGGGACGCAAGCGACATAGATGGGCGACCCGAACGGGTGAGCTTTCGGGAGAAAGCGAATCAATGAAATCGTCTGGCCGTACTCGCCGGTCCCGGATTTAATTCGACCGTCAAAATCAGAAGTCCGAAATCCTTCCAAAACCGAGTTCTGTCCCTCGAAAAAGAGCTTCTTAGGAAATGATTATCAGTGCGTTGGAATCTGACTTTGAATCAGATGGTTGACGTGCGGCGCGACAAAGAACTGTTGTATCCTTGCGCGCTCGTGTGGGTCAGCCCGGGGTTGTTTGCCGGGGCGTATTTATTGGGCCCGTCAGCTCCACTTTCGCTATGCTCTTGCGCGATGGCGCCTATGGTCAAGGCTACAAAGCCTACCGCTACAGCAGCTGCCACTTTCGTTTCGATAGATAGCTTCATATGTTTTTCATATCCCCTCAAATACATTAGCCAACCGGCCGACCTCGGCACCTTCCGGATTACGCCACCTCGCGAAAACGCGAATAATAGACGCCCGGAGCGCCTGGGAAAGGCGTCCACCACGCTTTGTCCAATAACCGAACCAGCCTAACGAGGCATCAGCCAAAAGTTCCGTGCGGATTACTTCCGGGCAGACGTCCAGCAATTTACAAACATTCACGAATGAGTACGACCAGGAAAAATCATTCGCGGTAATCCAACTGTAGGCATCGAGATACAGTTCCCGCTTGACGCCCGTGGTTGCGGCACGGAACCGGCGCAAATCGTGGGCCGCCTGTTTTAGCACACCAGCGGCCAGGCCTTTCTCAGGCATTACTTCTGGCGGTTCGGCTGGAGGAACAAAAAAATGTGCGCCGCGAGCATTGTGACATTCCGCAGTTGAAAATGCATTCAACTCGCCGCGCGATAGCCGCGCCGCCAGTTCTTCTCTCAGGCTTTCGCATCCGGAATGGGTCGGAAACACCACAAATTGATTGGTGAACTCAGGTGTCTCACTGACGCGATCGTATGCTACGGTGTCCATGTCATTATTCGGTTTGATTGATTGGCTACTTCTTTCTCAAGCTTTTGAAGGCGGACATTTCAAAAAAATTGAAATTTGTTTCCCCATTGGTTCGACGCCAGCGACACCACGCCGCCTTGCGATAGATTTCCGCCAGACTCCGCCCCCCTTTGCAGTCTTAGTGGGTGCGGTCGGGGCGAGCCGACAGTTTCTGACAAGCTTCGGGAGTGCCGCAGCCCTCGGGCGGCCATGGCGAACCTATTTTGGCAGGGGGGAGGCGACGAGTTTCTGGAAGCGCGGATCGTTGCGCAGTGGATCGAACATTGGATCGAGCCGGAGCAACGCAGGAGTGAGCGGCGGGTTTGCGGCCAAGGGCGCCTCGTATGGGATCGAAAGCAGCTTTTGTAAAGCGGCGATGGAGCGGTCGTGTTCCCCGGTGCCGGCCGCCACCCGGGCGAGGACGTCGAGCGGCCTCGGACCTGTCAGCGCGTCTTTCTCGATCGGATTCACGGCGATCGCGCGCTCGGCCAGAGTCAGTGCAGCGGCGTTGTCACCAAGACCCATATTGGTAAGCGCAAGATCTCCCATCAGATTAAAATTTTCAGGCTGTTCTTTGAGGAAAGGTTCCAGTTCGCTGCGAGCCTGACTCCAACTTTCACGGGCGCCCGCGTGGTCGCCGGCAACTTCCTGTGCCCAGCCTAACCAAAAGCGCAGTTCGCCATTGTAATAACCCAATGCTTGATCAGGCGTGGCGAGTATTTCCGTTAACCGAGAAATGATCGGTCCAGGGCGGGACTCCAGAATTGCCTGGTAAACTTGTGTTTCCAACGCATTGGCGTAGTCGACCCCCAGCCGAAGGGGAGCCAGAAGCGCCGACGCACGCGGGAGGTCGCCTTCCGCTTGTGCTATTCGCGCCTTTAACACAAGAGTATCTATGTCGTCGGGTGTTATATTGAGAATCTGCTCAAGCTTGCGCAGGGCTTCGGGAAAACGACGAAGGCAGATATAGGAACGCGCGTGTTGAGAGAGCAGGTTAACGTTGCGCGGGTCGAGCTTCTCAGCTTCGTTGAAGTACGCCTCGCTTTTGTCCCACTGGCCTCGCCTCCGTTCGACATAGGCTAGGGCCTGAGGAATCCGGCTGTTATTGGGTAGGAGGCGATATGCTTGCTCAAGATAATTCACCGCAGTGTCGTAGTCCTTCAGGCAGGCGTAGTGATAGAAACCCTTGGCAAATACAGCCTCGCCAAGATTGGGCTGCAGAGTAAGAGCGGTTTCGGCCGCCGCCCGCGCTTCTTCGCGGAGGGCGACGGTTGGTTGAAGACTCTGTGTGAGATAACCACTCGCGTTGACGTAAGAGAGCAGCGCCCAACCAAGGGCGAACTTAGGATCCAACCGCACTGCTTCTTTGACGTATTTCTGCGCGCCAAGGGAGTTCGCCGGTGTGAATGCAGTTCTCAGCGTGTAAGCAAGGCCGCGCAGGTAGGCATCGTAGGCTTCAGGATTGTTGGTCGGTTTGGCGGCGATGACTTGCTCTTCCCGTCCCGTGAGTTTGGCTCGTAATTGATCGGCGATGGCTTTGGCCACTTCACTTTCGACTGAAAAGATGTCGGTCAGCTTGCGATCAAACGTGTCCGACCAAAGGTGGGAATCATTGGCCGCCTTGATCAGCTGCACGTTCACGCGCACCGCGTCGGCGCTCTTTTGCACACTTCCTTCCAAAATGTGGGCAACGCCGAGTTGCTTTGCGATCTCGGGCAGGTTTTCCGGAGCGCTTTTATAATGCTGTGTTGAAGTGCGCGAGATCACCTTCAGATCGGCGATCTTGGATAAGCGTGTCAGGATTTCGTCCTGTATTCCCTCGACAAAATAAGCGTTCTCCTTATCACTGCTTAAGTTTTCGAAGGGCAGTACCGCGATCGATCGTTCCATCGGGGTGAAGGACCGCGTGCGTTGGTATAACCAAGCCCCAAGCGCAAGCGCTGCGATTACCAACGTCAATGCCGCGCCGGCCAACGCAACTCGTCTGCGTCGTGAGCGCGCTTCCGGGTTAAATCGTGTGTAGCAGTGGTGGACAGCAGAAAGTAACTCGCGTGCCGCTTGCGGTCTGTCCTTCGGATCCGGGGCGAGCATCGATTTCAGCAGCGTAATGACCTGTCCGGGGAGGTGCAGTCCCCTGAGCTGTTCCAAGGGCAACTCACTGGTTTGTCTCGCCCGGATTTCTTCCATCGTACGTCCGACAAAAGGCGTCCGACCGCAAAGCAGATACCAAAGGGTAACCCCTAGTGAGTAGATGTCGGAACGCGTATCGATCCGCGATTGCCCAGCGGCAGCGAACTGCTCTGGACTGGCAAAAGCCGGCGTGCCAATGAAGCCAGCCTGGGTTTGCTCGGCGCCAGGCTCTGCCTGAGGCCCCATTACTTTGGCCACTCCATAATCAATCACTTTTACCGTCAGCGCCTCGCTCGCGTCGGATTCGAGCATGAGGTTGGATGGCTTGATGTCGCGATGCACCACACCGCACGCTTCCGCGGCAGCCAACGCGCGCGCGGCTTGCTCGATTACTTCCAAGGCGAGGGCGAGCGGCATTGGCCCATCGCGGCGTACACGGGCTTCCAGCGTTTCTCCCTCGACCAGTTCCATGACATAGAAACACTCGCCCTCTTGCTCTCCATAGTAAGTCACCCGGGCAACATTTGGATGATGAATGTTCGCAGCCGCGCGCGCTTCGCGCAGAAAACGCGACCGCGCGCCGGGATTCTGCGCCACCCTACGGTCGATGACCTTGAGGGCAACAGTCGAGTTCAAAACTGTATCGCGAGCGCGATAAGTTATGGCCATAGCTCCCGCACCGAGCTCGACCGGAAAACCATCCGCACCTACCTCCACTTCGAAGTGGGCGTATCTCAATGGTCCGGGCGTCAGCCGACCCCGCGCCGCTGGTCTTTCCGCCTCTTGGCCCTCCGCCAGAAAGCCAAGGCTAACCAGACAACGCAGGCATTCCCCTTTCGGACCGCATTGAGTCAGCGGTCGCCCACATGTCGCGCAGGTCCCCGCAGCTTGAGGCTCCGCTTTCGCAGTTTCGAGACCAATGCTTTTGTCGTCCATGCGTAAAAGTCAACTCATGTCATCAGTATTTGATAGAGGTGGTGTAGTTCCTCATCGACATCTGCCGGACCAGAGACGGTACTGGCCACTTCCATTCTCAGCGATTCGCGGTAGCGCTGGCGAAGACGCGAAAGCCAGGTGCGCAGAGTCGCGATTGGCACTCCGAGTCGAGCCGCGGCTTCCTCTTGATTCGGCGGCGTGACGCTCCCGCCCGCGACGAACGGTCTCAGTTCTTCAAGCCACTCAGCTTTGCCTTCTGCCACAAATGCATTTTGCAAATGCTGCCAGGCCCGCTTAACGATATTCGACGCCCAGACAAGATCGTAGCAAGCGGCGTCGCCGAGATGAGCGGTCGCCAGCATCGCTGCCTCGGCCTCCGGCAGATGCTCCTCGATCGACACGATCTGACGGCCGCCACCTCTCTTGAGCGCTCGGGCGCGGTCATACTCATTGAACAAGAAATTCTGCAGAGATCCCAACAGGAACGTGCGAAGCCGACCCTTTTCCTGATCCGCGCGGCTCAACGTGTTTTGCTCAAGCAGATGGGCAAAGAACGCTTGTACGAGATCCTGTGCATCAGCTGAGGCATGACCGCGATGGCGCAGGAAAGCATAGAGCGGTGGCCAATAGGCTTCGCAAAAAGTCGAGAGCGCCTGGTGCGCCGACTCTGCTGACTCGCTCTGCCGAGCGCGCAAAACAACGGTCCAGTGCGTCGTTTCAAACGAAGCACCCCCCTCTTGCAACGTTCCCGGGACCGGTTTCGTGATCGACATTATCGTGAACCGGTTCGGCTTTGCGATACAAATTTCAGTGACGATTAAGTGACGACCCTTCCGCTAGGTCATCTCCAATTAAGGTGCGTGGTTGTGGTAGCGGCGCTTGCAAATCCGGCGCGATCCGCTTCGATGAAGTCATGTTTCCCTACGTCGCGTTGAGCAAAGACAAAGCCTGGCAGCCCGGTCCGTATGAAGGAGTTGAGCTGATGATTTTGCACAAGCACGAAAGCAGCGGCGGAGTGGTGGTGCTGCGCAAGTTCAAGGCCGGATACACAATCCCAGCGCACACGCATCCGGATGCGAACGAATGGGCTTACGTCCTGTCCGGCGAATGGGAGGAATCCGACATCACCTACACCTCGGGCGCGCTCTTCTTTGCGCCGAAAGGCGCCCGTCACGGCCCGCACGTTGCGCGCACGGAAGTCATCAGCCTGACCATCTTTGACGGGCCGCTGACCGTCGTGTGAACCCGAGTGTTACGGCTCTCGCCGCGGACGATCTGACCAAGACTCGATCACTGATTGCCGATCTTGAGCTGAACTTTGGAAACAAGCAACCGGCTATGCATCTATCGTAAGCGGCTTACGATGCATGAGCGAGCATGCTGTAGTGGCGGCTGTGTCGGTCGCAGAATTTGCGGCGCGTGGATTCAAGCGGGCGCGAATATGGCCGGAGCGGGTCGTCCCGGTCCCACCGCTCCACATGTGAGGACCGAAACCACGCGTAGCTGCCGATGTAGGCGTACCGGATACCGCGACTTGCATCAAACGTGTCGCTGGTTAGGTTCGTCCCGATGATCCCGCGTTTTGCATCGTACGCCGTTTCGCTTTTAGCGATCGCATTCCTGATCTCGGGTTGTGCCTCGCGCGACGAATCAGTCGTCGAGGAGTCCACTTCGCAAAGCGGAGCCACAGTGCAAGTTCGCGATAGGCCAACCTTTACCCCAGGTTCATCCTCCAGGTCGGAACACGGTTTTTAGTTGGACGCGGACGCGATTTCCTTTTCATGTCCGATCAGCTGCCCGCAGCACGCGCGTGAACGGCAGTAAATGCGATCGTCTGCGTCCACCAGTTCGGGTCGGCGCATTGAGCGAGGAACGCGTCGATGAGCGCGCCACTGAGTTTGCCAGACTGTACCAGGTCGCCACGAAGCTCCGTGATCGTCTCATGCCAGTAATCGGCCCATTGGGAGCCGCCGTTATAGACCGCCGTCTCCGCGGCGCCTTCAATTTCCTTGAGACCATAGGCAGCGAGCCGCGGCGCTAGTGTTCGACCAATATGATAATCGATGCCCCGCTCCCGCGACCAAGCTAACCACCCACTCCAGAATGTCCGCATCTCTATCGGCTCGGCGACACTAACCGGCAGGAAGTCAGGTTCGATCAGCAGAATTGCGCCGCCCGGCCTGAGGCTCGCGACGAGATTGCCAGTTGCCGCCTTGGCGTCTGCCACGTGATGAAGAATGGCGCGCGCAGTCACGAAATCGAAACGACCAGGATCGACCGGCCCCGTAACGATGTCACCTTGACGGAACTCAACGCCCGGAGCACGCACATTGTCGACAAGCGAGAGGTCGAGATCCAACGCAACGATCTGTCCGTCGGGAGCAATGTGCTCGGCCATCCACGCCGACATTGAACCGTTGCCGCAACCGACTTCAAGCACCCGGGCCTCGCGGCTGATTCCGAGCGACTCAATGTGTCGCCGGTGCATCGGATCAAGTAATTGCGACATCAAGGCGAGCCGCTTTTTCTCGCCTTCTAGATGGTGATCCAAAACGTATCGAGACATCGCAACCAAGCGTAGCCGATCGGGATGTTACCACAAGCGACCGCTCGGGTGGTCAACGCCTTAACGCATTACCTCAAATGTTGAACGTCTAGATAACGACCCCATTTTTCTCGCCAGTGAAGAGCTAGTGCTGAACGTCTAGATAACGACCCCATTTTTCTCGCCAGTGAAGAGCTAGTGCTTGTCCAGGAAACTGAGCGTCGCCTTACCACATGCTTCCGGCTCCTCCAGCCACATATCGTGAGTCGCCCCGCGGAGCGTGACACATTCCGCGCCCGGCATGACGCGACTCAATTCCTCGATGATCATGCGCATTGGATTCAAAGTCTTTTCACCCGTGATTAACAGTGTGGGCACCTTCAATCGTCTCACCACCTCCCGATCCACCATCGGAAACGAATCCTGCGACGTGGTCAGCGCCTTCCATTCTTGAATATTGCTCATGAGGAGGCGGCGACCTTCCGTCGGAAGCTTGTCGTATGACCCCTTGCCGCTGAAATAATCGCACGTGATCCGCAGCGCCGTCTCGGGTTGCTCTTTGCGAAAGGCTTCGCCGGCCGGTTTCCACATTGTCGTCATGAATTTGTCGAGCTCAGCCTCCCCTCCCGGAATCTGCGGCAACCACTTCATAATGGGCGGTTCGGCCAGGGTCAGGCTGCGCAGACGTTCCGGGTGTTG
>WNGL01004911.1_pt1 | contig 18593 bp, 23 predicted proteins | sample 5400591 | NCBI WGS metagenome assembly WNGL01 (sample SAMN13153377, study PRJNA577476) | soil metagenome | isolation source: 80 cm soil or saprolite under Garry oak tree replicate 1 | place: USA:California | collected 2016-06-15 | reverse complement strand
GCGGCGTTGAGCGCCGGTGGGCTCGTCCCGCTGCTGCTCCCGCGCTGGTACCAGGCGGTCTTCAAGGCACCTGAGGCAGGGTTGTCGGGAGCATCGCCGGAGATAACGCCGGTCGAGAACTTTTACGTTGTATCGAAGAACTTCAGCGACCCGGTCGTGTCAGGGCACGGGTGGAGCTTGAAAGTCGGCGGGCTCGTCGACAACCCGCTGCACCTCTCCATGGCGGACTTGCGCGCTCTGCCGAGCGTCACCGAGTACGTAACCCTCGAATGCATCAGCAACAACGTCGGAGGATCGTTGATGAGCACCGGCCAGTTCACAGGCGTCCGGCTTCACGATCTCGTCAGCATGGCGGTGCCGCAGTCAAACGCGACGCACGCCCGTTTCAAGGCGCGAGATGGCTACACCGAGAGCTTGCCCTTGAGCCTGATATCGAGCCAGGCGGAGATCCTGGTCGCGTATGCGTTGGACGACGCACCGCTGCCGACCGGTCATGGATTCCCAGCCCGCATCTTGGTGCCAGGGCATTACGGAATGAAAGGCCCGAAGTGGCTTGACTCGATCGAGCTGGCCAGCCAGGACGATGGGGGCTACTGGGAGTCTGAGGGCTGGGACAGGATCGCGCTGGTCAAAACCACAGCGCGATTTGACGCACCGAGGGACGGCGACATCGCCAAGGCCGGGGAAGCGGTCCGTCTTTTGGGGGTGGCGTTCGCGGGTACGCGCAGGATCAGCAAGGTCGAGGTCAGCACCGACGGTGGCAAGAGCTGGTCGGCGGCCGGCCTCGCAGCGCCCCTCTCAAGCCTGACCTGGGTGCTGTGGGACGCAAACTGGATCCCTCGGCAGGTAGGGGCATATGCGCTGCAGGTCAGGGCGGTGGACGGAACCGGGGCGCCCCAGCAGCCTACGGCCTCTGCAAGCTATCCGAGCGGCGCCTCCGGCTATCACACGGTCCGTGTCGATGTATCCGGATAGGTGACGTTCCCGTGCAGGCTAACCCACATCACATGGCCACGTGCTGCTCACCTGTTGTAGAACGCCGAGCGGCGGACGCGTTGAAGTCGAGTCGGACCGTGGCCTCAGCAGATTTCATCAACTACGTGCCCAAACTCGAGGCGGCCAAGGGCACTCCGTCGGTCCAGATGGTTTCCGCTGGCGCCGATGGGACGATCGATTTCCCCGCGTCGGTCGACTTCGGCCCGACACACGTGATCGTTCCGGGCGCCACCGGTATCCGGCGGCGGCGGCGGCGCCTGGGCGCGGTTGGAGAGGACGGCTAGAGCCCACTCACCCAGCTGCCGGATGGATCGGTGCGGAATGCACCCCAGATCGCCAACGCCACCGAGTCGTCCACTATGTCTCCTTCGATCGACCCTGAGATGATGGGGCGAGGCTGACTCGCCCCTTCGCTCGGGTGATCCACCAGGCGTCCGGCTGCGTATAGGGGGTAGGCAACTCGACATTGGACAGATGTCATGGCGCCGAACGATCCTGATCAGGACTCGCAAACCTTTCCAGATTGGATTGCACGAAAGTGCAGAGGAGGTAGTGGACTATGGCAGACCATCTAGACGCGCCGGGCCTGACCTCTCCGATGAGTGATCCCCGGACCGACATCACCGATGTCTATGCGTTCCGGAAGCCGGGAGATTCCAGTAAGTCGATCCTGGTGTTGAACGTCAACCCGCTGGCCCCGGCGCTGGCCGCGTTCTTCAACAGCGAGGCCATCTATACGATCAACGTTGACACCGACGGCGACGCGGTCGCCGACAGGTCGTTCAGGATCCGGTTCTCCGATGTCGAGGGCGGCGCCCAGACGGCGACCGTTCACCTGGCGACCGGAGCTCTTGCTGCTCGGCAAAACGACGGAGGGCCGGCAGTTATCGCAGGCGCGCCGGCATCTTTTGGCGCGACGCCTCAAATCACAACGCGAGGAGCCTATAGATTCTTCGCGGGGCTTCGCAGCGATCCCTTCTTCTTCGATCTGCTCGGGTTCATCAACAACTTGCATTTCACGGGCAGCGACTTCTTTGCGGACAAGAACGTCTTCGCCATCGTTCTGGAAGTCCCGAACAGCGCCCTCGGCACATCCCCGAGCAAAACCAGCCTTTGGGGACGCACCCTTCTATCCCAGAGCAGCACCTTGGTCCGCGATGATCGCATGGCCAGAGCGGCGATTAACACCGTTTTCAACCATGGCCAGGACAAGAACATCTTCAACTCGATTGATCCCGACAAGGACCTGACGGCCCTCACCGCTGAAGGCATCACGTTTGTGCAGAGTTTCCGAAACACCCTGACCGCGTTGGGCGGCGACCCTGACCTGGCGGTGGTTCTCCTGCCGGACTTACTGAACTACGACTTTTCGAAACCGACCGGCTACCTCAACGGCAGGCGATTGCAGGACGACGTAATCGACATTTCATTGACCCTGGTGACCGGTGGCGGCCTGACCACAGATGGCGTCGGACCACACTCCGACTACCTCTCCGACTTCCCGTATCTCGGCCAGCCGCACTAGGAGGGTCAGATGAAAACAATCGATCGGCGCGACTTTCTCAAGATGGCAGGAGCCGGCAGTGCGGTGGTTGTGGCAGGCGTGGCGATGCCGGTGGCCGGCTATTTCGGCTGGACCAACAAAGACATCCTTCGCTTCCGCGCAGTCACGGGCATGCCCAAAGCGCCTCTGCCCTCGTATGCCTCCTACGTGATCGAGGGCCAGGTCGATCTCCGCGCTCGCACCGGCCAGCTGGCCAAGAGCATCCACGCCGGCGCTCCTGATGCGATGAGTGGCGTTGTCTTTCCGGGCACCGCCCGGTCGCTTCGCGTGACCGATATCAAGCAAACTGGGGATACGGTGCTCATCAGCGGCGAGATCACCGACAAGATGGGGTTGCTGAAGGGCGAGAGCCCGACTCTCAGCATTGAGATCGACCGGTCGGCGGGATTGGCCCAGGCCGACTTTCTCGGCAGCAAGGTTGTCATGCGACTGGACGCCCACGACTGACATTCGGTTGAAGGCTGCGCGCGGGGCCCCGTTAGCCCCGCGCGCGCCGGCACCAGGTGATTCGCCGCCCGCGAAGGAGCTTCGGCAGGGATGGCTGGCTCGCCGCAGCGACCCGCTCAGCGCGGAAAGCGCGCTCGAGGACCGAGGCTCGGGGAGTGGCACGCCGCAATCGAATCGGACGTGTACCGGGGCTCGAGATGGCCGTCGCGCAGCGCCGCCCGGCGCGCGGGGTGATCCATCATTCCGACCACAGCTCCCAATACACCGCTCTGCTGTTCACCGGCCGGTGTGAGCAGGCGACGGTTTACCGCTGGCTTTCAATCATCCGGGGAGGTCACAGCTGTGTCACGCAATTCCGGAACTAGGAGGACACGGGAGGACTCGAGAGGACACGACGAGCTAGGCGATTGAGTACAGGAGGACACGCAAGGAACCGCCGGGATACGGAAGGACACACCGTTGTGCCGGTTCGGGACCGTGAGGCCCCGGGCTCAAATCCCGGGCCCCCGACCAGTTTTGAATTCAAGACCGTCATGTGTCGCTTTACTACATGAGGCTGCAGGTCACAACCGTGTCACAGACGGGTCACAGATTCCTTGCGAACCCCCGCCGGCGGCGGCATGCCAAATTCGCCGAAGGCGGTGGATCTGAACTCGCGTGCCTGCATCGAATGGTCGGCTGTGAGCAAATATGCAATCGAACGCAAGGCTTAGGACCGTGCGTCACATCTCTTCGAAAATCCAAGCGCCGGACGACTGGGCGCGCACCTGTGAGGACCGTGAGGCCGCATGGATTGGAGCATTGGTGACAAGAGCGGTGCTTGGTGAACCGTCGATTGACCACCCAATCACGCGCCGTGACCAGGCGTCCAGCACGACGGCGCAGTAGACCTTGCCCTCTCTTGTCGGGTGCTCGGTCACATCGGTAACCCATAACTCATCGGGATTGTCCCGGTGGAACTGCCGCTCAACACGATCGGTCGCGGTAATGACCCCGGGAACTCGGCGGAACTTCGGTCGGCCCGAGATGCCCTGGATACCCGCTTGACGCATCAGCAGCTCCACCGCTTGGTGTCCGACCGCGACACCTTGCCCCAACGTCAGTTCGGCATGAACTCGGCGAATGCCATAGGTGCCTCGCGAGGCGAAATGTGCTCGACGGATCAAGTCGGTCAGCCATGCGTGCCGGACGGATCGCACCGAGGGCGGCCGTGAGCGTCTTGCGTAGTAGCCCGACTCCGAAACCGTGAGTACGCGGCAAGCGAGCTTCACCGGAAGCCCCTGAGTGGCCATCACCTAGACTGCCGCAAACCTTTTGGGGTCGAGGCGCCTTTCAGCAACTCGGCAGCCCTGTGATGGACAGCTAGTTCAGTCTCCAGCTCCCGAATGCGTCGACGAGCGGAGATCAGTTCGGCGCGCTCAGCCGTGGTCAGGCCGCTGTCAAGTCCGCGGTCGACTCGGTCTTGCCGGCGCCAGCTGTACACCGTTTGGTCGCTGATACCCAGGTCGCGGCGATGTCCTCGACGCGGCGTCCGGCCGCGACAAGGTCCAGCACTCGTTGACGAAACTCCAAGCTCGTGGTCATGCGCCCCAACCTGCTAAGGGAGTGGAAGAGCTACGCAGCTTCGACTCAAGTCGCTCAGCCTGCTCCGCGCATTACTCAGCAGATGGTCGGTGGTGGTGGAACGGTTTCAAGTGGCCTCCAGCTCGCTCATATCTGGAAATCACTTGGGAGCGCATGAGAGCCAAGAGAATTTTTGAGACACCCGCAGAGCGGAGAGCCCGTGCATTCCACGAGGGCGAGCAGCGCAAGGTGACTGAGCGGCAGCGAGTCGCGGACGATGCCACCGAGCGATCTTCCGGCAACCTCGAGGCTCGCGCCATAACAGCAGTTGCACATAGCATCTCGCGTCTTGGTGGAGCGCACTGGGAAGGCACGGCGGAGCCCGGCCAGATTGGCTTTGAGCGCGATGGCTGGGAAGCGCAGCCGGTCGACCCGAAAGATATCGAGGCTCAGCGCGACGTCCGGATTCTTTTCAACCAGAGCCTGGGACAGCGATAACTAACCCGGCGTTGCAGCCGCTCAGTCAGGCCAAGTCACGCTTGCCACTCCTCACAGCCTTCTCGACTCGTTTCTTGATCTCGTCGTCAGAGATGAACGATCCGAGTACTTCTACTCGGGAGTGACACCACTCGATGAGAAGCTCGGCCGCTGCACGCTCGTCGCCCTTGTTTAGATGGAGCGCACGACGCACATAGTCGATCGAACCCTGTCCCACCAGCCTGCACCTTAGATTCGTCGCACAGACCTGTATGTAGGACTTTTGACACAGGGCCAAGACAAGACCTGACGCCCGGCCGGCCAAGCTCGAGCGCCAGATTTAGGGGAGTTGGGGCGTGGCGGGCGGCTTCCCTACCCCTAGGTCGACGTGTCCACGGCGTCTGTGGCTCGCCCTTGTTACCCCAAATCCCGTAGCCAGCCTACTCTGAGTTGGTGTCCTACGCCAGAGGCAAATTGCCTAGTGGGTCGGACGCCCCCACCCTGTCTCCTGTCTTCGCGGAACGCGGCCCCGACGCCCGACCCGAAGATATCAACCCAGTTCGGCTGTCAAGTGATCGAGGCACTTGAATTAACGACCCGCCCAATTCTGGTGCTGGCGGGGCTACTTATTCCCGCGTCAGCCTGAGCCTAGATGGCAATGAACAAGCTGCTGCCGGCAGTCGCGATCGTGCTCATCTCGCTTGCATGTTCAAGCACCACATCGGGCGGTCAGCTCAGTCCGTCCCCGGTTCGCGAGTTGGGCACGCTTACGCTGTCGGACTCCGGATGCGTTTATCAGGGCGTTAGTGCATTCTCGGCGGGAACTGTCGTGTTACACACCGCGAACCAGACGACGAAATCTATGGCTGTTGGCATGCTTCTGTTGAATACCGGCCATGAGTACTCCGAGCTAGCGACGCATATCGCAGAAGAGCAAAAGAGAGTCCTTGCGGGACAGGATCCGATAGGGCCTCCTTCCTATGTAACCCAGATATTCCAAGAGCTTGTGTCCCCTAACTCGACATTGACGCTGACGAAGCGTGTCGATGCTGCCGGCACCTATGCCTGATATGCGGCCGGGTACAGGGAGAGACCTCTCTTGGCATCTGGGTGGTCGGCCCGTTCGTGGTGACATCCAGCAGCAAGGGATGTTCAGCGTCTATGATCCGGGGCGCGTCAAGTTCACCGTTGGACTAGATACATCGGCCACACACCCTGAACACCTTTGAGAAGACGATCGCTATTTAGTAGTCCCCCGGCTCGTCCTTAGCCCGGTAAATGCTTGTGAACATCCAGCGATCGACATTCCGCCTCTCGAACTGCTTGCTTTAACGCCTCGAGGTGGCGGTCCATCCCCCTCTTGACTCGCATTCGCGCAATCGTGCCGAACACGGCGATTACCTTACTCAAAACTGCCGCGTCTTGATGTCAGCCTTCTAATACTCGAAACACTGGAAATCAAAATCACTCCCAGCGATGTCGGGCGATCGCCCCAGTGCACACGAAGGAACCTGAGCGCGTGGCAGGGCAGCGTTCAGGACGTCAGCAAGCGCTCAGCGTCACTGGCCCACCGTTCAGGTGACGACAAATGCGATCAGGTCTTCGTGAATGAGAAACTTCTCATCCCCATCTCATGATGGACGAAAGACCGCATCGTAAGTTCGTCGTGGGATGGCCGGGATACCCACACTCAGCTTCATCGTCATTGGCCCAGAGGGCCGGGATGGTGACGCCCGTCTGAACCAAGTTGCCGGCGAACTTCGGGCACTCAAGAAGCGTACGGAGCTGTTGGTGACGAGTCCAGATCCCCTGTTGCTGCGCCGGGCCCTCCGTTCGGCGACCGCAGATTTGGTCTGCATCTGGGATCCTGACCACTGTCCGCTTCAACCCTCACAAATCGAGACATTCATTGAGAACCTGCCGAGTGTCTGGGAAGTCGCGGTGCAATACCCAAACAATCGACAACCTCTTGTGCCACTTCTCGTCTTCCGGAAAGAGACGGCCCTCGAAGTCTTCGCTCGGCTTCAGGCTACCGCCAGCCCTCTGCTGGCGGCGTTGCTGGTTGCTCGAGCCTGGGGGTATCGCGAGGTTGCGCTCTCGCCCGATCCTGTGGCGCCGAACACGAGTCACGTGCGACGGTTCAAATGGTGGGGCACTCGGGCCCTCTACACCCGCGCCGTCGACTGGGCTCAGCAAAAAGAGGTCCAAGCCGCGCGCAAAACCTCCCGGCGCCGGCGTACGACCCTCAGAGTACTGATTCTGGCCGGCATACCTGCCCTCGGTTGGTGGCTGCTATGGCTCGCTAACTTCAAGCACGCGGCCTCATTGCCCCTATACGGCCTCTTAGTTCTCGCCCAGCTGATCAACATCTTCCAGGTCGTCGGCTACTGGCACGCGGTGTGGCGCCTGCGCGAACCGAGTCGTCGCACGGGAGACATTGAAGGCGACGTGGATGTATTCATTACCACATACAACGAGCCGATCGAAATCGTTGAGTCAACCCTGGCTGCTGCGGTCGCTATCCAAAGGCCACACCGTACGTACCTGCTCGATGACGGAAGACGGCAAGAGATGGAGCAGCTGGCCCATCACTATGGGGCTGTGTGGTTGACGCGACCTAACAACCGCGGCCATAAAGCGGGGAACCTCAACGAGGCTCTCAAGCGCACCGACGGCGACTTCTTCGCCGTGTTTGACGCCGACCATGTTCCAGATGCGGCTTTCCTCGAGCGCCTGTTGCCGTGGTTTCGCGATGCGGACATCGCCTGGGTGCAGGCGCCGCAGTTCTATGCCAATCAGGATGTGTCATTCACTGCGGGTGGGGCGATGGATCAGCAAGCGATTTTCTTCGGGCCGGTCTGCGAGGGGATGGACGGACTCGATGGCGTCATCTGCTGTGGCACGAATTTCGTGATGCGGCGCGCCGCCATCGACGAGATTGGCGGATTCAAGGAGAACTCGGTAACCGAGGATGCCGCAACCGGTCTTGCGCTCCATGCTCGGGGATGGCGATCGCGCTACATCAACGAACGTCTTGCCGATGGCCTTGCCCCAGAAGACCTCTCTGGGTTTCTGAAACAGCAGCGCCGCTGGGCCCAGGGCAATCTCGAGATGCTTGTTCGCGATCTAAGTACCCTCAACAGCGTCCGTCCTGCGCTCGGAGCTCAATACGCGTGGGCCGCGTCCAATTATCTGAGTGGCGTCTCTGTACTCGTCTACATAGCCCTTCCCTGCATTTTCTTGCTCTTCGGCGTCCAGACCGTAAAGCTGACTACCTCTGACGATTTCATCGCGCACTTTCTGCCCTACATCTTTCTTACGGTTTTCATCTTCGTGCGATCTCTTGACGGCCACCTGCGGCTGCGCTCAGTGCAGGTTTCCTTCGGCCTCTTTCCCGTCCATCTTTCGGCGCTGATCTCAGCAATAGTTGGGCGGCAGATTGGTTTTGCGGTGACCCCAAAAGTCGCGCAGGGCGGGTCGGCCTACACGCTGGTCATACCCCAGCTGGCTGCAATTGCGCTGAGCCTGATCTCAATCCCAGTCGGCCTTCACCGCGTCATCGATGCCAGTGCGATCACCAACTCGTGCTGGGCCTTGTTCAACGTTGCGATGCTGGCCGGCATCGTGCAAGCGGCCAGTGGGCAACGTGCCGGCGACCCGTTGTTGGCCACGGTTCGGGAGGCTGCCTGATGGCGGTGATCGCGCTCGACATCCGTGTTCGCACACGTGCCTTCATGAATACGAGGACCTTGGCCGATTGGGCGAACTGGCTGGCGTTACCCTGTCTGATCGCTGTGGCCGCGGGGCTTCGCCTGTACGACGCGGGTCGACTCAGCCTTCGTCTCGACGAAGGCCAAAGCCTACACTTCGCGCTTCTGCCTCTTAAGCCCTACGACGCGACCTATCAGCACACCCCGTCCTTGTTCCAGGCTGCGGCCGCGGACATCCACCCACCCGGTTACCTGCTGCTGCTCCACGAATGGATTGCTCGATTCGGCACCGACACGGTGGTACTGCGCCTACCGAGCGAGCTAGCCGCGATTGCGACGATTCCGCTCCTCTACCTGTTGGCGAGGCGGCTCTACAGCCACCACATCGGTCTTCTCGCTTCAGCCATTGGGGCTGCGTCCCCATTCTGGATATGGCATGCGCAGGAAGCGCGTATGTACAGCTTTTTGGTCCTGTTCGGACTTGCAGCCACGCTCGGACTCGTGTATGCGATCGAGGACCGCCGCCTCTGGGGATGGGTGCTTTTCACGCTCGCCACCGGGCTCGGAATCTACTTCCACTATTTCGCATTTGCCGTGCTTGCGGCCCATCTGGTCTACGTCGGAATTCGCGCGTCACGTTTGGGACTCGTCGTCCTGAAACCGGCGGCTCTAGCCCTTGTTTTCTTATCGGTTATTTACCTGCCATGGATCTGGATGCTGATCCACTTCTATCGCGGAGCTGGGGATCCCAATCTGGCGCCATCCGATGCCTACACACCACTTCTTTTGCTGTCCGACTTCCTGCTCGGCTATCTGAATGTCGCGGCGACCTCACAGGTGATGGCTGCCTGGCCATTGCTGGTGTTCCTGGCCCTGGCCGCCGGTAGCTTCGGTGCTCATCCGAGCTGGCGTGGCCTCTTGCTTTGGACTCTGTTTCTCGTGCCGACCATAGGTGTTTTCGCATTGTCCTTGAGCTGGAAGCCGATGGTCTCGGTCCGCTACCTCATCGTCGTGACGCCGGCCTTATTCATCCTGCTGGCGGTCGCGGTCGAAAGGATCGTTCGCAGGCCGATCCATCTGGCCGCCATCGCGTTGATAGCGACCCTGATGCTGCTCGGCATGGGCGTTGAACGAAGCAGCCCCTACAACCCGGCTGCCGAGGACTTCCGTCCGGTCGCCGACTATATCCACGACCATTCCGCAGCCGGCGATGTGGTCGGGATCGATGCAGGTTTCAATCGATACACGTACGAGTACTACTCCAACGACAACCTACCTACTTACCTCATTCCTGCCCCCGCAGCTGCCCCTCAGACAAAGCTCGACGAAGCCGCCATCGACAGCTACGTGCGCAGCCTGGCTACGGGGTACAAACGGCTGTGGATGGTGTACTACCTAGAGGACGAGGGCTCGGCAGCCGCGCGGCACTACCTCGACTACCACTTTCGCGGGCGCAGTGTCGTAATCGGCGGCCGCTACGGCCGGAACCAGGCGGGCGATCCCGCCAGCTTCGTCAACGTGCAGCTTGTCCTGTATGAGATTCCTGATCTGCCCCAGCAACCCGTCCAGGCGAGGCCGCTCACGTTGGGTCAGCTGGACTGGCTCACGGGGTTGCCTTCGACGACCCGGTATCCGGATGCCGCCGTGCTCGGCAGCCAGGGCGAGATTGTGCTGCCAATAGGGTGGTCGACGCCCGAGCCGGAGCCGCTGCCTCGCTGGGGATTCGGTGCACTGTCCCCGCCCGCGCCTGACGACATCATCACGTTATTCAACGCAAACCGCAGCGCGGTCAAGGTCCAGATACAGGCGCACTGGAGGCTTGGCGACATCGTGACCAATATCGCAGTTCCGGCACTCTCTGACCTCGAATACAGCCTCACTCACTGGGACAGCCGGGCAGCCGGCTCGGCGCTCACCGTCATCTCATCGCTGCCGGTGACTGTGAACCGAGCGGAGTTGTCGGGCAAGCAGGTCATCAAGCGATACGGGTGGGACGCCCGAATTCCAGCCGGGCAGGCGTACGACGGTCAGGTCTGGGTCGGAGGGTCTCAGCCACCTGTGCCAGCACAACTCGTGCAACTTCCATGCGGCGGCGCCGAGATATGGGCCTCGCACATGCAAATGGGGTCGGGCAGCTTCACCGTCGGCCGCTATCTGGCCAGCCGTCAGCAGCTCGCGGTGCAGGGCGCGTGGAGTTACGACGTTAGCAAGGGCGGCATTCAAAGAATCGCCTCGATTCCAGCCCGGCAGCTCGGCTATGGCAATTACGAGCTCCGAGTGGTCAGAGCTGGGGGTGGGCAACCGACCTCCGAACGAATCGCATACTTCGGCATCGGCTGCACTCCGCCTTGGTTGATCCCGCCCCGGTATCGGGGGGGCGGAGGCGGCGATTGATGCGGCTCAGGTTGATATATCTGGCAGTGGGCATCGTGATTGCGCTGGCGGCGAGCGCTCTCGTCTATCAACTCGGCTTCGGCCCAGGCAGGTTACATGCGACCTTGCCTCAGGCGTCTACCGCGCCAATGGCAGTGCCGCCTGTCGAGTCACCTCGTCCAGCGCTGCTGACGGCAGCATGGAGCGGCTACAAACATCGCTTCATTCAGCCCGACGGTCGGGTTATTGACTTTCAGCGCGATCAGGTGACCTCTTCCGAAGGCCAGTCCTACGCCATGCTGCGCGCGGTGTGGATGGATGATCGACCCACGCTCGACCTGACCTGGCGCTGGACGCAGGACAACTTGGGTGATCCCACACACAGTCGTATCGGCTGGTTATGGGGCAAGGCACCTGACGGGAGCTGGCGCCTCCTGGATGCGAACAGCGCCAGCGACGCTGATGAGGACATCGCCCTCGCGTTGCTTTTCGCAGCCCATCGATGGAGCTCCACCTACCGACCAGCTGCCATCGCGCTGCTTGACCGGATTTGGAGTGAGGAGGTGGCCACAGTCGCGGGCGATCCCTACCTCACGGCCGGCAACTGGGGGCCAGGAGCAGCCGGGGGCCCTGTCCTGAATCCTTCTTACTTCGCTCCCTATGAGTATCGGATCTTTGCCCAGGAAGACCGCGCGCATCCCTGGGGGGAGCTCATCGATACTTCGTATAGCGCGTTGCAAGCATGCACCGAAGCACCCCTAGACAGAGGCGCCGGCCGATTGCCCCCCAACTGGTGCGCTCTCGACGTCGCCTCAGGTGGTGCGCACCCTGCACCTGGCATGTCTCAAGGCGGCGACTACGGATACGATGCCTTCCGCGTTATGTGGCGGGTGGCTCTGGACGCCCGTTGGAATCTCGAGCCGCGAGCGCTCCGATATCTCAGCGCTCACAGCATGGTTCTGCTCGATTCATGGCACCAGCAGCGCAAACTCGCATCGGAATACAAACATGACGGCGTAATCCGCAATCCAAATGAAGATCCGACGGTGTACGGCGGAGCAATCGCCTCCTTCCTGGTCGTCGATAGGAATGCTGCGGATCAAATGATGTCGCGTATGGAGGCGACGGCGAAGAGTAGTGGCCAGAACGGCACGTACTTTGGCACGTCGACCAATTACTACGAGCAGAACTGGATTTGGTTCGGCCTTGCCTTCGCGTACGGCACTCTTCCGAACCTAGATCGCTGAGACCCGCTAGGCGAGAGGCAGCTCGATCGTAAATCGGGCTCCCGCGCCGGCTTTACTCTCGACTTGCACAGCGCCACCGTGCGCGCGGGCAACTTCATAGACAACTGTCAGGCCGAGGCCGCCATCGGAGCGGCTCTGACCATCCTTAAACCAGGGTTCGAACACGTGCGGCAGGTGCTCGGGCGCGATCCCATTGCCAGAGTCCGCCACCGAAATCAAAGCGTGGCCTCGTGACGATTGGCAGCTCAGGTGGATCTCGCCACTCTCCGGAGTATGGCGAGCGGCATTGACGACGAGGTTGAGGAGCGCACGAGCCAGTTGCTCGCGATTACCTCGTACTACCACGGCTTTGGGGGCGTAGACAACCCAATGTTGAGTCGATGCGCCCCGAGCCCGGCGATGCACCTCGAGCAGAAGCCCACGCACATCAACTGATTTGGCCGACACCTTGTCCACTTGGATCCGGCTCAAGAAGAGCAGGTCGTTGACGTCTTCAGTCACTCGCTTCAGTTCCTGGAGCGCGACGTCAAGGGTTTGTTGCACCTCGTCCAACGAAGGCTGCTTCTGCCGCTTCAGCACCTGAAGATGACCGCGAATGACGGTGAGTGGAGTCCTCAGTTCATGCGAGGCGAGCGCATAGACCTTCTCTCGCTGATGGAAACTATGCTCAAGCCTCGTCACCATATCGTCAAAAACCTCCGCCAGCTGCCCGACCTCATCTCGGGGTCCGCGATTCTCCACGCGGTGGCCGAAGTCCCGCTCGGTGATTCCCGCGGCCGCCAACCTGATCCTCGTAACGGGCGCCAGCGCGCGTCCAACGACACCGTAGGTCAGCAGCCCTGAAACCGCAGCTATGCCGAGGCATATCAAGGTCATTACAGGTGTTAGGGTCGCCAGGATCGCCTGCGCGTCGTGAAGGGGTAGAGCCACTCGTACATCGCCAATTCTCTTGCCGGCTAGCGATATGCCTGCCGCCGCCATCCGGTAATCGCCATGCTTGCCGGTCACGGTCGCAATCGCACCGGACGTCGCCGAGCCTCCAACCATGGCTAGCAGAGCGCTGTCCTTGGTATTGGCTATCGGCGCTGCGCCAGTCAGCTGGACGCGAATGACGGGGGCAAGTCCGGAGGCGGCAGCCGGGTCGCTCGCGATGAATTCGCGAGCCGTGACGTCAACGTCTGTGGCCGTAGCCGCGTATGACACTCGTTGCTGAAATGCGCGAACCTCGAGCGCAACGTTGGCATCGACCGTCCCGTAGAGCTGAGTTCGGAGGATTGCTACGGTTACAAGCTCGACTGCGATGAGTGCGACTAGTACTAACGCGGCGGCAGTCAGAGTCAACCTGACACGTAGGCCCAGTCGAGCCAGGAGTCGATCCGCGCGCTGGACAGCAGCCTTGACAGCTGCCAGCCAACGCTCGAGGTGATAGTCGATGTTCATGACACGCGCAAGCGATATCCTGCGCCCCGAACCGTCTCGATGCGCACATCGGCCGGCCAAGGCACTTTCCGTCTCAGATAACCGACGTAGACGTCGACTACATTGCTGTCGCTGAACGAGTCGTATGGCCATACGCCGCTGCTGATCTGGGATCGAGTAACAACATGATTGGGATGGCGTAGGAAGTACTCGAGCAGAGCAGACTCGCGTACCGTCAACTCCGCCCGACCGTCGGCCGAGCTCGCCGAATGCTCACGCAAGTTGAGTCTGAGCGCGCCTGCGCGCAGCTCGACCGCACTGGCCTGGTCCCGCCGCACCAGGGCGCGTATCCTAGCCAGTAGCTCATCGAAGTCGAACGGCTTGCCGAGGTAGTCATCGGCACCAGCGTTGAGACCTCGAACCCGCGAGCTCACGTCGTCGAGAGCTGTGAGTATCAAGACGGGTAAGCCTGCTTTGAAGCCACGCAGTGCCGTCAGGACATCAAGCCCGCTCCCATCGGGCAGCACGAGGTCGAGCACTACCAGATCGATTGATTCAGACCTCGCGAGGGTCAGAGCCTGAGCGCCGTCTCGGGCACGGACGCACGAATAGCCCTCTGCGTGAAGCCCTTTGCTGACGAAGGTGGCTATGCGCTCTTCATCTTCGACGAGCAGGATCAGCATCCGCCCGACTTAACTACGACCGCGACCTGGCCGCTAGTCGTCCCCTCCATCACTTGAATCGTGCTCGTCGCTGTGTTTCGTCGGGGCCGGCGCCGACTTAACTGTGATGGTCAGGTGGTTGCTGGTGCCGGCGTCAATCACGGTGGGAACGGGACCATTGTGACCAGGCGTGGCGGCGGCAAGCGTGGCACGGCCAATGTTCGCTCCTGCCAACAGAAGCAGAATTGCCGCAATTAATACGATGAATCGAGTTCCGAACCTTCGTACAGCGATGTCACCCATTCCGTTCCTCCAGTGGTTTCCAGGGTGGCAACCAGTGATTACTAAAACGATTATGGCCTCGGGTTCTTGCGTTGGGGCGCTCCAAAGCTACCAATGCGTGCAACGCACCGTGACCAATTGGTACCACTCGGCCAGCCGTTTAAAGATAACCGAGTGGGGCCCGCACATTTCCCAAACCCCCCGGTCGTCTGTTGTCCACCGGGACTGAACCGGGGAGCCTCACGGTCCTGACCTGTGCGTCCTCAGGCGCGCCGACCTGTGATTTTCGAACCGGTTGCCTCACGCTCATGCCCGTTGCGTCCGCAGTCTGAAGCCTCCGCGCAGCAATCGATTGCTGCCAAGCGAGTTCAGATCCGCCGTCGACAGTCATCACCGCACCCCTACGTTCCGATAGTTCCCCAGGAAATTGTGACCCGGCTGTGATCCGCCGACTCCAGACAACCTCGGAAATCACCGATTGTGAATCAAAAATGGTCGGGGGCGAGGGATTTGAACCCTCGTCCCCACGGTCCTGAACCGTCTGGGCGGCATGTCCTCGACTGAAGTCTTCGGCGGGTGGGGAGAGTGAGTGCCCTCGCCGCCGGCGGTCACGTGCTCACGTCGATAGTCCTCGGCGGCGTGATCGCTCTGGTCGGCCTCCAGTTCCAAAAGCAGATCGAGACGCAACAGGGCCACATCGTCGGCGGCGTACTGATCATTACCGGCGTTGGTTTTCTCGTCTGGGGCTTAACAGGCCACGGCCATCCGCACGACCACGGTTCCGGCGCCGAGCACGAGCCACACGAGGGGCACGAGGAGCACGACAGCCAACATCGCGACGAGCACGACGACGACCGTGCAGGCGAGGGCGGTCACGACGGGCACGGCTCAACTACTCATGAGGAGCAGGAACACGACCATATGCACACGGGGGGCGTGGTTGCGACCGCCGTCCACGCCCACGAACACACCCATTCGGGCAAAAAGCATTCGCACCGGCATCATCACGAGGCGTTTGTGCAGGCACGAGCTGAGCTGATCGTCACTCATGCAAGTGGCAGCTGTCGCCGTACCTTTCGGCGTTGCTGCATCGCCAGACCTATCCTTTCTGCCTCTCGGGCTTGCTGCCAGCGCCTACGGAGCGAGCGCAGTCGCAGCGGTACTCGGGGTATTCGCAATCCTGACCATGGCCACGTTCGTCGGGCTGACCGTCATCGCCACCGCCGCGGGCTATCAAATGCAAGGCGAATGGCTGGAGAAACATGTGGCGTTCCGCCGATGGCCGGTTGTTACGTCCGTCCGTTGCTCGGACGGAGTGAGATCCAGGGCTCTAAAAGCCGACGTAGGCAACTATGCCGATGCCGATAAGGGTTCGCGGCACTCGAGGTGATGGCCACCGAGCGGCTTCCGGTGAAGCTCGCCTGCCGATGCTCGACGGATCATGAGCTCGGCGCGCTCCGCCGTGGTCAGGCCGCTCTCGCTCGACGTACCTCCATTCCGCAGTCGCCCGCAGCCGGACCAGCAATTCCTCGAATGCATCGGATGACGCCGGCGGGTACTCGAACCAGATCAAGAAGTCAAATTCTTGACCCAGGTCGCGGCTGTGATGGAGCCGCCGAGCGATGGCCGTCGCGAATTCAAGGCCGATTGCTACGTGGTGTGAGTGTTCTTCGAAGATGGCGCGACGCTGGTCTTGGGCGAGCGCCCACCAATCAGCCGACTTCTTATTGGGATCAGTGCCGCGCGGGTGGCTTCCGGCCGTCCTAGGGGCGCCTGAACTGCCAGCAAAGCCGCACGCTCCTGCTGGGTTGTGTAGCGTTCGTTGCTCGTGACGCCGCGCAAGACCCAACTTGCATTGGGAGGTATTGGTGCGCTTGAGCCCTCGATCACCGCAAGGCTGGGAACTTCTCAGAGGCGCGAACCCCGTACTCCTTCGATGCGGTCCACCCGCCAGCCTCCCGCAGCACCACCAGCGAAGCTGACCACAAGCGGCGATGTCAGGATGTACATCTTCACCTCAGCCACGTTCGGCAGGAACGTTGACCCGGTGTCGTCCCGCTCGACGCTCTAGAGGGAACTGCGTGTGGAGGCCAGCGGCATCTCATCTGCGATATTGGTGATAACCCGCGCGATGGTCGCGGCCTTCCGGCCAGTGACCCTGTTGTAGTCGTTTGAGACAAGATCGAATTCGCCGGCTCGCAACGCTTCGTACGAAGTCTGCCCGGCTTCAAGCGCCCAATCAGGCCGTCCCTGGGCTTCCCACCGTTGGATCCACTCACCGTCTGAACTCGGCTCGTAGCGGTAGGCGTCGCCGGTCACGTCGCTGGCGATCTGCGCCAGCTCCCGCATCGATACAGATTCGGGCGTCGTTATGTTGTAGATCCTGCCCTCGTGTCCGGATTCGGTTAGCGCGACCACAATCACATCGGCGAGCTCAGGTCGGTACGAAAAGCTCATCCGAGCATCGTCGCCCGGTTCACGCGCGACCCCATCGGGATCAAACCACCCAGGTATGTCGTCCGCATACATGCTGTTTCGAATCGATGTCCACGGCACGCCGGACGCACTCAACATTTTCTCGGTGGCGCCGTGCTCCTGTGCATGGGAGAAGATCGCGGTCGGGCCCGCATTGATGAAGGACAGGTATACGAGTTGCGCCACATCAGCCTTGGCCGCCGCCTCGATAAACGACCGGTGCAGGTCAAGGCGCGTTTCGCCACCAATCCATAGCGAGACCATGAACACGCGATCACCATTCCGAAGGCCTTTGGCGAGCGCTTCAGGGTTGCCGTAATCCGCCACCTCCACTTCCACGCCCTGGAGCCGGGGAGCGCGATGTGGATCGCGCACCAACAGCCGCATCAGGTGGCCCTCCTGCGCGAGCCTTTGGGCCACAAGCCCACCGACTCGACCGGTGGAACCGGTGACGACGATCATGAGGTCGAGAATAGGCGCTTTCGATGTGGCTGACGGACTGTGTCCTGCATGTCGCGTGAGGCTGGAATATCCGTGCATAGGATCGCCGCCAGGAGTACCGGTCAGCAATTTCACCTAGGACCTCATTCGGCAGCGCCGTTGCGGATAGCTTCGCTTAGGTGCATTGCAAGCTGTACGTTGTCGCCCTCGTCTTGGAGGCTTGCTTCGAGAGTACTCGTGCACGTCAGCGCTCAAGCGCCGTCCGCCTGATTTGAGCTCAGATGAATTTGTATGCCGCACAGGCAAACGCTGATATCTGGCGGCTTAACACAAACTGCGTTGGATGGCCTTTGAAGCCGTAGGTTGACCGGCCGCCTTGGCGGTGCTAAGACTAGCTTCAGTCGTCGAGCGGAGAACGCTTACAGATAGTTCTGGCGGAGGGGCGCCGATGAGACTCAGCGAAGATCAGTTTCGAGCAATCTGGCAGTCGGCAGCGCACAACCGGGCAATCGGACATGAGCACTTCTGGGAGAGAGCGTTATCGCGGCGCCAGTTTCTGGGCACGGCCGCCGCCGCCAGTGGTGTGGCGGTCACGGCTAGCCTGTGGGTGCCAGGTCTGGCGGAAGCAGCTGCTCCTGGTGCGGGCACGCCCAGGCCTATCCCGGGCACGGTCGCGCCAGGGGCACCATTCCATATCAGGCTCCCGGGCGCCGGCGTGGAGCCCTCGGCCATCACCGACTTCAATGGTTTTGTGGCGATTGCTGATATCGAAGGCACCGGGACCGGGACCGGAAGCAGCCTTACCTTTGGCGCCGACATGCGTTTCATGACGGGAACCTTCAAGGGCACTGACGACCGTATTCACAGGGGAACGTTCGGTTTCGTCTGACTCGACGTCTTCAATGGTCCCGTGGGGACCGATCAGATCCACGACTTC